>WNFE01006719.1_pt1 | contig 11872 bp, 8 predicted proteins | sample 5400451 | NCBI WGS metagenome assembly WNFE01 (sample SAMN13153344, study PRJNA577476) | soil metagenome | isolation source: 200 cm saprolite under Douglas fir tree site 2 hole 2 | place: USA:California | collected 2015-04-18
GCAGAGCGAACTTGCCCATGGCGAAGCTGGCCGACAGCGCGAAGCCCTTCACGCCCGCGGTGGCGCCGGTCAGGAAGATGGCGCCATGCGCTTTGGGCACCATGCGCTGAGCCGCCTGTTGGGACACCAGGAAGCCGCCGAAGGCGCTGACCTCGATCGCGCGCCTGACGTCGTCCGGCGGCAGGTCGACCAGCGCACCGCGCACCCGGCCGCTGGCGTTGTAGACCACGACGTCCGCGGTGCGCCCGCCTGCATCGAGCGCCGCGAACAGGCCCGCAACTTCCTTCGGATCGGCGGCGTTGCAGGCATGAACCTCGGCGCCGGTCTCCTTCGCAAGTGCAGCGAGCTTGTCGGTCTGGCGGGCAGCCACTGAAACGGCGAGGCCGTTTTTGGCAAATAGGCGGGCGAGCGAAGCGCTGAGCCCCGGGCCAGTGCCAACGATCAGCGCAGAACGGTATTCGGGCTTTTCCATAAGGGTCTCCTCGTTGCCGGGGATTCGACGCGGGTATAGGCTTCTGCGCAATAGGGAAGGAAACCGCCATGGATCAGGCTCAGCCTGTTGGCCGCATCGACGTCATCTCCGACGTGATCTGCCCGTGGTGTTACATCGGCAAGCGCCAGCTCGAGCGCGCGCTCGATCTCCTGGAGCACCAGCGTCTGCGCTTCACCGTCGCCTGGCATCCCTTTCAGCTCAATCCCGACATGCCGAGCGAGGGCGTCGACCGCACCCAGTACCGCATCGCCAAGTTCGGCAGCGCCGAGCGCGCGCGCCAGCTCGACGAGCGCATCACCGAGACCGCCGCCGCGGTCGGGCTGGACTTCCATCTCGAGCGGCTGAGCCGCACGCCCAATACCTTGAACGCCCACCGCCTGATCCGGCTGGCCGGCCAGAAGGGCGTGCAGGATGGCGTCGTCGAGGCGCTGTTCGAGGGCTATTTCGGCAACGGCGCCGACATCGGCGACGACAAGGTGCTGGCGGCGCTCGGCGCCGAGGGCGGGCTGGACCGCGATGACGTGACGGCGATGCTGTCGGGCGATAGCGGCCGCACCGAAGTGCTGGCGGCCGACCGCAAGGCGCACAGCTGCGGCATCCAGGGCGTGCCGAGCTTCGCCCTGCAGGGTCATGTGCTGTTCTCGGGCGCCGTGCCGGCGGCGGAAATGGCGCAGGCCTTCCGCCAGGCCTGGGACATCCTGAAGGCCCGCGCGGCGTAGCGCCGCGTCCTAGTTGCCGCCGCCGCGCGTGCTCATGGTCGGCGAGGAGATCGGGCCCTTCACCGTCATAACATAATCGGCCGGGCCGCGGCGGCCGGTGTCGAGCGCGATCGTTGTGTCGGTAATCGCTTGCGTCAGGCTCGTGCGGCTGGTGATCAGGGCGATGGCGTTCTGGCCCTGCACCTTGTGGTTCTGCAGGGTCACCGTATTGCCCGAAAGCAGCAGCTCGCCCGTGATCGGGCTCTGATGGTTGATGAAACCCGCCAGCACCGCCGAGTTGAAGCCCATCTCGGTGCTGAAGACGCTGCCTAGGCCGGTGGCGAACGAAGCGAAGCCCAGCGAGCCGCCGGCGACCGCCGGGTAGAGATAGCCGCTCACCTGGCCGCTGCCGCTCAGCGTGTTGCGGATCTGCTCGGGCGTCGTGCCGCTGCCCTTGAGCTCGATGTTCATAACGGTGATCTTGCCGTCGACCGAGACCATCAGGTGCTGGTTGCCGAAGTTGTTGGTGCCGGCGGTGCCGCGCAGCATCTCGGAGAGATAGATGCCCTGCAGGCTGCCCTTGAGGTCGAGCGCCAGGGTATCCTTGCCGGCATCGACCGTGCCGTTGAAATCGACGGCGCCGCCATAGAACTGGCCGGTGAGCTTGGCGATCTTGAAGAGGCCGTTCCGCAGGCTCGCCTGCATGTCGGCGTAGGTCACCTTGAGCGAGGCGATGGCGATGGCGCTGGTCTCGAGGTTCAGCGTGGCGTCGAAGGCGCGCAGCGCCGAGAGATCGACCGGCTTGCCGGTCGCCACGCGCGGCGGACCGACGGGCACCGGCAGCACAGGCGCCGCGGCCGGAGCACCTGCCGCCGGCCTGGCTGCGGCCACCGTCTGCGCCGGCGGCGGGCTCGCCGCGACGCCCAGCCAATGATCGAAATCGAGCGTTCCGGGGATCCGCAGATTGGCTTTGATATTCGGTCGCTTGCCCAAGGCGGCGTCGATATGCCCCGCCATGGGCGTGCCCATCGCCGTGAGGTCGCCGTCGAAGCTCGCGCGCTGGTCGTCGCCCTTGAAGGCGCCAGCGGCCGAAATCGCGCCAATGCCGTTCTGTCCACGACCCGTCGCCACCGCGAGCAGCCGGCTCGCATCCTGGGTCTGCAGCGTGAAGCTCGGGAAGTCGAAGCGGAAGTTCTGCCCCAACGACAGCGCGCCGGTGGCCCGCAGGGTGCTGCCCAGCAGGGTCGCGGTCGCGTTGCGCAGGGCGATGGCGTCCGCGGTGCCGACCACGCCGCCGCCGGCCGATACAGCGCCGAACTTGCCGTTGATGAATTTCGGCAGGCCGGCATAGTCGATCACCTTGTCGGCATCCGGCATGGTGGCGTTGAAGGTGAGGTCGTAGCGCGGCGCCGTGGCGAAATCGGTCATCGAGCCATGGAGGTCGATCTTGGCGCCCAACAGGTCGGCGACCTTGACCGAATTCAGCTTCAGGAGATTGCCCTGGACCGACGCGTCGGTCTCGACGCCGCTCAGCGTCTGCTTGCGGAACACCAGCTTGGCCAGCTTCACCTTGAGGCCGAACACCGGCACGGTCTTGTCGGGCAACGGCGGCGCCGGCGGCACGATCGTCGCCGGGGTGCTCGCAGGCGCCTTCGGCGCGTCGGTCGCCGCCGTGGCGGCGCCGGCGGTCGGCGCGATCGGCGGCGCCGGTTCGGGCGGGAGATAGGCATCGAGGTCGAAGCGGTCGAGTTGCAGCGTCGCCGTCGCCGTCACCGGCACCGCGAAGGTGACGGCGCCGCTGCCGGTGGCGTGCTGGCCATCGAGATCGACCGCGAGATCGCCGATCTGCAGGCCGTTCGCCGTCGAGGCGAGCGTGCCCTTGAGGTCGAGCGTCTGCAGCTTGTCGGCCGGCACGCCTGACGTATCGATGTCAAGCCAGGCCAACGTATCGCGCAGCTTCGGCCCGGCGAGGCTGATCTCGCCGCTGGCTTGCACCGGATTGGCCGCAGGCTTGGCGATTGGCGTCGCGGCCTTGGCGGGCGCCGTTGCCGGCGCCACCGCACCGGCGGCGTGGGCTTGCAGGACCATGCCGCCGGGCAACACGGCTTTGAGCTGCGGCACGGTGATGACGCCCTTGTGGATCTCGACCGCCAGCGCCAGGTCGCGCACCGTGCCCTTGCGATAGAGCACCTCGGCGATATCGAGCGACAGCGAAACATCCATCTCGACGGGGAACGGCGAGAGCGATCCGGGCTTGGCGACCGTGGCAGGCTTGGACGCCGGCGGTGGCGGCTGGAAGGCGCCCGGCGTGGCCAGCAGCGCCAGCCACTTCTCGACATCGACCTTGGGCAAGGTGACGTGGCCCCTGAGCGATGGCGTTTTCGTCTCCTCGAGCGCCAAAGAGCCCGACGCGGTCTCGCCGGCCAGCGACATCTTGAAGTCGGTGACGGCAAGCCGCGTCGGCGAATACTCGACACCGCCGTCGAAGGTGAAGGTGCCAACCACCGGAGCGTCGAACTTGGGCTCAGCCTGTCCGGTCGCTCGAACCACGGTGGCGATGAAGTTGGTCAGCACGCCGGTCGACACCGCGAGATGGCCCTTCACATCGGCGTTGGCGCTGACTTCGCTGACAGTGCCCTTGAAGTCGAGCTTGCCGCTCGACACCTGCAGGCTGAACGCGGTCTCGTGGCCCTGGGGCTTCGGTTCGCCAAGGCTGAAATCCAGCGACAGCGGCACGCCGTTCACCGTGGCGGTGCCGGCAATCGACAACGGCCCCTGCAAGGAGCCGACCGAGGCCGTCGCCTCGACCTGCTCGGCTTTGAGCGTCTGTTTGGTTTGCGGATTGGTGTAGCTCAGCGTGCCCTGGACGATGCGCAGCTTGCCCACCGCGAGATGCAGGCCGGCGGCCGGCGCGCCCTTCGGCTGGGCGGCGCCGGCACCCGGCTTGAACTGCCAGTTGGGCACGCCGTTGGCATCGGTCTCCAGCACGATGGTCGGCTGGTAAAGCGTCAGCCGGCCGACCTCGACCTGGCCCTTGAGCAACGCCCACCAGGATGGCGAGGCGCCGATCCAGCGCACATCGATCATCTGGGCGCCCTCGGCGCCGGCGGCATTGGCGAAATGAACCTGCTGGGCACTGACCTGCGGCACCGGCAAGAGCGACAGCCTCATCGGTCCTTCGATCACCAGCTCGCGGCCGGTCGCCTCCTTCACCGCCTGGATCAGGGCGGGCTTGTAGGCTTCGACGTCGACCAGATAGGGCGCCGCCAAGGCGGCGACCGCCAGCGGGCCGAAAATCGCGGCGGCCGCCCATCCGATCCGTCTGCGCACCGACATGGCCATGGCTTATGCAAAACGCATCACAGAGCGAGAGGCTGCCAATCCAGCGAGCGACAGCAAACCGCCCGGCCTGCTAGCCTTAGAGCAACAAACGAACCCGAGGAAACGAAATGAACGACCTAGCCTTCGGTTTCCAGGCCGCGCCGGCGAGCGACGTGCACAAGTCCGACCAGTCGCTCTATCGCGAGGTCATGGAGGATTGCGCGCTAGGCCACCGGCTGGGCTACGACGCTGCCTGGCTGCTCGAGCACCATTTCAGCGACTACTATCCCACGCCGAGCCCGCTGCTCTTCATGGCGCACATCGCGGCGGCCTTTCCCGACCTCTCGCTCGGCACATCGGTGCTGGTGCTGCCCTGGTACCATCCGCTGCGGCTCGCCGAAGAGATCGCCATGCTGAACAGCATGACCCGCGGCACGCTGCATCTCGGCATTGGCCGCGGCACCGCCAAGATGGAATACGACGCCTACAACGTCGACATGAACGAGGCCCGCGCGCGCTTCGCCGAATGCTACCACATCGTCGAGAAGGGGCTTTCGGGCGAGCCGTTCAGCCACGACGGATCGTTCTGGAAGATCGAGCGGCGGATTCGGCTGAGGCCCGAACCGATAGCGAAGAAAGTGCGGTTCTACGGCGCCATCGGCAGCCCGGGCAGCGCCGAGGTAATGGGCGATCTCGGCGTGGCGCCGATCTGCCTGTCGACCTTTCCCGACAAGCTGCTGAGCAGAATTCTCGACCGCTGGCGGGCGCGGGCCGGCGCGGCGGCCAAGGATGCGATCCTGCCGATCTCGGTCAAAATGTTCATCGCCGACAGCGACGAGGAGGCGCGCCAGCTCGGCCGCCGCTACTACCCGCCCTACTTCGACCTGCAGTGCAGTCACTACGAGTCCGACGCCGATCCGTGGGCCGACATTCCCGAGTACCAGGATTTCAGCCGCATGTTCGCCAACCTGCGCAAGCTCACCGATCCCGCCGAGCTCGGCCCGTTCATGGACTCCAATCTGGTCGGCAGTCCGGCCACGATCTGCCGGCGCATCGACCAGCTCGCCGCGCTCGGCTTCAACTATTTCATGGTGTCGTCGGCCACGCCCGGCACGCCGATCGAACTGCGCCAGCGCATGATGACCCGGTTCGCCGAGGAGGTGTGCCCGCGCTATTCGCGAGCGATGAGGCGCAAGCAGGCGGCGTAGCTCTCGCTGGATGTGCAAGCAACGACTTCGCTCAGGATGACATCCCCGCTAGAATTGACGCGACGCAGCGGCTCGACACGCGGCGCAATACAGGGAAGGAACGACAATGCGGCCGATCATCTTGGTGGGTGGCCTCGCGGCTGCCCTGGTGTGCTCGAGTGGCGTTGCGTTGGCTCAGAAAAGCGGCGGCGTGCTCAGGATCTACCATCGCGACAATCCGCCCAGCGCCTCGATTCACGAGGAGGCGACCAACTCCACCGTCGTGCCGTTCATGTCGGTGTTCAACAACCTGGTGATCTACGACCAGAGCAAGCCGCAGAACAGCCCGCAGAGCATCGTGCCCGATCTCGCCAAGTCGTGGAGCCTCAGCGCCGACGGCAAGGATCTCACCTTCACCCTGCAGGAGGGCGTGAAGTGGCACGACGGCCAGCCCTTCACCGCCAAGGACGTCGTCTGCACCCTCGACATGCTGGCCGGCAAGAGCGAGCAGAGACTGCGCCGCAACCCCAGAACCTCGTGGTACGGCAATGTCGACCACGTCGACGCCGCCTCCGACCACGAAGTCACTATCCATCTCAAGCGGCCGCAGCCCTCGATGCTGGCGCTGCTGGCGTCGGGCTACTCGCCGATCTATCCCTGCCACATCCCGGCGGCCCAGATGCGCACCAAGCCGATCGGCACCGGCCCCTTCAAGTTCGTCGAGTTCAAGCAGAACGAGGGCATCAAGCTCATCAAGAACCCCGACTATTGGAAGAAGGGCCGGCCCTACCTCGACGGCATCGAGTTCACCATCGTGCCCAACCGGGCGACCGCGATCCTGAGCTTCGTCTCGGGCCGCTTCGACATGACCTTCCCATGGGAGGTGACGATCCCGCTGCTGGCCGACGTCAAGAGCCAGCTGCCCGACGCCCAGTGCACGGTTACCTCGATGAACGTCACCACCAACCTGATCGTCAACCGCGATGCGCCGCCGTTCGACAATCCCGACCTCAGGCGCGCGATGGTGCTGGCACTCGACCGCAAGGCGTTCATCGACATCCTGAGCCAGGGCAAGGCCGACATCGGTGGCACCATGCAGCCGCCGGAGGGTGGCTTCTGGGGCCTGCCGCCGGACGTGCTCGCTGCCGTCCCGGGCTACGGGCCCGACATCGAGAAGAACCGTGAGGAAGCCCGCGCCATCATGAAAAAGCTGGGCTACGGGCCCGACAAGCACCTGCCGCTGAAAGTTTCCACCCGCGGCATCTCGATCTACAAGGACCCCGCGGTGATCTTCGCCGGCCAGCTCAAGGAGATCTGGATCGACGCCGAGATCGACATCATCGAGACCTCGCAGTGGTTCATCAAGGTCGGCAAGAAGGCCTATTCGGTGGGCCTGAACACTACCGGCAACGGCGTCGACGATCCCGACCAGAACTTCTACGAGAACTTCGCCTGCAAGTCGGATCGCAACTACACCGGCTACTGCAATTCCGAGATCGAGAAGCTGTTCGACGTGCAGTCCGCGGAGCCCGACCTCGACAAGCGGCGCAAGATCGTGTGGGAGATCGACCGCAAGCTCCTGGAGGACGGCGCGCGGCCGGTCATCCTGTGGAACCGCTCGGCGACTTGCACGCTGCCCGCGGTCAAGGGGTTCGTGCCCCAGGTCAACAGCGTCTATAACGGTTTTCGCTTCGAGGATGTCTGGCTCGACCGCTGACCCCTCCGTCGCCTCAGCGGCTTGGTTACAAGCCGTATGACGGCGACACCTCCCCTTCGCGGAGTCTGTTCAGACTGGGGACATGGGTAACAGGTGTTCGGAGACATGGGTAACACTCCGAAGGAGATAACCCATGAGGTTTTCGATGCCGTTTCCCGAGAAGGAAGAGGCTCGTCAGGAAGCCTGCCGATTGGCGCTCTGCGAGGGCGCCAATCGACGCGAGCTGTGTCGGCGGTTCCAGATCAGCGCGAAGACTCTCTACAAGTGGTTGGATCGCTACCGGAGCGAGGGGATGGCAGGGCTGTCAGACCGCTCGCGCCGTCCGCATCGATCGCCTTTGCGAACTGGCGAGCAGATGGAAGCGGCGGTGTTGGCGATACGTCGCAAGAACCCTGTATGGGGTGGCCGCAAGATCGCCGCCAGCCTGCGCCGGCAAGGCCTGTCGCCACCATGCCCATCGACCATCACATCGATCCTGCACCGCCATGATATGGCGTTTGTGGCTGCGGGGCAGAAGCCCTGGAAGCGGTTTGAACATGCCGCGCCCAACGTGCTGTGGCAGATGGACTTCAAGGGCGACGTGCCGTTCGGCGGCGGCCGGCTGCATCCACTGACAGCGGTTGACGACCACTCGCGCTACGCGGTGGTGCTACGGGCGGCCGACAACGAGCGGCGACAAACGGTGCAAAGTGCAGTCCAGGCCGCATTCGAGCGCTATGGCCTGCCCGAGATCATCCTGACCGACAATGGCAACCCTTGGGGCGACGACGCCGAACATGCGCTCACCCAGTTTGGCGTCTGGCTGATCGAGCATGGCGTAGCGCCATGGCATAGCGCACCCCACCATCCACAGAGCCACGGCAAGAACGAGCGCTTCAACCGCACGCTCAAGGCTGAGCTGCTCAATGTCCGCAACTTCGGTGATCTCGACCAAGCTCAGCAAGCATTCGACGCCTGGCGCCATTGCTATAACCATGATCGCCCGCACGATGCCTTGGATCTGGCTGTTCCCGCCGACCGCTATCGGCCTAGCTCTCGATCCTTCAAGCGGGCGGTCGAGCCATTCGACTATGCTCCGGACGACATCGTCCGTCGCGTCGATCAAGATGGCCGCATCAGCTTCCATAACAGGCGTCTCAAAGCCTCCCGAGCGCTCGTCAGGAAAGACGTGGCTCTGCGACCAACGCCAACCGATGGCGTCTTCGACCTCGTCTTCCGCCACGTCAGCGTCAGGTCAGTCGATCTCAAATCAATAAACTGAGCTAATCTGAGATGTATTACCTATGTCCCCGAACACCCGTTTACCTTCTCTCCGGTCTGAACAGACTCCGCGAAGGGGAGGCCCCGAACACCCGTTTACCTTCTCTCCGGTCTGAACAGACTCCGCGAAGGGGAGGTGTCGCCGTCATACGGCGACGGAGGGGTCGGAGGCAGCAGGCCCTGGCCCATGACCCCATCGCCCTCGTATGACGAGGGCACTTCCCCTTGCCGGACTCCGGCAAGGGGAAGAAAGCTGACCCGACTTGCTCGGACTATGCTCTAGCACCGCGCGGAACGGTCTGAAGGCATATGCTTCTCGAGGTCGGCATTGGAGCGACGCCTGACCTTCACCTCCGGCCTCCGTGAAAGCCGCCGTGGGCAAAACCGCCGCGCGGGAAACCTCCACGAGGAAAGCCACGATGGTGGAACCCGTCATGGTGGAAACGGTGAAAAAAGAAAACCGGACCGCCGACAAAGACCGGCGCCCCATAGAACCAGGGATCCCACCAGTAGTATGGCTCGCGGTACGGATATAAATGGATCGCCTGCGGCGGTAGCGTGTAGACCTGCTCTGGCAACCCGGGCGTATTCTGCGTGACCTGCCAGCTGCCATCCGGCTGCTGGCACGCTTGCCCGACGGCTTGCTGCAGCTGTCCTCCAACCCTCACCTGCGCGGTGAACTTGCGGCAATTCTGAGGGTCGCTCTCGGGCGCACCTTGGGCCATCTGTGTTTGGACGGGCGCCGGGTACGCCGCGCTCGGCGCGGTCTGCTCCGCACACCCCGCCAAGACCAACATCACTGCGACACTCAAAAAGGGACGCGCACAGCAACCTCCCGCAATAGGCCACCGCATCGATGAGTCGGGGACTCGATCATCGCCAAAAGGTGGGCCATTCCATACCCGTCGACAATCCAGTTGGCGCGAATGTGACCACGGCGTGATCGGATGTTGCGCGACTCGGAATCCGGGCGGGTCGCCCACGTGAGCGTCCACCTTGAGCCCGCAGTGCGGTGCGCCAGAGCATCGAAGCACGCATCAAATTGTGGGATGGGCTTTTGATATCTCTCGATGACTGGAAGCAAGCGGGGGCGGCAGCGTCTTAAGCCTGGACTTTGCCCAGACAACTCTTGGATTGACTTTCCACGGTCCGAACCCGAACTCGGTTGGAGATGCGGCCGGGCGAAAAGAAATTCGGCTCGTCATTGGGGAGCGAAATCATGACTGATTCTAAGTACGCAGCCTTTGAAGCGCTCGACCCTTTCTTCAACATCGTCCAGCAGGGTCTGGCCGGCCTGGTCGACGGCGACCATTTTTTCGATGCCATTGCCGACGACGCGATATTCGAGTTTCGATATATTTTCCCGGGATGGCCTCAGAAACTTGACAGTCGCGAGGCGCTGATGACGCTCTTCGCGGGCTATGGCGACAACATTGTCCTACACGGCGCGGATGCACTCATTGCGAACCGATCGCAGGATCCCCGTATCGTGATTATCGAATACGAGGTGCACGGCAAAATAGTCAGGACCGGTGCCTCCTACGATAATCGCTTCATCTCGGTCGTTACCATCGAGGACCGCAAGATCGTGCACTGGCGGGATTATATGGACTCCCTTGCCGCGATGACTGCGCTCAGCGCCTCAGGCTGATGTTCAGTCCTGTCCGGCCACCGGAGGAGCGACGTGACAGCACTGCTGGCAAGACCTCGAAGCAACGCCGTAGGTTGTACGGCGGGTTCAGCCGCACACCAATTCGTGGCCTATACGCGGCACGCAAGAATTATGTGATCGGGCCTACATCGCTTCAGCCTTGACAGTCCGCTGCAATGTCGTGTTCGTCTTCTGTTCGATACGACGCGACAGCTCAGCCCCGGACGATACTCTGAAGGCCACGACGCGGTGACCAGAGTTTCAGCCACCAGAGTTTTTAAGCCCGGTCGGGCTGACCTGAAAAGGACTGCCAGAAAGGTCAGAAAGGCCAGAAACCCTCACCGGCCGTCCACCTGCGATCGCCCTGTTGCCATATTGAGCCATGACCGACACATCATTGCCCGACCGCCTCTCGACCAATCCTAAAAGCCCCTACTACGACGAGGCGCTGCTGAGCCGCGGCGTCGGCATCAAGTTCGACGGCCAGGAAAAGACCAACGTCGAGGAATATTGCGTGAGCGAGGGCTGGATCCGCGTCGCCGTCGGCAAGACGGTCGATCGCAAGGGCAACCCGCTCACCATCAAGCTCACCGGCAAGGTCGAGCCCTATCTGGAGAAGTAGCAGCATGCACTCTCACACGCTCGATGACTGGCGCCACGAGCATGTCTTCCTGGGCGCCGCCCACGACCGCAACGAGCGGCGAACCTGGCTGGTGGTCGGCCTGACCGCCGCCATGATGGTGGTCGAAATCGCCGGCGGCGCGATCTTCGGCTCGATGGCGCTGTTGGCCGACGGCTGGCACATGTCGACCCATGCCGGCGCGCTCGCCATCGCCGCCTTCGCCTACCGCTTCGCCCGCCACCACGCGCGCGACCCGCGCTTTGCCTTCGGCACCGGCAAGATGGGCGACCTTGCAGGCTTCGCCAGCGCCGTCGTGCTGGCCCTGGTTGCGCTCGCCATCGGCTACGAATCGGCGGTGCGGCTGTTCCAGCCCGTGCCCATCCACTATGCCGAGGCGACCGCCATCGCGGTGCTGGGCCTTGCCGTCAATCTGGCGAGCGCCTGGCTGCTGGGGGCGGGTCACGATCACGATCATGACCACCACGATCATTACGACCACGCGCATGATCATGATCACAATCTGCGCGCCGCGTTCTGGCACGTCATGGCCGATGCGCTGACCTCGGTGCTGGCGATCGTGGGCCTGCTCGCCGCCTGGTCGTATGGCTGGAACTGGGCCGATCCCGTGATCGGCGTCGTGGGGGCGCTGGTGATCGCCCACTGGGCGTGGCGCCTGATCCGCGATTCAGGCGCGGTGCTGCTCGACGCTGCCTCCGATCAACCGCTCGCTGCGGCGATCCGCAGCCGTCTGGAGCAGGGCCACGACCGCATCGCCGACCTGCATGTCTGGCGCGTCGGCCCCGGCCATCACGCCGCCATCGTTGCCCTGGTGTCCGACGCGCCGTTGCCGGTCGAGCAATACAAGGCGCGCTTGGCCGACCTCGCCCGGCTGAGCCACGTTACGGTCGAAATCCATCGCTGCG
>WNFE01003380.1_pt1 | contig 11868 bp, 9 predicted proteins | sample 5400451 | NCBI WGS metagenome assembly WNFE01 (sample SAMN13153344, study PRJNA577476) | soil metagenome | isolation source: 200 cm saprolite under Douglas fir tree site 2 hole 2 | place: USA:California | collected 2015-04-18
ATTGCGGGCACACCACCGAGCCGGGATGCGCGGTGCAAGCGGCCATTGTGGAAGGCCGCCTGGACACGGAGCGGCTGGAAAACCAACGCAAGCTGCAACGCGAGCAGGAATTTCTCCACCGCAAGGTCGATCCTGAAGCCCGACAGCGAGAAAAGGAGCGTGTCAAGCTGCTGCACCGCGGTGCTCGGCAGATATATGACCAGCAGCGCAAAGACGGAGGCAAGCAGTGACGGCCCTGCTTTTGGATTTGGCCCTTTCCCGATGCATCAATCGGCGAGGCGCTGGTCGCAGAAACGATGCGTTCAGTGCGCGACGCGTTTGTGGATGAAGTCGACGATGTCGTGCGTGGACGTTCCTGGAAGAAAAATCTCGGCAATGCCGGCTTTCTTCAGCGCAGGGATGTCCGCTTCGGGGATGATCCCGCCGAGAACCACCGTCACGTCATTCATGCCTTTGTCGTGCAGCAGGCTCATGAGCTGCGGGCAAAGCGTGTTGTGGGCGCCAGAAAGAATCGAAAGACCGATGACGTCGACGTCTTCCTGCACCGCGGCGGAAGCAATCATCTCGGGCGTCTGCCGCAAGCCGGTGTAGATCACCTCCATGCCGGCGTCGCGCAGGGCGCGCGCGATGATTTTAGCGCCGCGGTCGTGGCCATCCAGCCCCGGCTTGGCAATCAAGACTCGTATTTTCTTCTCTGGCATTCTTCTCCGTGTCCTCTGTGGCAGTTCTCAGTGGGCTCTGTGTTAATTCTTTTCAATCAAATGATATACCGCTTGATGCCGCCCTTCAGCACGTTCACATTGAAGTTGATCAATAGGCCTAGGTGTCGGCCAGAAAGACGTAGGTAGGTGAGAATGATGGCTTCATGAATGGCAGCGAGGCTCTCTATCGATTTGAGCTCAACCACCACCCGATTCTCCACTAGCAGATCAATTCTGTATCCGCATTCGAGCTTCACGTCCTTGTAGACAATCGGGACCGGCTTCTGCCGTTCCACGACCAATTTGCGCAACGCCAGTTCTTTCGCTAGGCATTCCTCGTATGCGGACTCCAACAGGCCGGGACCGAGTAGGCGGTGGACTTCGATTGCTGCGCCAATGATTTCGTGGGTGACTTCATTATCCGTCATGCCAGACGGAATTTAACACAGAGTTCACAGAGATAGGACACAGAGAGCACGGAGAAGACTAGGTGATCGCGATTTCCTCGTAGGTGCCGAAGACTTCGCGCATGGTGTCGCAGATTTCCCCGAGGGTGGCGTAGGATTTTACGGCGTCGAAGATGTAAGGCATGAGATTCTCGCTGCCTTGCGCGGCTTTGCGCAATGCGCCGAGGCGCCGCACGACTTCGTCGCTCGAGCGCTCCGCGCGCATTTTGCGCAACCGCTCCGCCTGCCGGTGCGCCACGGTCTCGTCGATTTGCAGAGTGTCCAGCGGTTTTTCCTGGGTCACAAAGTCGTTCACGCCGACGATGATTTTTTCTTTCTTGTCGACCGCCACCTGATAACGATAGGAGGCCTCAGAAATTTCCCGCTGTGGGTAGCCGCGCTCAATGGCCGCGACCATGCCGCCGAGCGCGTCGATTTTCTTGATGTAATCCCACGCCCCGCGCTCCACTTCGTTGGTCAGCGTCTCGACAAAGTACGAGCCGCCGAGCGGATCAACGGTGTTGGTAACGCCAGTCTCATGCGCGATGATTTGCTGCGTGCGCAGCGCGATCGTTGCCGCAAATTCCGTCGGCAGCGCCCAGGCTTCATCCAGCGAATTGGTGTGCAGCGACTGCGTTCCGCCGAGCACCGCCGCGAGCGCTTGGATCGCCGTGCGCACCACGTTGTTGTACGGCTGCTGCGCGGTCAGCGAGCAGCCCGCGGTCTGTGAGTGGAAGCGCAGCGCCCACGAACGCGGATTCTGCGACTTGTAGCGCTCCACCATGGCCTTGTGCCAGATGCGCCGCGCCGCGCGATACTTGGCGATTTCCTCGAAGAAATCGTTATGCGCGTTGAAGAAAAACGAAAGCTGCGGCACGAATTCGTCGACATCCAAGCCGCGGCGCAGGCCCCATTCGACGTACTCCAGCCCGTCGCGCAGCGTAAATGCCAATTCCTGAATCGCGGTCGATCCCGCTTCACGGATGTGGTAGCCGCTGATGGAAATGGTGTTGAACTTGGGCGTGTTTTTCACGCCAAACTCAAACGTGTCGATCACCAGTCGCATCGACGGTTCGGGAGGATAGATGTATTCCTTCTGCGCGATGTATTCCTTGAGGATGTCGTTCTGCAGCGTGCCCGAGATTTTCTTCCAGTCCGCGCCCTGCTTTTCCGCGACAGCGAGGTACATGGCCCAAATCACCGCAGCCGGAGAATTAATGGTCATGGATGTGGTGACATTGGCTAGCGGAATCTTGTCGAACAGCACTTCCATGTCCGCCAGCGAGCTGATGGCCACGCCGCACTTGCCGACTTCGCCCTCCGAGAGCGGATGATCGGAGTCATAACCCATTAGCGTGGGTAGATCGAACGCGGTAGAGAGGCCGGTCTGGCCTTGCGCAAGCAAATAGCGGAAGCGTTGATTGGTATCCTCGGCGGCGCCAAAGCCCGCGAATTGCCGCATGGTCCACAAGCGGCCGCGGTGCATCGTGGAGTGAATGCCGCGCGTGTAAGGCGGCTCGCCGGGATAGCCAAGGTCGCGGTTGGAATCCCATCCCGCAAGATCAGCTGGCGTGTACAGACGCTGAATGGGAAAGCCGGAAACGGTGGTGAATTCCGCTTGTCGCTCGGGATTCTTCTCAAGCGTGGGCCGCAGCATATTTTCTTCCCAGGCTTTTTCTTGCGCGGAAGGCTTGCGGTGCAACGATGTAGGCTCTGCGGGAGTTGCAGTTTGCGTCGATGCCTTGGAAGGATCACTCATGACCAAGCACTCCCTCGTCCTCGCCGGCCGCTACTTTCATGCTATGCGAAAGCCAACGGCCGAGCAAGCGCGCGGGCCCAGGTGCGCGGGAGATTCCGGTATTCACGGATGAAAGGCGTGCCTATTTTTGGCCGCTACCTTCTGTGAACAGGTTCTCCGTCCCTACCACTCTGCCGTGCAATGTGCCGGGGATGAGCGTGTCCCTTTCCACCTCGCCGTGCTTGGCGTCGGCGATGGTCACACGATTCACTTCCAGGGTGCGTCCCACCGCGCGTTCATACCCAGCCTTGGCTTCCAGAAGATCGGCCAGCGCCCGTAACTCGTCTCCCTGCGCTCTGACCAGGTCACGCTGCGTCAAAATCACCTGGAAAACGGTGGAGGCACCGAGCTGATATTTTTTCTGCTCGGCGTTAAACGTCTCCTGCTGCAGCTTGCGTGCTTCGCTGGCGGTCGCAACGCGGGCACGATCCTGTTCCAGGGCAATGAAGGTATTCCGAACGTCCACCACCGCGACGTTCTTCAGCTGCTGCATCTGCGCCTCGATCTGCCTTAGCTGCAGAATCGAGCGCTGGTTAGTGGCTTGCGCCGCGCGGTTGCGGATCGGAATTTGCACGCTCACGCCCACCAGATAGTCCGGAAACGTGTTGTGAAATATCTGGCTCTGCGCGGTCGTAAATCCCTGTTCGGTCTTACCTGTGACGGGCGTAGCAGTGAGCGGCTCAAAAAAGCCTGCGACCGGAGTGCCATTGGCATCCACTATTTGGGCTCCGGCCTTTGTTGATGCAGCTCCCAATGTCGGCGAGACGCCGGCGAGCCCCTGGCTCGTGTATTGAGCAAACAGCCCGGCGGTCGGGCGCAGCGCAATACCCGTTGCGCGCACATCGATCCCGGCGTTGGTGATGTTGATTTGCTGCTCGAGAAGCTCGGGCCGTTTCTGAAACGCTTCCTTGATAGACTCTTCGAAGGAGCGCGCTTCGGTGGCTTCCGGCGGCGTGGGCTTGTCGCTGGGGATGATCTCGAGATTGATCAAATTGGCCCCCAGCGGATCCTTGCTGATGGCATTTTTCAGGATCTGCTCATCGGTGAGCTTCGTCGTTTGCGCAATGATCAGGTTCTGCTGGTCCGTCGCCAATTGAGCTTCCGCGCGCGTCACGTCGAGCGGCGCCAGCGTGCCGATCTCCAACTGCTTCTTGTTGTCGCCATATAATCTTTGCGACACGGCCACCGCTTGTTGTTGCACGTCAACGTTGGCACGCGCGTACACCAACTCCCAATACGCGGTGATGGTGCTGGTAACCGTGGTAATTGCCTGCTGTTCAAAAACATAGTCCGCGAGTTTCCGGTTGTTCTTGGCGATCACGATGTTTCGTCGGTTCGCAAATCTCCCGAAACCATTCAGCAATTGCTGTTGCAGGGTGACGACCAGCGATGAGGATACGTCCGGATTGAAAAAGTTGAAAGCCGACCCCGAGGACGCTCGCGTGTTATTCCACGCCAGCGTCGCTATGGTCCCGGTGGAGAATCCCTCGGACACACTGTTGAGATATTGCGCGGAGTGAGAACCAAGAGAGGCTGCGGTAGCGGTGGTGCCGGTTCCAGAGATGAACGGGTTGTTCACCGGCGTAGTGCGGTCATCGTAAGAAATCTGCGATGTGAAGGTCGGGTCAAAATTGAAAAATGGAATGTTGGCGCTGGAAGAGCGAATCGCAGCGCCGGGAACGCCTCCTGGGAAGGCGCCCGCTTCCGTAGCGAGAATATCGGTGTCCGCAAACCACACGTTGTAGCGCTGCACGGCAATGTCCATGCTGTTCTCAAGGGCCAGCTCTACCGCGTCTTGGAGGGTCAGCTCTAGTTTGCCTTCATGAATCAACTGCTCCAGGCGCGGCGAGTTCGTGAGCACCGGCTCGGGAATTCGGATCGGGCGGTACGGAGCGATCAGATTGGGGAACGCGCGCGGCGCACGGGTGTACGTATATTTTGAGACGCCCAGTGACACCGGAATCGGAGGGTTGGTTGGGGTGGGCGTGTACGTGCCTTGCGTTGGTGTTTGCGGCGCTTGCTGTCCCGGTTTTTCTGGCGCTGGAGCCGGCTGCTGCTGCTGATTCTGCGCCCACAGCGGTCCCCCGGCGAGCAATACCGCCAGCAACGCAGCCAGGATTGGCCGCGCTGCTGTCTTAGCGTTTTTCGCCGCTTTCCCAAGCGCGCGCTGCACCGCCCGCGCCCAGATCATGGACCGCTTCGCGGTCATCCCGTTCACTCTCATGGTGTTCTTCACTCCTCGCCTTAGAGTTTTCACTGAACCTAACTTGATTGTGCTCAACTCTGTACAACGCTCAGGACACGCAATTTGTTTCACTAAATCGTCGAAAGCAGGGCAGTATGCGAAGCAGTGCCGACGGCGCGAACTTCGCAGTCTAGCAGGCGCTCGCATCGGTTGACAACGCACCACGCCGCAGCTAGGCTGCTCTCGATTCGACGCGTACCGCCGCCTGCGGTTTGTCTGGCGGCTTCGCGTGGGGCCGAGAACTTATGCTCCAAGACGAAGAGCTGCTGCGTTTGTTCGAGATCTCCGGAGCTATCCGCCACGGACATTTTGAGCTCTCCAGTGGGCTGCACAGCGGCATCTATGTGCAGTGCGCCCTGGTGCTGCAATATCCTCTGTTTGCCGAAAAGCTCGGTCGCGCGCTCGCCGCCCTTTTCTCCGATGCCACCATCGAAGCCGTGGTATCTCCTGCGCTGGGGGGTATCGTCATCGGGCAGGAAGTGGCGCGCGCCTTGCCCGAGCCAAAGGGCGGCGGCGGCGGTGTTCCCGCCATTTTTGTCGAACGTGACTCCACCGGAATGATGTGCTTGCGCCGTGGATTTACCTTGCGCCCCGATCAGCATGTGCTAGTGATCGAAGATGTGTGGACCACTGGGGGCTCTACTCTCGAGACGATTCAGGTGGTCGAGGAAGCGGGCGGACGCGTAGTAGCTGCAGGCGCGCTCATCGACCGCAGCGGCGGCAAAATGGAGTTCCCTGTGGAAGCGAGCGCTTTGCTGGACCTGCCCATGGCCAGTTACGAAGCCGAAGATTGCCCGCTATGTCATCAAGGCAGCGCCGCCGTCAAGCCCGGCAGCCGCTTCGTCCGCTCCGCCTCGTAGCGGCCTGAGCAGCGGTGTCATCCTGAAGCCGTCCGAAGAAGACGGCTCGGGGCTCTCGACGTCAGTGCTGCCCGCAGGTCAGATAAGTCGCGCGCGGCTGGACTCTCCTCGACGCATAACTGATAATTCCTCGCTCGCATGCGTTATTTCAAGCTCACTATCGCGTACGACGGCACGGATTTCCACGGCTGGCAGATCCAGGCAAACAAATCCACTATTCAGGGCGAAATCGTCAACGTGCTGCGCCGCATCACGCAGGAAAATGTGCAACTGCACGGTGCCGGGCGCACCGATGCCGGCGTGCATGCCCTCGGACAAGTCGCGAGCTTTCGTACGCAGTCCGCGCTTTCCGCGGGCGAATTTCAGCGCGCCTTGAACGCTCTTCTGCCGCCCACGGTTCGCATTCTGGCCGCCGAGGAGGTCGGCCCGGATTTCAACGCTCGCTGGTCCGCCCGCGGCAAAATCTATCGCTACCGTTTGTATCGCGGCAAAGTCGTTCCGCCGATGCTGTGGCGCTACGTGCTGCATTACCCATTTCCGCTGGACGAAAATGCCATGCGCGACGCCGCCGCACGCTTCGTGGGCATGCATGACTTTGCCTCCTTCGCTGCCTCCACCGGCTCGGAAGAAGACGACAAGGAGCGCTCCACTGAGCGCGAGATTTTCTCCACGGAACTCGTGCGTTCTCCAGACGGCGAAGAATTGATCTTCACCGTCCGCGGCCGTTCCTTCCTGCGCTACATGGTGCGCAAAATGGTCGGCACACTGCTCGACGTGGGTCGTGGCAAGCTCCAGCCAATTGACGTCGACCGCCTGTACGAGCTGAAAGACCGCTCGAAGTCCGGCCCGACCGTGCCGCCCCAAGGCCTCTGCATGGTCAGCGTCGAACTCCAGGAAGCCTTCCGGATCGGCCCCGGCTAGTTTCGCCGCGCCACGCTGTCAGAAGGCTGTCGTCTCCTCGCCGGATCTCTGTCAGCTATTTCTGGGCCTTGCTGCTCGTCTAACGCGATTTCGGATAGAATCGCAGGTATGGCCGCGACAGCCATCTCCGTCGATACTCTTCCTTCGATAAATCCCGCAACCGGCGCGACGCTTGGATATTTTGAGAAGACGCCTCCTACGGCACTACCCCAAATCGTCGCGCGTGCTCGGGCGGCGCAGGCGAGGTGGGCGCTGCTTTCGGTTCGCGAGCGGTGCGCGCGGCTTCGCGATTTGCGCGACCGCGTCATGTCGTCCCGCGACGCGCTGGCCGACGCCGTCGTCGCCGAGTCCGGCAAGCCTCGCGCCGAAGCTCTGTTCGCTGACATTTTTGTGGCCGTTGACACCGCGGCCTATTTCGCAAAAAACGCCAAGCGCCTGTTGTCACCGGAACGCGTCCCTCATCATAGTACTGCGGCGAAAGCAAAGTCCGGCAAACTAACCTACGAGCCGCTCGGCGTGATTGGCATCATCAGCTCTTGGAATTATCCGCTGGCGATTCCCATGAGCCAGATCATCCCCGCAGTCGCTGCGGGGAATGCCGTGATTTGCAAGACCAGCGATTTCACTCCGCACTGTGGCGCCCTGATCGAACAACTCTTTGCCGAAGCCAGCTTCCCAAAGCATTTAGTTACCGTGGTGCAAGGCGGCGGGGAAGTGGGTCAGGCACTGATCGATGCCGATCCCGACAAAATCCTGTTCACCGGAAGCGTCGCGACCGGGCGGCGGGTCGCCGAGGCTTGCGCCAAGCGCCTGATTCCCACCGTTCTCGAGCTCGGCGGCAAAGACGCCATGGTCGTCCTCGCCGATGCCGACCTCGATGTCGCCGCCAGTGCCGCGGTCTGGGGCAGCTACACCAATTGCGGCCAGGTGTGCCTCTCCGTCGAGCGCCTCTTCGTCGAGCAAACCGTTAGCGATGAGTTTGCCGCGCGTTGCGTGAGGAAAACAAGAAAGCTCCGCCTGGGCCCTGGCAGTGACCCAAACACCGACGTCGGCCCCATGATTCGCCCACAACATCTGCAGCGCATGGTCGAGTTAATCGAAGATGCCGTCAGCCGCGGTGCACGCGTTCTTTGCGGCGGCTATCCGCGCGTCGATATGGGTCCCAATTTCTTCGAGCCCACCGTCATCGCCGACGTCGATTCCTCCATGAAACTCTTTCAGGAAGAGACCTTCGGCCCCATTCTGGCCATGCAATCCGTGCGCGATAGCGAAGAAGCGATCGCTTGCGCCAACGATTCGCCCTTTGCGCTCTCTGCCAGCGTTTGGACCTGCGACGCCGCTCGCGGCGAAGCCATCGCGAAGCGCCTGCGCGCCGGTGCTGTGATGGTCAACGACGCGATCAGCTACTTCGCTATCGCAGAGGTCCCGCACGGCGGTTGCGCCGCCAGCGGCTGGGGACGCACCCATGGCAAAGCCGGCCTTCTCGAAATGGTGCAAACAAAATATATCGATATCGACCGCCTGCCAGGCCGCGAAAAGCCCTGGTGGTACCGCTACGGCGCAGAGCTCGAGCGCGCCGCCGACGCCTTTCTGCAGTTCGAGTACGGCCGAGGCATCGCCGCCCGTCTCCGCAACGTCCGCGGGGCCCTGAAAACCATGTTCCGCAACCACGGCCTGAAATGAGTGGGGGACTCTAGCCAAGGCCAAAGGCACCGAGGATCATCGAATGACCGAATCCACAAACAACGAATGGATCCACGACTGGAACCAAGCCTCCACTCCGCTAATCCCACCCGGCACGCGCATCTTGCTGAATGACGAAACCCTCCGCGACGGCCTGCAAAATCCCTCCGTCTACGACCCCAGTATCGAAGAAAAAATCGAAATCCTGCACCTCATGGAATCGCTGGGCATCGATTCCCTGGACATCGGCCTTCCCGGCGCCGGTCCCCGCGCTTTCGCCGACACCGAAGCGCTGGCCCGCGAAATTGCCACCACTCGCATGAAGATTCGCCCCAACTGCGCCGCGCGCACTGTGGAAGCGGACATTCGCCCCATCGCCGAAATCTCTCAGCGCGTAGGAATCGCCATCGAAGCCGCCACCTTTCTCGGCTCCAGCCCCATCCGCCGTCTCGTCGAAGACTGGAGCGTCGACCACCTCGAGCGCACCACGGAAAGAGCCGTGAAATTCGCCGTCGAGCACAACCTCCCGTCGATGTACGTCACCGAAGACACCATCCGCACCGACCCCGCCACGGTCAAGCGCCTCTACTCCACCGCAATCCGCAGCGGCGCGCGCGCCATCGTGCTCTGCGACACCGTGGGCCACGCCACGCCTCAAGGCGCCTACAATCTCGTGAAATTCGCGATCGAAGAAGTCGTAAAGCCCAGCGGCGAAAAGATCCGCGTCGATTGGCACGGTCACAACGACCGCGGCCTAGCCGTCGCCAATTCTCTGTGGGCCGTCGCTGCAGGCGCGAACTGCGTCCACGCCGTCGCCAATTCGCTGGGCGAGCGCGTCGGCAACACGTCCATGGAGCTGATGCTCGTCAACCTTCGCCTGCTGGGCCTGATCGCCCGCGACCTCTCCCGCCTCAAGGAATATTGCGAAAAAGTGGCCAAGGCCACGCACACCACGATCCCGCCAAATTCTCCAGTGATCGGCCGCGACGCGTTCCGCACTGCCACCGGTGTCCACGCCGCCGCCATTATCAAGGCCTATCAGAAGAAAGACGCCACCCTCGCCGACTCCGTCTACAGCGGCGTCCCCTCTCATCTCTTCGGTCTCGACCAAATCATCGAAATCGGCCCCTTGAGCGGAAAATCCAACGTGCTCTTCTGGCTCGAGCGCCATGGCATCCCGGCCAACGACGCGCTCGTCAACCGCATCTTCGACGCTGCCAAGCAATCCGCGCGCGTGCTCACCGAGAGCGAAGTGCAAGCCCTTTGCGCCGAGGCCGCACGCAATTGACCTCGCTGCAAGCTCGGAACTCGGCGATGAAACACGGTCTCCTTTGGGTTATCCTCTTCTGCATGCCCGCTAGGTCCGTCAGCGTTCCTCAGACCAATCGAACCGCTTCGCCTCCACAATTCGCTGACACGTCGGAAGTCCGTACCGCTCTCGACTGGTTTTCCCGCAACCTGGAATGGATCAACGACCAGCAAGTGCGCCTCACTGAAATCCCGGCGCCTCCGTTCCAGGAAGCGCAGCGCGCCGCCGCCGTCAAAGCTCTCTTTTCTTCCTCCGGTCTCGACGTGCAGATCGACAAAGCCGGCAACGTCATTGGTGAGCTCCGCGGCGTCAACGAAAAAGAGATTGTCATGCTCGCCGCGCACCTCGACACCGTCTTTCCCGCTGCCACCGAAATAAAAGTCCGTCGCGAAGGTAATCGCCTCCTCGGCCCTGGAATCTCCGACAACGGCACAGGCCTCGCCGCGCTCCTCGCCATCGCCCGCGCCTGCCACGACGCGCATCTCAAGCCGCTTCGCACCATCTTCTTCGTCGCCGATGTTGGCGAAGAAGGCGAAGGCAACCTCCGCGGCATGCGCGCCCTCGTCGAAGCTTACAAGCCCAAACTAAAATCCGTGATCGTCCTCGACGGCTCAGGCACCGACCACGTGACCACCAAAGCTCTCGCCTCCCGCCGCCTCGGAGCCACCATCACCGGTCCCGGCGGCCACAGCTGGTCCGACTTCGGCATACCCAATCCCATCAACGCCCTCGTGCGCGCCTCCGTCCGCTTCATCAACACCAAAGTGCCCGTCGCTCCGCGCACCACCTTCAACATCGGCCAAATCGAAGGCGGCACCTCCGTCAACTCCATCCCCTACGAAGCCAAACTCAAGGTGGACGTTCGCTCCGAAAGCGAAGACGAGCTCACCAAGCTCGAATCCGCTCTGCGCGACTGCATTGCCGCGGGCGTCCGCGACGAAATGGAATCCGCTCGCGACCGCTCCAAAGGCAAGCTCGAATGGAAAGTGGAACTACTCGGCAGCCGCCCCGCGGGGGAATTGCCAGCAAATTCACTGTTGCTCGCCGCGTTGCGCGCCGCCGATGAATACCTCGGCAATCAGTCGCGAATCGAACGCTCCTCCACCGACGCCAACGTCCCGCTCTCGCACAGCATCGACGCCATCTCCATTGGTGCGGGCGGCACCGGCGGCGGTGCGCACTCTTTGCAGGAGTGGTACGAGCCCGCCGGCCGCGAGCTTGGCCTCAAGCGTGTGCTCCTGACTCTTCTCGGTGTTTCCGGTATCGCGGAGGAAAAAGCTCCATGAATCATCGCCCACGCACAAGCCCTTCCGCTTGCGCCGCTACTATGTCGATCCTCCTGATCGTCGCGCTCGCGGCATTTGCCGCGCTCCGGCCCCAGGCTCGCGCCGCGCAAGACGCTCCGCTCACCGTCTTGTATCTGCATGGCCGCATTTACACCAACGACCCCCAGCATCCCTGGGCGCAAGGCATGGCCGTCCGCGACGGAAAAATTATCTGCATCGGCTCCATCTCCCAAGTCTTGGTCGACTGCGGCGGCAGCGACGCCCACGCCATCACCGAGCAGCTCCACGAAAAATTCCTCATGCCCGGCTTCAATGACGCCCACGTTCACCTCGGTTCCGCGGGTGCAGGCATGCTTGCCGTACGTCTCTACGGCGCCACCTCCATCGAAGAGCTGAAAAAGCGCCTGGCCGCCGGCGTCGCTTCGCACAAAGAAGGCGAATGGATCACCGGCGCCGGCTGGGATCACACGCTCTGGCCGGAAAAGCAATTTCCCAACAAGTGGGAGCTCGACGACGTCGCCCCCAAGAATCCCGTGTTGCTGACCCAAGTTACGGGCCACGTCGCCGTCGCCAATTCTCTCGCCCTCAAGCTCGCCGAACTCGATAAGAACTCGCCCAA
>WNFE01010594.1_pt1 | contig 11863 bp, 12 predicted proteins | sample 5400451 | NCBI WGS metagenome assembly WNFE01 (sample SAMN13153344, study PRJNA577476) | soil metagenome | isolation source: 200 cm saprolite under Douglas fir tree site 2 hole 2 | place: USA:California | collected 2015-04-18
TCAGCATCACGGCAACGGCAACGTCCCCGATGCTGCGCTGAGCGTGTCGCGTGCGTGCCCTCTACGGTAGTAGACATGAGCGATCCACAGGCACACGCCATCCTGTGGCGAACATGACAGGGAGTGGAGACGCACCCATGGAGCCCTTCCGCTGGCGCCGCGCATTGTTCCTGGGCCTGGTCTCCTATGCCGCGTCCCTCGCCGGGCCAGTCTTTGATACGTTTGTCCCGGTGTTGCTCCAGGCGGGCCATCCGCTGTGGCAGAATACCACCGGCCGGTCTGCCCTGCCGGCCGGGTTTGCGCTGGCGCCGAGCCTGGCTGTCGTTTTACCCATAAATTCGCCTGCAGTGACGCATAAAATCGCCACATCTCACACAGGTAAGTCCTTATGATTCAATGTGTCTATGATTTGTCTACAATGGACTATTCCGATCGTTGTGACGCATAACTTCGCCCAAAATGCATTTTTAATATACACAGGTTTTTCAGCAAGCAATAGTGGGCATTTCCCCGTGTATTCCACCACCTTTCTGCCGTTTTTTGAGCGAAAGTTTGACGCATAACTTCGCCAAATTTACCCTTTTGACGCATATCTTCGCCGAAGTGGCGGATTTATGTGTCAAATGACACTGGCCTTTTTTATCATGACCTGGGATAACGTGATCAATCTCTTTGTCCATCCCTGGGCAAACCCCGCCATGACCTTTGGGTTCTTGCCCGCTTTTGGTTATATACCATTCTGGTATATGTTGGCATCCTGCGTGATTCTACCTTATATATCTTCACAAACCCCGCCACAACCTTCCTGGCAAAGCACAGCTCTTTGTGCCGCAGCCACAGTGGAGGGACTGACGCGCCGCGAGCGCGGCTTGTCGGCCACTTCAAAAACACGGGATAAAAATCCTGTCCCGTGTTTTCTCAGCGGCTCAATTTAAGGGATTGGCAGGCACTTGGTAGTTAACCACAAGTTCGAGACATATCAATCTATTCAATAGCTGTTCCTCTTTTCTTATTGTTGTTTGAATATTTTGTATACTCACAAATATGATTAATAAATTTACCAATCTTTTCTATATCAATAGAGTATTGTATTGCATCCTTATAAAATATAACTATAGTCATCTTCTCACAAAAAACTCTTTCGCTACATGCGGCAATGAATGAAAGAACCGTTTGTTCTATAACTTCTTGCCTTGTCTCTGATATTCGAGCGAATCCTGTTCCTAAAACAGGCATAACAAGGTTTTCCCTAACCCCTCTTTCGCCTATGAATACCCACAGCTTTGCTAATGCTTCTTTTATATCCTCAAAATCCCCGCGCGCATTTCCATACTCATTTATATGAGCCATTGCGACAAGATAAGCATTCTTTGATTTTGGGTTAACCCTAACAACAGTCCCGATTTTATATAACCTCTTTTTAGAAACACGAGAATCGTTAATATCCTCGCATGGTATGTTCTTCAACTGTGCCTCGATTGCTGAATCAAGTTGATGGATGTCATCATAGTATTTATCTGTAAATTGTCCCTGAATCCTCATCGGTGAAATGAGTCCATGCGGCAACAATTCCGTGTCAAAAGTTGTGTTACAGCCAACTATTAATGAACCGTCGAACTTAAAAATATCGCCTATAACGATTTCAATATAGACATCCCGACCCTGGAGCCTACATCCAACCCTATTTTTTGGTCTACATGCAAACAGTCCGTAGGAAAATCCCACGAGAAGAAACAGCCACCATAACCCCCTGATTACATTCCCAGCTGGAGGAGAGAAAAAGTTTGTAGCATTTACTACCAACCACAAAACACCAAAGGCACTTAGGAGTGATGATAAAAACGTAAGCGAGATAAGATTACGTATCCATCTTGAGAAAGTGTAGCGTGATACATACATAATCAGAGTCCAAGTTGATGGTAGACCGATTCCTTATAGTAATACGCTCCAGATTTTCTTTCTGCCTTATATTTCGTATGCGAAGACGGCCAATGGTCGAGAGCATACTGTAAGATCGCAGCGTTAAAACTGACATATATAGCTAGCTCATTTTTCAATACTGGCGGGCAACGCTCAGCATCCTGCGATCTCATACCATTTATATTCACAGCAATAATTGGAAGATTTCGTGAGATAGCTTGCTCTATCTCCCACTTGACAAATTTATATAAATATCTAGTGCTTTCCCCAATAAGCAATATAAATTCCCTCGAATTTTTCATCCTTTCTCTCAACTGGGCTTTAATTGACTCCTCTTGACTAGAATCCCTTGCGTAATTGAGATCATGGGCATTGTAGAAGTTAAACGGCAAATTATCGTTTTGCTTCCACGCACACATTAGCCTGTAATAGTGCATATCATTATCACCGTCGAATGAAACGAACGTTTTGTTTCTGTAAGGCATGATAGATATCTCTCCTAAAGACTTATTATCAGTTGCGATCTATACATTATTTCTCAGTGTGATTCGTCTGGTGCTATGCCTTGAGTATCCTCATCACGGTAACTTAAGAAGTCGTAGTCCCAACGGCGCAGCTCTCTTAAATCGTAGAGCGAGACTTAGGGTGTCCAAATCGGCTGTCGTCCGTTGACCGGTTTTGGGATTCAAGATGTCAAGGCCGTCTCTCTTGTGCCTGGTAGCGCAATATTTTCAAGGAAGCGAAGCCCGCCCGGAGGTCTCAATGGAGGCCCATGGTTACCTTTGTAACCATTTGAGATATTGGTGACTCCTTGATAATTTGACCGCTTTTCGGGACTCGGTATGAGTTCCACATGAGGGCTGCCTTGAGTCAAGCTGAGACTCTCAAGACGTTCCGGGTTCCCCAACACCTCGCGTCGCTGCTTGGTCAGGGAGGTGAACGGAGCGGTGAACTCTTGTTGTCTCGCCACGCCGACCTGAAGCACCTGCTCGGCTTCGTGGCGAGTCGGCACCCCGCAGAAGGCCGGCAGGCGAAGCGCGATGCGAGCCGCATCCTGGGTCTCGCCCACCCCGTGGCGCTTGGCCACGCCGAAAAGCGATGCGATGGCATCAGAGCTGATCGGCAAGCCGATGTGATCGAGCCCGAGGGCCTTGGCGGTCGCGAGTTCGAAGTCGAGATAGGCGCGAAACTCCCGACGCAAAGCGGACGACGGCATGGGGCCGATGAGTGGTTCGCACTGAGCCCGGGTGTGGTGGGAGAGCCCCTTGGTCTTGAGAATCTTCTGGCATGCAAGCAGGCCCGCGGCATCGGCTCGAAAGCGCTGGATGAGGTCTTTGCAGGCGGGCAATTGATCCAGGCAAGCGCGTAACTTGGCCACGGTCGAGCTGCTCTTGGCGCCGCCGGGCGGCGACAGCTTGAGCACCTGATCGGCCCATGTGAATAGGCGGTGCACGTTCATAAAGCGAGCCTTGGTGCGCACTTTGGGTGGCGCCAAACACGCCAGAATCGTGTGCTTGAGTGTGCCCGAGACCCGACCGCAGGTCGACAAAAAGGTCTCGAACGCCGGATGATCTTGGTAGAAGCGCTTGAGCATGCCGGCAACGGCGTGAGAAATATCGTCGAGGCACGGGCTGGCCAGTGCTTTGTCATCGAGCACATCGACGGCTTTATGCAACTCGGTGCCACCGTCTTTGAGGTAGGCGGTCGGGCGTCCCGTGATGGCGATGAGACGGCCGAGCAACGCGGCAATGGCGTCGCCGGTCCACGAATCGGCCACGCCGACCCCGATACAGTGGACATGCTCTAGAGCGAGGGCGCCGTCGGTGAGTTGATGGTGCCGGGCATCGACAGCCAAGACGGCCAATATCTTGCCCGTGCCCAAGCCGATACTGATGTCGATCATCCAGATGAAGCCGTTGGTGAAGGGCGCCCGGGTCGGGGGCAAGCCCTCAAGCGTACGGGCTGCTTCGATGCGCACCAGGCTCAGTCGTGTCACCCAATTGATGACGGTCTGCGGACACGGTGGTTTGTGGATGCCGAGGACTGGAGCCAGTAGACCGAGGACACGACAGACGGCGCGAAAGCCGATGCGCGCCACCAAAAAGAGTTGCAGGGTCAAGTGGACCAGGTCCACCTTGGGCCGGACGACGAGTTGGCGAGATTGGTCCTGAAGTTGACGCAGTTGCGCCCGGGTCTCTTTGAGGGCTCGGGTGGCCTGGTTGCGCTCGGCGCTGAGGCGCGCGATCTGTTTGCGCTCGTAGCGATTGTGGTCGCCGCGCTGCTTGGCTTTGTGTTTCCATTGCTGTCGACTGTGGGTGACTTTGGAAAGTTGACTCATCACGTGCGCTCGTCAAGCCCCGTGGCCGCAGGCGACAGGGGGCGTTGGGGGTTGAGATCGAGAGGCTCGAAAGAGGATAGAGCGCTCGGCGCTGTGCTGCACCCCGGAAGCGAGCGCTCGATGACGACAGTCCCCCCCGGAGGAGGCTATCGATGACTTACAACCGCATGGAAGCCAAGCCAATTGTCGGCGAGCATTGCCGCTTCTGTGGCGATGCCGAGGCGCCGTTGGTGAAGACGCCGTGCTGTCAGCAGTGGATTTGTTGCGATACGGCGTTTGTGTCGTTTCGAGGTGGCGGGCGTTGCCAGGTCGAGCACGAACGCTTTAGCCTGTGCTATTCCCACTATGAGGATGGGCACGGCGGCCCTTGGGAAAGCTGCCAAAAATGCCGGGATTTCTGGTCACCACGCGATGACAAAATCTATGCGGAAAACCCGATCAATTGGCCGAGATATTGAGGGGTGGGACGTGAGCGAGGTCCAAATTCCAGGCACGAAAATCGGGCTCTGGAGGTCATTTTTAGACACCCTATCATTTTTAGACACCCTAGGCACGGACCAATAGAAGTGTATGCAAGAAATCATTTCCTGGACCTGTTCATCATTATGAAACCTGTTCATCATTATGAAGACCTTTAAGAGTATTATGCTTGGCAAAGGGGCGCGGGAATGCGGAGTGATCGTCAGCTCACCGACTACTGGTTGATCGTCCGTCGCCACAGATGGTTGCTCATGCTGCCTTTTGTCACCATCTGTATTGGCACTGTTCTGTATAGCCGTATACTGCCGGACATCTACCGTGCTAGTACCTCAGTCCTCGTGGAAGCACCAAAAGTCCCCGAATCATACGTTCCATCCACTGTTTCTACTCGGGTACAGGAGCGCTTGCGCACCATTAGGCAGCAAATTAAGAGCCGTACTCGGCTGGAACAGGTGGCCAGAGAACTCCACCTGATTAGTAATACATTTGAGGGAAGAGCCCTCGATGACTATCTGACAAAGATGGGTGATAGTATCGAGGTCACTGTGCAAGGTGCAGGCAATGATATTTTTATTGTCTCCTATGAGGGACAAGATCCACACACTGTCATGTTAGTGGCGAATAGGCTCGTTTCTCTGTTCATTGAGGACAATCTCAAAATGCGAGCGCAGTACGCTGAGGGTACCACAGAGTTTCTGGAAAGCGAGCTCCAGAGGGTACGTAACCTTCTGCAAACTCAGGAAAAGACGGTTGCTGAGTATAAACAGCGCTATGTGGGAGAACTTCCTGCACAACAGGACGCCAATCAGCGGGCTCTTGATCGGTTACAGATACAGTTGCAATCCATCGACGCCACACTAGAAAGTGTCCGCACCAGGAAAAGTTTCATCTTACGCCAACTCTCCCAGCAGGAATCTGAAGCCACGCTCGGCCCCACTGGCGCTACTCGCCCCAGTGAAGATCCCTCAAGCCCACGCCAGTTGTTGTCGCAGCGCCGGCAAGCCCTTGGAGCATTGCAGAGGATCTACACTGAGCAATACCCCGATATTATACGCTTAAAGCAAGAAATCGCTGAGTTCGAAGCACAACTAGCTGCGCAGGCCTTTGGGTCGCAGACCACCGAGCTTGTCCAACCGGTAGACATGACTGCTAGGAGTGTGCGCAGACAACAGCGGGAGGAAATTCCGCAGATAAACCAGGAGGAAGCCAGATTACGCCAACAGCAAACCAACATTCAGGAGCAGATTGCGGCCTACGAGAAAAAGGTCGCCAATGCCTCCCGGCGTGAACAGGAATTGTCGACATTGTCTCGGGACTACGAGAGCACACAGAGCAACTACAATTCTCTCTTGGCACGACGGCAGCAAGCGGAGGTTGCCGAGAATCTGGAAAAGCGGCAAAAGTCAGAACAGTTTAGAGTGCTTGATATGGCTCGCATTCCTACCACACCTTGGAAGCCGAAGCGCTTTCAACTCCTCTTGGCAGGTGTGGGATTGGGGCTGGCAGCAGGAGTGGGTGCAGTGCTTTTGGCTGCACGACTTGACCAAGCCTTCCATGATCCGCAAGTCTTAGAACAGTTCACAGCTTTGCCAGTATTAGCCACGATCCCGTTCCTCATATCCACTGTAGAGCCGCACAAGCAGCGCCTGAAACGACGGTTCTTCTGTGCCGCCTGTATGCTCATTCCTCCTGTGACACTTGTTGCTATACACTTCCTCTGGATGAGGATTGATGTACTCTTTGCCCGCATGTTGATACTCTTGAACTTCTATTCAAACCGCGGATGATTTTGTCCGTTTCTTTGGCCTCTGGATGAGGGAGAGTGCACGATGTCGAAGAGTTTTGTATTAGTTCTAATTATACCATAAGGCCTTTTTCAGCGTAGCCACTGTCAGAAAGAACCGGGTATGGGGCGCACACCGCCGCAAGACCTTCCACAAACGCTCTATAACTTGAAGTTGGGGACTCGAGCTGGGCAAGCGGTACAATTCCAGTTGCGGATATGCTTGAAGTGCCGCGTGCACCGAGGTGCCTGAATGCTAAGGCGCATGATGCCTCACCACCACGACCCGAGACGCTTTGGAGGCGGGATACGCGCGGGCACGTGCATGCACGTGCCGTGCACAGCCTTCCTGTTTCGTACACTGCCTGTCCTAGACGTCTCGCCATTGCTCGTTTACGCGTGCTACCAATGTGGCAATATTATATGGCCTGATTTAGCTCCAGCTCTCGGGGGTGAGGGCCTCCAGGATGTGGGGAGCAGGGGATCCACGTAAGGCGGGACGATTTAGTGTCGGTCATGTACTCTGCGGAACTGAATTCAACCACGAGTTCAATCACCCGACAGAGGACAGACCAGCATGGGATTTTGGCAGAGAAGTCGCCTGATATTCAACTCTTTTCGTGATAACGCCAACGCGAGTATTCGGCAGGTTGCCCGTCACACCGGGCTCTCTAAGAGCAGCGTGCATCGGTTGGGGCAGGCGATGGAGCGCCGTAATGGCCATCCGGAGTCGTGGTTTTGGGAAACCGAAGAGGGCCACCGGTGGCTTATCCGCCTGGTGGTCGCGGCCCTCTATCACTTTGGCCTCAAACGCGGGGTGGGAGCGGAAACGATGCGCGCGTTTTTCGCTTGCCTGCACCTGGAGCAGCAGGTGGGGTGTGCGCCGAGCACCCTGCGCGCAGTGATGGAACAGCTGGAACACCTGATCTTGGAGACGACGGAGGCGTGGGAACGCGAGGGCATCGCCCAGGGGCAGATGGGCCCGATTGTCGGGTCGGTCGATGAAACTTTCTTGGAACGCATGATGTTGGTATTCATGGACCTCGTCAGTGGCTACATCTTGTTTGAAGAGGTAGCCGACGATCGGACCTATGAGACGTGGTATGGCCGGGTCAAGGCGCGACTTGCCCCGATGAAGACCCGCGTTTTGTACCTCGTCAGTGACCGCGCTAAGGCGCTGATCAAACTGGCCGAGACGGGTCTGGAGTGCCCGAGCATTCCCGATGTGTTTCACCTGCTCTATGATCTGGTCAAAGGATACTCACTGGCAATCTCAAGCCAGTTGAAAGCGGCGCATCAAGCGTTGAGTCAAGCTCAGGCGCATCTGGACAAGCTGCAGGCCTCGGGCACCAGCGAGACCGAGCCCCAGGCCGCCCAGAGCGCGGTGGCCGCCTGTGAAGCCGAGGTGTCGCACTGGGAACAAGTACGTGAGACCTACCGGGCGCACCTCAAGGCGATGTCGTTGCAAGTGTTCCCGTGGCGGGTGACGGACTCGACGCCCCAGACTTCCCAAGAGGTTGAAGCGCACCTGACAGCTGAGGTCGCCGCAATCCAGGAGTTGCTCGAGAGCAATGGATTGCCGGTTAAACAGAAGGTGCTGGGAAAAGTTCGTCAGCAGCTCGCCGGCTTGGCCGGGGTAATCGACCTTTGGTGGCAGGAGGTGAGACAAGGTGTTCAGAGCCAGATTGTCTTGACGCCGATGTGGGCGAACTGGGTGGAGGCGCACTTGCTCCCCCTCATGTACTGGGAGCAGCAGGTGCTGCGCACGCGTTGTCCCCGGCGTAAAGCCAAGCTGTTAGAGGCTCTCGAAGCGGTGCGAGCCGCCTTGGAGGCGCATCCCCTCACCGCTCAGCTGTCTCCCGAGGTCTTCGTGGGCTGGAAAGCGTGGGCAGCCGACTATGCGAAGCTCTTCCAGCGGGCCTCGTCGGCGGTCGAAGGTCGCAATGGCTATCTGTCTCAGATGCATCACAATCATCGGGGCTTACCCAAGCGCCGCTACAAGGTGTGGAGCGCACTGCACAACTTTGATTGTCGGGCCTCGGATGGGTCCACGCCAGCCTCGCGGTTTTTCCGGCGGGAGTTTCCGGACCTCTTCGAGACGGTGTTAGCCCAAATCGATGAGTTACCCCGATCTCGCAAGCGGCAACCGGCTATCGCCCTAAGTGATTGATGCTATGAAATGTCCCGTCTTACGGGGATACCCGGGGAGCACGCCCAGCGGCTCAGTGAATCCTCAGCCCGTCGAGCCCCTAAGCACGAGAGGCATTGAGCCGGTGTTGGAGCGTCCGTGATCTGACCGTGAGGGCTTCTGCAGTGATGGCATGGCATTGCCTACGGTCGGCCGTCAATATGGCCTGACAGCGGTCGCGGTGGCGGTCTGGGGTAGTGTTGAAGATCTTTTCTAGCTGATGACGTGTATAGGGACTAAGACTAAGGATGCTCATCGCTCGCTCCTCCCTGCTTGTTGGAAGGGAAGGATATCAGAAACAACCAGAGAAAGTCACCTGCGGCTTGTATAGCGCTGCCCTGGACGGTGACCTTCCATGCGCATTCTGCATTTCTGAGCCTCATCAAGGCTGGTCATTCTTTAGGCCCAGAGAACGCATGGCATTACAAGGAATTGGGAAATGAATAGAATCTTCTCGGCCTTACACAAGATACATCATACAGGAAAGCGGACTCCTACACTCAACGCGGAGATTCCCAAGTTCACCGTGGATGAACAGGCTCTCACTGACCTTGACTCTCAGACCATAGAACTCGTGTTAGACAAGCTGGAACTTCCTGACGACGGCGATCAGGGGGTGGATCAAGTGCAGGCTAGGAGGAAAAAAAGACGCACAGAGAACCTTAAAGGTATTGATGAATATAGACGTAGCAGGGAGCACGTGGTGACCTTCCACGAATTTGATACCGTGTCTGCTGAGCAGTACCGAAAGTTATATACTGAGATTTCCCAGGCTAGGCGCACACATGCGCTCCAGACGTTGCTCATTACGAGTGCGTTGGCGGGAGAAGGCAAATCCACAAGTGCCTTGAACCTAGCCATCACAAGCGCAGCGGCTGCAGATCAGCATGGTGTTTTGCTGATAGACGCAGACTTTCGAAAACCCTCCATACATAAGTACTTAGGTATATATCCCAAGTGGGGCTTTGCCGATTACTTGCGGGGCGATGTCGAATACTCCCAAATCTTTTGCAAAACACAGATTCCAGGGCTCACAATTATTTCTGCAGGGAGCAGGGGCAGCAATCCCTTAGCTCTGTTAGCTTCAACCAGGATGGAGCAATTTGTTCGAGATATAAAGTTTCAAAAACAATATAATTACATCATTATTGACTCAAGTCCAGTACTGTTGACTTCTGAACCTAAGAGTTTACTGCGGTATGTAGACACTACTATCTTTGTTGTTCGTGCCAAGAAAACCCCCGCAGAAGTAGTCTCACAAGCAATAAAAATCTTGGGTAAAGAGAACATACTCGGGTGTGTGCTTAATGGCATCACTTCTGATGACTTTTACTTCTATCCTTATTATTACAGTCAAGATTATCATCGCAAACTATTAAATGTGAGGAATGACCCGTGAAGCCCACATTGGTCGTGTACCTCTACGCTGCGGATAATTCGATCGGCCCGAGCATCGGGTAAAATCTCCCCGTTTCACGACTGAGCGAGGGGACTTTGCCATGATTCCACAGCAGTTTTTGCTTCCTGTAAATTTTTTGGTGATGGAACTGGACAAAACATGAAACCGCATGCCAGAGTGGACCTTCTTCGTGTCAGGCAGGCAAATACCCAGGAGGTTTCACGATGGCACGCATCCGCATCACCTTGGAAGACGACGATGGCCGCGTGATCAATGGCGACAAGGAGCGCCTCTATGACTTGTCTATAGAGGCAAAGCGATTAGTTGACATCGAAGCGGCGGTCGAGGGCTTGAAGCAGGCGGCCTTACCGGAACTCACCGCCGAGTTATTGACGTTGGCGCAGCAGCAGTTTGTCGCCGAGGTAAAAAAAGGGACGTCTTACATTGTAATGGGACACGGCGCGTCACCATCAAGACCCTGCATGGGGCCTTTGCATTCGTGGTGCAGCGGTTCCAGTGCCCCATGCGTGGGGAGACCACCTATCTGGAGTTGACCGAGCAACTCTGCGAGGGCTCCATGAGTACTCAGAGGCTATCCGGAAATATGACTTGGCACAAGAGTAGATTTGTTAGATAGTTAGCGCATATTCTCTCAGTAGAGGAGTGCGCCTATATGGTACAAGAAGGTAGTTCTCGAAAGGTGTATCCTTCAGATCTCACGGACGAGCAATGGGCCATCGTGGAACCGATGATCCCGCCTGCCAAGCAGAGCCCACGCGGAGGGCGCCCGCGTGAGGTCGACATGCGGGAAGTCCTCAATACGATTTTCTACCTCAACCGAAGCGGGTGCCAATGGGACATGCTGCCGCATGATTTGCTGCCCAAGAGCACTGTCTATGACTACTTTGCCCAGTGGCGCGACGACGGGACATGGGCCAAGATGGTCAAGGCCTTGCGCGAACGTACGCGCGTGGAAGCGGGGCGCGAGCCCACCCCCAGTGCCGCGTGCATCGATAGCCAATCGGTCAAGACGACTGAGATGGGTGGCCCCGAGCGCGGGTATGATGGCGGCAAGAAAATCAAAGGGCGCAAGCGGCATCTGTTGGTGGATACGTTGGGGTTGTTGATCGCCGTCCTCATTACCAGCGCTGGTCTGGATGACGGGGTGGCGGCCCCAATCCTGCTCGGCCACGTCCAAGCGCACGATTTTCCGCGTCTCGTCACGATCTTTGCGGATGCGAAGTATCACAATCACGCCCTCGAAGCCTGGATGGCAGCGCATCGGGCGGGGTGGCACCTCGAAGTGAAGACACGTCCAGAGGGGGCGAAAGGCTTCACACCCCTGGAGAAACGCTGGGTGGTTGAGCGCACGAACGCTTGGAATGGTCGACCCCGTAGAAACAGCAAGGCCTATGAGAGAAGCGCCGAATCCAGTACTGCTATGCTCCAAATCAGTAACATTAATCTTATGCTTAATAGGCCTTCCCCTTGCGGTCGCCCTGCGTTTCATTACCGCAAGAATGCTGCCTGATATCGCTGCGACAGGGCGGCAAGGTTTCCGGATAGCCTCTCACTTAGCGGAGTTCAGCGCCTACTAACCAATGGTGTTAGCTTCTGGTCGTGTACCTCCAGCCTGCGGCTAATTCCTACCGCCTGGAAAGCGAGTAAAATACCCTCATTTCAGCACCTATATGAGGGGAGCTTGCCATGGTCTCTACGCTCTTTTTTTACCAGTTGGTGCTGGTCGCGCTTGTG
>WNFE01003383.1_pt1 | contig 11862 bp, 8 predicted proteins | sample 5400451 | NCBI WGS metagenome assembly WNFE01 (sample SAMN13153344, study PRJNA577476) | soil metagenome | isolation source: 200 cm saprolite under Douglas fir tree site 2 hole 2 | place: USA:California | collected 2015-04-18
CTGATGAGAGTCTTACTTCCGATGCACGCAAGTTCAGAACAACTATCGAAACTGTCATTGGATTCCTGTTCGATTTTCTGGTTGAGAATCCGCCTATATTGCGCATGTTGACATGGGAAGCGGCAGAGGGCTGGCAGACCTTTAGAAAGATCGCATCCCAGTTCAGTACGGATGACGTGAAACTGTTCAGGCGATTACTGGGTAAGGCACAGGAAGCAGGCTTAATCCGGCCAGGAATGGACCCGTATAGGATGTTTCTTATCGCCTATGCTACCTGCCTGGGCTACCTGATTTTTAGCCCACCTTTAGAAATGACCTTCGAAGACGAAGAGCTTTCATCGCCTGACGCGCTGGTACGAGCGCGCGAAATGATTGTTGATTTTGTCGTCCGTGGGATGATGGTCGATCCTGTGGAGGCAAAGCCGTAGAAAGGAGGTTACCTATGGTAATCAATGCACAGGTAACCCGGCAAGCGGGTGGCTTGCCGTACAAATGGATAATGGCGATAGTGCTGGTCTTTGGCGCCTTTATGAGCATCCTCGACCAGACAGTGGTCAACATCGCCATTCCGCGTCTACAAAGTGCTTTCGGGGCAGACATTCACAGTGTGCAGTGGGTGATCACCGCTTACCTGCTTACACAGGGGGCAATGACCCCGACGACGCCCTTCCTGGCAAATAGAATTGGGATCAAACGCTCCTACATTCTTTCCTTAGTGGCGTTTACGCTTGGCTCGGTGGCTTGTGGGCTGTCGTGGAGCCTGCCGATGCTCATCTTTTTCCGTGTCGTCCAGGGGCTGGGAGGAGCCGTCTTGCTCCCGCTTTCTATCACGATGCTCTTCCGCGAATTTCCGCCGCAGGAGCGCGGGGTAGCGATGGCAACGCTGGGAGTACCGACGCTGCTGGCCCCGGCGCTGGGACCGATCGTCGGTGGCTACTTAGTGACCTTTGCCGACTGGCGGACGATTTTCTTCATCAATGTTCCCATCGGTGTGATCGCCTTCATTCTTGCCACGCTGCTCCTGCGCGAGTCCCGCACCGAGGGACGGATGCGCTTCGACATGGCAGGCTTTATTACCGCTTCCTACGGCCTGGGGGCAGTGCTCTATGGTCTCTCGCAGACGAGTCAGTACGGCTGGGGATCGGCGAATGTGCTGGGCTTCCTACTGAGCGGGGCGCTTTCCCTGATCATCTTTGTGATTGTCGAACTGATGATAGCGCAGCAGGGAGGGACGCCGCTGCTGGATCTGCGGCTCTTTGCCAAACGTTCATTTAGCGTTGGCACGATCGCCTTGTTGCTGACCATCTTCTGTATGTTTGGCGCGCTCTTCCTGGTACCGATCTACCTGCAAGTCCTGCGGGGACAGAGCGCTTTCCAGGCTGGTCTTATCCTGCTGCCGCAATCATTAGCTATGTTGGTCGCTATTGTAATAGGTGGACGTTTGGTGGACCGCATTGGCGTGCGGGCGGTCGTGATGCCCGGACTGGTCTTGCTGGCGATCGGTAGCTGGCAACTGACGTTTCTGACCCTGAACTCCCCTTTCTGGTGGGTGCAGGCTATCCTTGTGCTGCTCGGCCTTGCTGTCGGGCTGGTGGGGCAGCCGCTGTTTGTGGCCGCGATGGTGGATATACAGGAGGGGCAGCAGGTCACCAATGCCTCCACTGTGACGACGGTCGTGCGATCGGTAGGAGCCTCGCTGGGCATCTCTGTGCTGGCAACGATTGTGCAGACGCAAACGCAGGTGCATTACACCCACCTGGCGGAGCAGGTCACAGCCGCTTCTCCGCTGGGGCAGTTGCTGCCGCGCCTTGAGGCATTCTTTGTGCTGCGAGGAGCGAACGTGCAGTCGGCTGCAAGTACGGCCATCCTGTTGATCGCTCGACTCGTGCAGAGACAGGCGTATATGCTCGCCATACGGGATGCGTTCTTCCTGTCTATTGCTGTAGCCGTGCTGGCCCTTGTGACCACGATATTCATCAAAGAGAGACAGCGGTCGAGCGTTCTGGAGCAATCCGGTGAAGAAATTGAACAACGAGCGCCAGCCGAGCCGGTGCTCATCGGATAACCATGCGTTTTCAACGAATAGAAGGAGTGTGATATCATGCGTCGTTTGATTTTGGTCCCTTTGCTCATTGTCGTCGCCTTTCTTGCCATTGGCGGCGGTATCGCCTATGTGATTTACAACAACTACATGTACTATAACACCGATGATGCCCAGGTGAACGGGACCATCGTGAATATAAGTGCCCCGGTAACGGGAGTGCTTGCTCAGCTTTCGGTGAAAGTCGGCGATACGGTCAGTGCCGGGCAAACCATCGGCACGGTCACGTCGGCCTCAGCTGCCCTCACCTCCAGTAAAGGAGTGCCAGCTGTGATCAACGTCACCAGTCCAATCAGTGGCACCGTCGTACAAGTTCCTGCCGTCACTGGCCAGGGAGTCACGCCTGGACTGCCTATCGTGCAAGTGACCGATCTGAGCCAGGTCAACGTCATCGCCTATGTTACTGAAGGAGCCATCAATAACATCTCGAATGGCCAAGGTGTGGATATCACGGTCGATGCCTACAGTGGCACCAGCTTGAGCGGGCATGTGCAGCAGATTGTGCAGGCCACCGCTGGTCAGTTCTCGCTCCTGCCGACCCAGGACAATGCCAGTGGGAATTTCACCAAAGTCGGCCAGCGCATTCCCGTGCTCATCACTCTCGATGGTACTGGCGGGAAGGACCTTGTCCCTGGCATGAGCGCTGAAGTGACGATCCACTTGCACTAGCCTCCAGGGCGACCACACGGCGGGGCAAGCCCCACCGTGTGGTCGCCCCAATCATGAAAGGAACCGATGTCGTGAACATCCTCATTCTCGGTGGTCTCTTTGCCCTGGGTATTGTCGCGATTCTGGTGGTGGTGGTGCTTGCACGCGGCGAGCATCGCCAGCACACGGTCCGCGCCAATGAGACCGGAGGACAGGCGCCATCACCTGTCGAACCATCTCCCACCAGCGTTCCCGAGGTGCCAGCAATCTCGCAATCGCAGAGGCTCACGGTCCCTCTCGATCGGGCACCTACCCTGGTGGGGTTCGACGAACAGTCGGCCAGTGTTCGACTGAACCAGCCATTCCACGAACTGGCGGACGAGATTCGCGCACTCCACCAGCACGCCTGGGATCTCGAGCAACGTTTGGGTGCACTGACCGAAATGGTCGATCATATTGAGCACGTGCAGAACGGTCATACCAGTGTCGAGGAAGAGCAATCTTTACTGTAGCAAATTGATACTGGGCCTTCCTTCTTCAAGGTGTTGTGAGGTGATGGAGGAGTCCTCAGGAGGATGGTTAGAGGAACTGATATGTCCATGAATCCCCTTCTCAGGCTCCTCAATACTCCTTCATCTCTCGCAAGTTCGAATATGTTAAAATACATAATACATTGTTTTCAATGGCCCTTAAAGGAGTGAGTATGCTCGACCTCACCGGCATTGCTGTTGTAGATAACCACTGTCATCCTGTTCTGTTAAACCAGCAGATGGATGCCTTACAGTTTCGCAGCTATTTCACTGAAGCGACCGATGCGAGTTTCCCAGAAAAACATGTCCATAATAGCATTTATTATACCTGGTTCCTGCGCCAGGCAGCGAAGTTCTATGGTTGCGCAACCAGAGAAGAAGAGGTACTGGCCATGCGTAACAGCATGGATGCTGACACACTGCTGGAACGCCTCTTAGGGACTGCCCACATCGACACGTTGATCCTTGACCCTGCCTACCCATTGTCCGATCAGTGCTACACCCCAGAGCGTATGGGCGAACTTGGACACTGTCATACTGCAAAGATGCTGCGCCTGGAAACGCTCATGCAGCAATTCATCCTTGCTCACGACGACTTTGACGACTTGCTCGAGCACTATTCTGCTGAACTGAGTAATATCCGTGAACGTGGCTACTGTGCATTCAAAAGCATCGTCGCCTACCGCACAGGCCTGAATGTCGAGCAGTGGAGTAAGGACGAGGCTGCGGCATCTTTCGCAGAAGCGCAGTCTATGGCTATAAGAAGTGGCCGATTACGTATCGCTCACAAGCCGCTCCTGGATTACCTGCTGCACATCGCTTTCCGCAAAGCAGCAGAGCAACAGCTTCCAGTTCAATTCCATACCGGCTATGGCGACAGCGATACCGATATGCGTTTGGGTAATCCCCTGCATTTGCGCGATGTGCTTGAACGGCCCGAATACCGATCTATGCAGGTAGTCTTGCTGCACGAAAGCTATCCATATTGCCAGCTCGGCGCCTATCTCACTGCCATTTACCCGCACGTCTACTTCGATCTTTCCTACACTATTCCCTTTGTCGATAAACTGGAGATGCTGGCATTCACGCGCCAGGCTCTAGGTGTAGCCCCTGCCAGCAAGCTCATGTTCAGCACCGATGGCATCAATGTTCCCGAAATGCACTGGGTCGGCGCAATGCGCGGACGTAGTATTATTGGCCAGGTACTCGATGAGCTGATCGATGCTGATGAGATCGACCAGGAGCAGGCCTATCACCTTGCTCAGTTCATTTTACGGGACACAGCCCGCGCCGTCTACAGGTTATGAGGAGCACTGCCTTGACTAAACAATTAGATGCCGCCAGCAGTTCACCTATTTTCCGCATCGGTGTCTTTGCCCTCATCTTTGACGATGAAGGTCGCATCCTGCTGGGACACAGGCGCGATGTTGACTGGTGGAACCTCCCTGGAGGAGGCATGGAAGCAGGAGAGACAGTCGATGAGGCGCTGTGTCGCGAGGTCCGTGAAGAGACAGGACTGGAGGTTGAAATTGGACAACTGGTGGGCGTCTACTCCAAGCCACAGAAGCAAGAGGTGGTACTGGCCTTCCGCTGCCGTGTCATTGGCGGGACGCTCCAGCCGACCGAAGAGGCACGTGAGAGTCGCTACTTCGCACCGGACGCTCTGCCCACTAATACGCTCCCCAAACATCGCCAGCGTATCGAAGATGCCTTGCTCAACTCACCAAGCGCGATTATACGCGCCCAGCGCACCACCACAGTCGAAGACCAGGGGTTATAGAAGCTTACTGAGAGTCTTTTTGCGCAATGATATGGAACACGTGCCAGTGTTTGGGCGTCCCATCGGCGATATGACTATCTACGTCTTCTTCCCTGAACTCTATCACCTTCATCCCAGTAAACAACTCTTCTGCTTGCTCCCTCGTGTGGAAGGTCAAGGAACTCCCTGGCTTATTCCACTCGTCATGAATGCCAAACAACTGGCCGACAAAAATACCGCCCGGTCGTATTGAAGTCATTACCCGCGCAAAGACCTCGTCGAAACTGTCTTTAGGATTAAAAGGGAGAGCAAAGTGTGCGTTTATCAGGTCGTAAGTCTCAAAGGAAAAATCCTGGAACGAAGATTGAAAGAGCTGCAGGTTCTGCTGCTGTAAATCCGCGAGCTGTGCTATCGCGCGAGGCTCTTTATCTACTGCCGTCACATGAAATCCCTGTTGCAGTAAATACCTGGTATCTCGTCCAGCTCCATAGCCTAAATCAAGAGCCCGCTCTTTGTGAGCTACCAGGGATACCGCCTGTATCAACAAAGGCCAGGGAGGTCTATCCCGTGTGATCTTATAGAAATCTTCCCACTTTATGTTTTGCATACTGCTCCTGATCGCGCTTGCGCAGTCATTTCCTCCAATTTAAAACTCAATGCTCAGAAGATAGGACTTGCCTTTGCAGCACCATCACATCTCGTGCAGCGATTTCCACCCAGCCCTCGATTTCATGTCCATTCAATAGCTCAGTGAACCTTCCCATGGGTAAGTCCACCACTTCGGCCATATTGTTGTGATTAAGCAGGAAATACACGACTTGCCCATCGGTATGTACCCGCCTCGTCGCCTCCACGCCCACTGGCGTCTCCAACACTGGCGATACACCGGCTTCCTGGCAGAGGTAGCGCATCAAGATCGTTATCAGTTCGTCGCTCGCCTGGGTTGCAAGGTAATACGCCTGCCCCTTTCCAAATTCGTGGGCCGTCAAAGCTGGACCATTGGCATAATAATCTCTGGCAAAGACACCGAGCGCCCGCGCTCCCTCCAGGTGAAGCAGTTCTCCCCAGAGCGTGCAGGAATAGGTACCATGGAGGGGACCCCCGGAAATCACGACCTCATTGCTCATTTCCCTGGTCCAGGGATCAAACTCTTCGATGTGTATCCCCAGTAGTTTGCGTAACTCAGCAGGATAGCCACCCAGGACAACGTGATCGTTTTGATCGACAATGCCACTGAAGAACGTTGTGAGTAGTGTTCCACCTCGCTCCACGAACTGCTCCAGGTTCTGCCCGACACCCAGGCGCAGCAGGTTCAGCAGAGGGGCCACAACAAGATGATAGCTGCTGAGGTCGCCGTCAGGTGGCACGATATCCACGGCTATATTCATGGTATGGAGAGCGCGATAGTACGTTTTGATTTGCTCCCAGTAGTGCAGGCGATCACTTGGCCCTGGCAGGTACTCGACAGCCCACCAGTTCTGCCAGTCCATCAAGAGTGCCGCCTGTGCGGGTACTCGCGCACCAACAACACCCGGCGAGAGACGTTTCAGCTCTGCTCCAAGCTGTGCAGCCTGCTGGAAGATGCGTCCATGCTCACTGCCTTCGTGGGGCACAACGGCGCTATGAAACTTCTCCGCCCCTGCTTTTGACTGGCGCCATTGGAAGAACATCACCCCGTCAGCCCCATGCGCAATTGCCTGGTGACTCTGTAAGCGCATACGTCCGGGACGCTTGTGTGGATTCTGCGGCATCCAGTTGACCTGGCTGGGACTCTGCTCCATAACCAGGTGTGGGCGTCCACCCTTCAATGAGCGCATCAAATCGTGCGTAAGCGCTGTTTCCCAGGCAGGGGTCGTATTTGCAGGGTAGGTATCAATAGAGATAATATCCAGGTGCGGAGCCCACGCAAAGTAATCAATGGGTTTGAAAGCAACCATGAAGTTAGTCGTTATGGGAATAGTAGGAGTGATCTCCCGTAATATAGCTGCTTCTGCGAGGTAGCAGGCGAGTAAAGAGTCTGACATGAAACGCTGGTAGTCCAGACACTGCCCCGGATTGTTCTGAGCTGGCGCGATACGCGGAGGCAATATATCCTGCCAGTCATAGTAGTGCTGGCTCCAGAAATCGGTACTCCAGGCAAAGTTCAACTTCTCCAGCGATTGATAGCGCGCCTGTAGCCACTCCCGAAAAGCCGTAGCACATGCATCGCAGTAGCAGCGCGTCCCATACTCGTTATTGATATGCCACATGCTCAAAGCCGGATGAGTACGATATCGCTCAGCCAGGTGCCGTAGCAACTCAGCGGATTTGCGACGATAATCTGCACTATTGGGGCAGTAGTGCAGCCGCGATCCGTGGCTGAGGCGCTTACCATCGCGTGTCACCGGCAGCATATCAGGATAGAGACGGCTCATCCACGTTGGCGGCGAAGCCGTGGCCGTAGCCAGATCAGCAGCGATATTGTGCTCGGACAGCATATCCATGATGCGGTCCAATTGGTCGAAGTGATAATGGCCAGGTGCAGGTTCCAGCACTGCCCAGGAGAAAATATTGATCGAAACCATGTTGACGCTGGCTAACTTCATCAATCGCATGTCATCGAGCCAGACATCCTCAGGCCATTGTTCGGGGTTATAGTCTGCTCCGTAGAGGAGCATTTCAGGAAAAGATTGGTGTATAATATGCTCTATCTCTCTTGACTCAAGACCAACTTGTATGCTCACACAGGACGATCTTTTGCCGCATTATAACATGCTGATGCTACATCCCATCGGGCTTTGAGACATCTCTCAAAGCATCCTGCATCGCCTGCTCTACTTCGGTTCTTATGCGCGCCTGCAACTCAGCAGCCCATCGCTCATCCCATATCCCTTGTTCCTCCATCAAGCGCTGGCAATGCAGCAGTGGATCCCCTTGCTTTCGAGAAGTAAAGCGCGTGACTTTCATCTCCAGCAGCACTGGACCATGCCCCTCGCGCGCGTACTGCATGGCATCCTTCATAGCTGTATAGACAACGGCCACATCGGAACCGTCGATAAGGTGATGCTTTAGGCCGACAGGGAGAGACACGCCTCGCATGGATGCTTGTTCGATATCAGTGCAATCCTGTTCACAGACAAATACCACAGGCAGTTGGTGTAGCGCTGCAAACGTCACGCCTTCAAGAAAATCGGGTTCAGTGGTAGCCCCATCACCGCAGTATGCCACTGTTACCGCAGAGGACTTGCGCAACTTGCTCGCGAATGCGATACCCGCCGCATGCAGGATCTGAGTGGCAACCGGAGCAGGGCCTGTCACTATATTATGCTTATGATAGCCCCAGTGAAGCGTTTCCGGTCTCGTCTCGGCTCTAACACTGCTATCATTTACCCACTGCCTGTACGCATGTAGATAAGTACAAAAGACCTCGTATGCTGTCATGCCAACGTTTAGCACAACTCCCAGGTCTCGATAATATGGCAGCGTAAAATCTTTCCCCGCCTCGATACATAGGGCGCTTCCAACTTGCGCAGCTTCGTGACCCCTGCAGCTAGCAACGAAGCCGATTTGTCCTTGTTCGTGCAATCTCAGGGCATAATCATCAACTATCCGTGTCAGCAGCATGCATGTATAAGCAGCTCGTAGAAAGGAGCTAGAAGTAGAGGTGATGGTGATCATTTCCACGGGTATACTGCCTGTCGACTCAATATTCGAGATTACTGTGTTTGGGCGTATAATACTATATGGTTGTTGAACTATCTGCTGCTATGTCCTTTTCGCAGTGACGGTCCCATGCTGGGCTATCCAATGAGGCTACTGTACTTCATCTTCATCTCTCAGTCAATATATATGGCGACCAACCATTTTTGCATCGTTATATTCTTGGTGGCTTTTTACTATACTGGAGGCAAACGATAGAAAGGAATAGCAGCAAGTGGTTCAAAAATTCGCAGAAGATTCTCCATCATCTATGAATTTTCCTCCATCAGCCCCTATCCAACAGCAAACACCTGTTATATTGAACTGGCTTCTGGTGGTTCTTGCATCTACCTATGTTATATGCATCTTCCTTACCACCGCTCCGCTGCATAGTATGGTAGGTATCCACACACACATATGGATAAGCAGAGTAATTATAGGGGTTGATCGCAGGCTATCTTTCCCCGCCGACCTCCATCTTGCCAGAGATCAGTATGCATCACAACAGGAAACGAGCTACCTGGAGTTCGCGCTGCTTATCCTGCTCGCCTTCATAATCTATGGATTATGCTCCGGCTTGATACAACGGCGAGGAGTACAAAGCAATTATGCCCTTGCGATGCACCTGATCTGGATCACTGCCGTTGTGAGCGGCTGCATCTACATATTCACGCCGGTTTCTACTTCCGACGATATCAGCTCCTATGCTAGCTATGGTCGCCTCCTAATTATTCACCACGCCAATCCCTATTTTATCCCGCCATCTGCATTTCCCCAGGACCCGACCTATCCCCTTATCTACTGGAGGCATATTGTCACCATATACGGGCCCATCTGGACACTTATCAGCGCCTTTCTTGGCTGGCTTGCGGGTATCGATAGTCTGGGCTATCTCATTACCTTCCGCGTGTTTACATTTGCAGCCTACGTGCTGAATATGCTGCTGGTTACAGCTATCCTGCGCGCATTGAATCGTTCGCCGCGCACTATTGCACTTGGCACATTGCTTTATGCATGGAACCCGCTCGTTCTGTTGGAAAGCAGCCTGGGGGGGCACAATGATATACTCATGGTCACTTTCATGCTATTAGGCGTTTTGCTCAGCGTGCGCGCGGAACAAAACGCCATAACCCGCTTTCGTTTCTATGCCGCGCCACTTGTTGTCTTCACCCTGGCTGCGCTCGTCAAATTTAGCGCCATCCCGATCATCGCTCTTTTCATCGTTATGCTATTCTGGAAAACTTTCTATGCAATACCAGTAGTACCTGACCCCAGGCCGCAAAGCGTTCTAACCCGTTGGCGAGCAGCGCTCTTCACAGCTCTCTCAGCCAGCTTTGTCAGCAGTGCAGTGGCACTCCTGTTCTACGGGCCATTCTGGATTGGCCACAGCATCAAGGACATCGCGTATAGTTTTTCTTCACAGCCCACGGCGCATTCTGCGTACGACTCTATCCTGCTGTTCATACGTGTCTTGAATAAGATACATAGCCTACCGGCATATCTTTTGATATTCACCGGTCGTGATATGTGGGATATAATTATTTTCATCGCTGTGGTATGTGCGCTGGCAGCAGGCATCGTCCTGCTGAGGCGAGTCCCGACGACACGCACTGTTGCGCTCGCTACCCTGCTTGTACTGGGAACCTTCATCCTGCTCACGGCCTGGTTTGTTCCGTGGTATGTGACATGGCTGGTGGGCTTGGCCGTGGTTTGCCTACCTATAGCGAGAGATCGCCTCGGACGGGCGCTCTTCACTTTTGCGCTGGCTTTTTCAGCTTCGGCCTTTCTAACATACTACTATGTCAGTCTCGGCCAGTCAGTCTTCGATCCCACCAGAATCAACTGGTTTTTCCTGGCGGGTATCGGCACCTTCGGCATCCCGCTTGTAGCTTTTCTCCTTGCCCTGGTTCCCCCACGCAACGTTGCTTTTCGCCAGACGGGAATCTATAATGGATGCAAAGTATAGTCCATAGGCTTGAGCCGAAAATGTCAGCGTAGACCTTGGGAGGCATCATGACAGTAAATATCCGCACGACTGAAGCCAATGTTGCAGCGCAGCAGCTTGACCTCATTGCGCTCTACCGCACCATGGTAACAGCGCGCACCACCAACGATATTCTGAAGACGCGTAAGACACAGGGCAAATTCGCTTTTTATATTGGATGCGCCGGACATGAAAGTATGGCCGCCGTTGTGGCTGCCCTTAATGAAGATGATTGGCTATCTCTCTATTATCGAGACCTGGCTGCATGGCTACAGCGCACAGGCGATATATATGGGCCACTGCGCGAGGCCTATTCCCGTACGACAGGACCGATGTGCTCGGGTCGCAATATGCCTTCTCATTATAGCAGCAAGCGCCACCGCATCCTGCCGGCCTTCAGCGAAGTAGGTGCACTTGCTCCCTTTGCGGGTGGAGTTGGCTTCTCCTTGCAGTGGCACAAGAGCGAAGAATTGATCATGTACACCGTTGGTGACGGTGGAGTAGCGACCAACGACTTCAATGTACTGTTTCGCCAGGCAGCCGTTCACAAGCTGCCTGTACTGATGGTGGTCGAGGATAACGGCTGGGCTATTACCACAGCTTCTCCCATTCAGTGGGCAGGGTCTCTGGTCGAATGGGCCAGGGGCGGCGGTGTCTACGCAGAAGAAGTCGATGGCACCGATACTATGGCCACTTACGAAGCTACGACACGCCTTGTACAACATATTCGCTCGGGCCAGGGTCCAGTATTGATGCACCTTCGCCTTGGCCTGCTCGATGCACATTCTAGCAGTACTGATATTAAATCCTATCGCAAGAAAGAAGAAATTGAGTTAACAACGGCCACCAAGGATCCGGTGAAAAACTTCGGTCGCTGGCTCGTGGAACATGGGCATCTCCAGGAAGCCGATATAGAGCGTATTCGCAAGGAGGTTCGTGCCGAATTGGAACGTGCCGAGGCGCAGGTTTTACAGGAGCCAGAGCCCACCCCTGATCGCGTGATGGATCATGTCATCAATGTCCCGCAGTGGCGGGAAAACACGCCGCGCGGCAAGAAGCGGCCAACAACGATGTTGGGCGCAATCAATGAAGCGCTGGTGGAACTGGCACAGCGCGATTCGGGCTTCTTCGTCTATGGGCAGGACGTGGGTAGCCCCAAAGG
>WNFE01003386.1_pt1 | contig 11858 bp, 21 predicted proteins | sample 5400451 | NCBI WGS metagenome assembly WNFE01 (sample SAMN13153344, study PRJNA577476) | soil metagenome | isolation source: 200 cm saprolite under Douglas fir tree site 2 hole 2 | place: USA:California | collected 2015-04-18
CGGCGCCGGGCGTCGAGGGCCAATCCGGCCGCAACCGGGCGGGACGACGACGTCGTGGGGCCGCGGCGGAGGAAGCCGAGGAGCTCACGGCGGCGGAGACGCCCGCAGCCGAGTCGGCCGTAGCCGAAACGGAAGAAGGCACGGTCGAACAGGACGAGGCTGCGCCGGCCGCCGCTGACACGGCCGAGACAGAGCAAGACACGGCAGAGACAGAGCAAGACACAGCAGAGACCGAGCAGACAGCGTCCACCGTCGAAGCCGCAGCCGAGGACGTCACCGAACTCGGGGCTGGCGAGACTCAAGCCGAAGCCGACGGGACGCCGGCCGAAGAAGGTCGATCCGGGAAGGGAAAACGGAAGGGTAAAGGTACGGAGTAGATGGGTCAGAAGGTCAACCCCTATGGGTTTCGCCTCGGCGTTACCACGGACTGGAAGTCACGCTGGTTCAACGACCGGGAGTACCAGGACTACGTAGTCGAGGATTGGAAGATCCGTGACTACCTGATGCGGGAATTGGAACGCGCCGCGGTGAGCCGCATCGAAATCGAGCGAACCCGGGACCGGCTCAGGATCGACGTGCACACGGCTCGGCCCGGAATCGTGATCGGCCGCCGGGGCGCCGAGGCTGACCGTTTGCGGACAAAACTGGCCGAGATCACGGGCAATCCCAAGGTCCAACTCAACATCCAGGAGATCAAGCAACCGGAGCTCGACGCCGCTCTCATCGCGCAAGGCATCGCGGACCAGTTGCAAGGCCGGGTCAGCTTCCGGCGGGCCATGAAGCGGGCCGTACAAACGGTGCAGAAGGCAGGCGCGCAGGGGATCCGCGTTCAATGCGCCGGACGCCTCGGCGGTTCGGAGATGTCCCGGCGGGAGTTCTACCGGGAGGGTCGTGTGCCCCTACACACCCTGCGGGCCGACATCGACTACGGCTTCCGGGAGGCGCGAACCACGTTCGGCCGAATCGGCGTCAAGGTCTGGATCTACAAGGGTGACATCCTGCCCTACAAGACATCCGCTGAGGAGAAGATCAGCCGCGAGGCGGCGATGGCCGTCGGGGAAACCTCGGGCCAGGCCAGGCCGCGGCGCGTCATCACGGCCGGCGGCGGTCGCCGTCGGGCTGACCAGGGCGAGCCCGGCGCGGCGCCGGCGTCGGCCGAGGTCGCCGAACCGGTCGCAGCTGACGAGACCAGCGAGGAACGCCCGATCGTGACGGTCGACCCCGAGCTCGAACGCCTTCTTGCCGAGGAGGAGGAGATCGAGCGCCGCACCAGGGGCGAACATCACGAGACCCCGCATTTCCCGAAGGACGGCTGAGCCATGCTGATGCCGAAAAAGGTCAAGCACCGCAAGGTCCAGCGGGGTCGACGGTCCGGCCAGGCGAAGGGCGGGACGACCGTCAACTTCGGCGACTTTGGCATTCAAGCGCTCGAGCCGGGGTGGATCACAGCCCGCCAGATCGAGGCGGCCCGAATCGCAATGACCCGGCACATCCGCCGTGGCGGCAAGGTGTGGATCCGCATTTTCCCGGATAAGCCGGTGACGACTAAGCCAGCCGAGACGCGCATGGGGTCGGGCAAAGGCAATCCCGAGTACTGGGTTGCCGTCGTCAAGCCAGGCCGCATCCTGTTCGAGCTCGGCGGCGTCCATGAGGCGTTAGGCCGGGAGGCCTTAGAGCGGGCCATCCAGAAGCTTCCGATCAAGGCCAAGTTCGTGATCCGAGCTCAGCAAGAAGAGGTGGAAGTGTGATGGTCAAGGCCAGCGAGCTCAGCGAGCTGGACATCGAGGAGCTGGAGACCCGCCTCGCAGAGGCCAAGACGGAGCTATTCAACCTGCGGTTCCAGCATGTCACCGGCCAGCTTGACAACTATGCCCGGCTCGGCGATGTCCGCCGCGACATCGCCCGGATGATGACGGTGTTGCGCGAGCGGGAGATCGAGGCAGCCGAGGCCGCGCTAACGGTCCAGTCAGGAGGACAGCAATGACGGACGAAGCTACGGCCGGCGAGCCAACGTCCCGCGGTCCGAACCGTCGCAAGGTTCGAGAAGGCCTCGTCGTGTCGACCGATATGGACAAGACCGCGGTGGTCGCGGTGACGGAACGGGTCCGACATCCCAGATATGTCAAGACCGTCCAGCGAACCAAGCGGCTGTACGCGCACGACCCCGGTAACGAGCTACGGGTCGGCGATCGGGTTCGCGTCAGCGAAACGCGCCCTCTGTCCAAGTTAAAGCGCTGGCGGGTGGTCGAAGTGATGGAGCGAGCCAAGTGATCCAGCAAGAGAGCCGCTTGCGAGTGGCGGACAACTCGGGGGCCAAAGAGGTCCTGTGCATCAAGGTTCTGGGTGGCTCCAAGCGACGTTACGCGTCGATTGGTGACACGTTTGTCGCCACTGTGAAGGACGCCATCCCCGGCGCCAGCGTGAAGAAGGGTGACGTGGTGAAGTGCGTTGTCGTGCGGACCAAGAAGGAGAAGCGGCGACCCGACGGTAGCTACATCCGCTTCGACGAGAACGCCGCCGTACTGATCAACGAGCAGCAACAGCCCCGAGGAACCCGCATTTTCGGCCCCGTGGGCCGCGAGCTCCGGGACAAGCGATTCATGAGGATCATCTCCCTGGCACCGGAGGTTCTCTGACCATGACGATGAAGATGAAGCTTCGCAAGGGCGACCGGGTCCGGGTCCTCCAGGGCAAAGACCGCGGTCAGACCGGCGACGTGATGAGGGTGCTCCCGAAGAGCAATCGAGTCATCGTCGAAGGGGTCAATCGGGTGAAGAAGCACCAGAAAGCGACCCGGGCGACCATGCAAGGCGGAATTATCGACAAGGACATGCCGATCGCGGCGTCGGCAGTCGCCATCGTCTGTCCGCAATGCGGTCCGTCGCGGATCGGCTACCGATTCGACGACTCCGGGCGGAAGATCCGGGTCTGCCGCAAGTGCGGAGGGGATTTGTAAATGGCTGCCCCGTCCACGGCCGAGCGGCCCCGCCTCAAGCAGCGTTACGACGCCGAAATCCGGGCTCAACTGAAAGACGCCCTCGGGCTCCCGAACATCATGATGGTCCCCCGGATGGAGAAGATCGTCCTCAACATGGGGGTCGGCCGGGCCACCCAGCAGCCCTCGTTGCTGGAGGGCGCGGTCCGGGACCTCACCGTCATCGCCGGACAGAAGCCCCTGGTCACGCGGGCCAAGAAGTCAATCGCCAGCTTTAAGCTGCGTGAGGGGAATTCCATCGGCGCCAAAGCGACGCTCCGGGGCGACCGGATGTGGGAGTTCTTCGACCGCTTGGTCAGCCTGGCGATCCCCCGGATCCGAGACTTCCGAGGCCTCAACCCGAACAGCTTCGATGGCCGAGGCAACTACACCTTCGGCGTGACCGAGCAGCTGATTTTTCCTGAGATTGACTACGACAAGGTGGATACAACCCGTGGGATGGACATCACCATCGTGACCACTGCCCGCTCCGATGCTGAGGGCAAAGCATTGCTCGAGGCCTTCGGTTTTCCATTCCGACGAGAGGGTCAGTGAGCCATGGCAAAAAAAGCATTGGTCATGAAGCAGCAACGCAAGCCGAAGTTCAAGGTTCGGGCCTACACCCGCTGCCGCCGTTGCGGACGGCCCCACGCCGTGTTCCGCAAGTTCGGGCTATGCCGGATCTGCCTGAGAGAGCTCGTTCATGCGGGCGAGGTTCCTGGCGTGACGAAGGCCAGCTGGTAGGGGAGGACGCGATCGCATGACGATGACCGACCCCATTGCGGACATGCTCACCCGGATCCGCAATGCCAATGTCGCGATGCACGACCAGGTCCGGATGCCTTCTTCCAAGCTGAAGGAGGCCCTGGCGGCCATCCTGCAACGAGAGGGCTACATCCAGGGGTTCAGCGTCCAGGATTCACTCGGCCGCCCCGGGCGGACCCTGGAGATCGACATGAAGTACGCCGCCGATCGGTCGCGGACCATCTCGGGCGTCCGGCGCGTATCGAAGCCAGGCCTGCGGGTCTACACCCGCGCGGACAAGGTGCCTCGCGTGCTGGGCGGTCTCGGGGTCGCGGTCCTCTCGACCAGCCATGGCCTCATGACCGACCGTGAAGCGCGCCAGCGGCGGGTCGGCGGCGAGATCCTTTGTTACGTGTGGTGAGGAGTTAGAGAAGATGTCTCGGATCGGTAAATCCCCCATCCCCGTTCCCTCCGGGGTAGAGGTCACGGTTGCCGATGGTCATGTCGGCGTGAAAGGTCCGCAGGGTCAACTGGCGCGCGACCTGCCGGGCGAGATCACCCTCCGCCAGGAGGATGGCCACCTCATCGTGGAGCGACCCAATGACGAACGCACCAACCGCGCCTTACACGGACTGACCCGCAGCCTGGTCAACAACATGGTCGTGGGCGTAACTCAGGGTTTCACCAAGAACCTTGAGATCGTGGGAGTCGGGTACCGGGCCACCGCCAAAGGGGCGAATCAGATCGAGCTCGCCCTCGGGTTCAGCCACCCCGTGGTGGTGAATGCTCCCGACGGCATTACGTTCGAGGTCCCGGCACCGACCCGGATCATGGTCAGAGGCATCGATAAGGAGAAGGTCGGTCAGGTGGCCGCCAACATTCGACAGATCCGTAAGCCGGAGCCGTACAAGGGCAAGGGAGTCCGCTACGCCGGCGAGCGCGTCCAGCGCAAGGCCGGGAAGGCAGCCAAGTAGGGCATGGGCAAGTCGAGGACACGTCAATGACGATCAGCACCAAAGACAAACAGCAAGCGCGGCTCCGTCGCCACAGCCGGGTTCGTAAGCGAGTGATCGGCACGGCCGAGGTGCCCCGTCTCGCCGTCTTCCGGTCGAACAAGCACATCACCGCGCAAATAATCGACGACAGCAGCCGGCGGACGCTGGTGGCCGCATCGACCGTCGAGAAGGAGATGCGGGCGTCATTCGCCCACACCGGCAACAAAGACGCCGCGACGGCCATCGGTCGACTGGTCGCGGAGCGGGCCAAGACCGGCTGCATCACGCGAGTCGTTTTCGATCGCGGCGGCTTTTTGTACCACGGTCGTGTGGCGGCCGTGGCCGACGCGGCCCGCGAGGCCGGACTGGAGTTTTAGATGGCAGACCAGCAACTCGAAGACCGCACGATCAAGGTCAACCGCGTCGCCAAGGTGGTTAAGGGCGGCCGCCGGTTTTCCTTCGCGGCCTTGATGGTGGTCGGAGACGGGCAGGGAACGGTCGGGCTCGGATACGGCAAGGCAAAGGAGGCAGGCCTGGCTGTCCAAAAGGGCATCGAGGAGGCCAAGAAGAACCTGTTTAAGGTGCCGTTGGCAGGGAGCACGATCACGCATCCGGTGATCGGTGAAGCGGGTGCCGGTCGCGTGCTGCTCAAGCCCGCTGCACCCGGTACCGGCGTGATCGCCGGCGGGGCGGCCCGGGCCATTCTCGAGATGGCCGGTATCCACGACATCCTGGCCAAGTCGCTTGGGTCCTCCAACAGCATCAATGTCGCCCAGGCGACCATCGCCGGATTGCGGGATCTCAAGCGGCCCGATGAGATCGCCCGGAAACGCGGGAAGTCCCCCGAGGAGGTCACTCCCAGTGGTGTCCTGCGGGCGTACCAGGAGTCCCAGCGTGGGCCCCAGGTCCCGACCGAGGTGGCGTAGCTATGCCCGATCGCTCTGATCGTGACCAGCTGCGCGTGACCCAGGTGCGCTCGGCAATCGGGACCAAGCCGAAGCACCGCGGCACGCTCCGGGCCCTCGGGCTCCGGGGCATTGGCCAATCGAACGTGCTCCCTGACCGTCCTGAGATCCGGGGGATGATCGCCCGTGTCCCCCACTTGATCACGGTGGATGCGGTGGGGGCCCCGGCGGGGAAGACGAGCACCGCGGCGGAAGGGACGAAGGCCCCGTCCCGGAAGAGGAGTACTGCGCCGGGTGGGGCAGGGGCCCCCGCCCTTGGCGAGGAGGATGGGGTTGGGGCCCCATCCGGGAAAAGGAGGCAGTCCGATGAAGGTTCATGACCTCAAGCCGGCCGCCGGGTCGCACTCGGCCCGCAGGCGGGTCGGGCGGGGTATCGCCGGAAAGGGCGGCAAGACCGCGGGGCGGGGGACCAAGGGTCAGGGCGCCCGCGACACGGTCAAGCCCGGCTTCGAGGGCGGCCAGCTCCCCCTGACCCAGCGGATCCCGAAGCTCAAAGGATTCAAGAACCCGTTCCGGGTGGAATACGTCGTGGTCAACCTGGACACCCTCGAAGCCTTCGACGGCGAGGTCGTCTCGCCCGAGACCCTTCGGGCGGCCGGTCTGGTCCATAAGCACGGACTGGTCAAGGTGCTGGGTCGAGGCACGCTGAGCCGCAAACTCGCCGTATCGGCCCATGCTTTCTCCGAAACCGCGACACGGGCCATCGAAGGGGCGGGCGGAACGGTCACCGTCCTCCCACCCCCGTTCGGGCACGGCCGTCCCCCGGCTAAGGGCAACGCCCTGACCAACCGGTGAGAGCCGTTGGCCCGGTCCGCTCCCACCCTTACCGCCCCTTCCGACTGTCGGCTTCCCGTCAGAGCGGGGTAGGTTGACGGGCTAAGGAGCCGCGCCTGCGATGCGAAGCACGCTTTCGAGCCTGAAGAACATGTTCAAGGTTCCGGACCTCCGGAACAAGATTCTCTTCACGGTCCTGATCATCGCGGTATACCGGCTGGGCGACTGGATCACCCTGCCAGGGATCGATTTCAAGCAAGTCCAATCCCTGGAGAGCGCCGCATCGAAGGGCGGTGTCATTGGCTTCCTGAGCTTATTCTCAGGCGGGGGCCTGACCCGATTCGCGGTGTTCGGGCTGGGGATCATGCCGTACATCACGGCCGAGATCATCATCCAGCTCCTGGTCGTGGTCGTGCCCAAGTTCGAGCAGTGGCGTGACGAGGGCGCGGTAGGCCAGAAGAAGCTGACACAGACGGCCCGTTATCTCACGATCGCACTGGCGCTCATGCAGTCAACCGGTCTCGCTTTTGTGTTCCACAACGGCGGCGGCGGGTTCCTCTCCGGCGGAAACAACAACAACATCGATCTCATCCCGAAATTCACCGTCCCCAGGGTGCTGCTGATCGTGCTCACCATGACCGCCGGCACGGCGTTTGTGATGTGGCTCGGGGAGCTGATCACACAGCGAGGGATCGGTCAGGGCATGTCGATCCTCATCTTCTCCAACGTCGTTGCGGGCATGCCGGCCGGCGGTGCAGCCATCCGCGCCCAGGGCGGCAACTTCAAGTTCGGCATCATTCTCGCCCTCACCCTTTCACTGCTGGTGGCCATCGTCTTCGTCGAGAACGGGCAGCGGCGCATCCCTGTCACCTTCGCCAAACGGGTGGTCGGACGCCGCATGTACGGCGGCCAGAGCACGTACATACCGATGAAGGTCAACACCGGCGGCGTGATCCCCATCATCTTCGCCAGCTCGGTGCTGTACTTCCCCGTGCTGCTTTCGAACGTGCTCCCCTCGCATGGGCTTGGGCAGACCCTGCAGCGATGGATCAGCAACCACCTCGTCCAGCCCGATAACGCCTGGTACATCATCCTGTACGGGCTGCTCATCGTAGGCTTCGCGTATTTCTACGCGGCCATCACGTTCGATCCCCACCAGCAAGCCGAGATCATCAGAAAACAAGGGGGCTACATACCTGGCATCCGGCCGGGAGCGCCGACCGAACGCCACTTGCAAGGCATCCTCAACCGGATCACGCTGCCCGGAGCCCTGTTCCTGGCCTTTATCGCGTTGCTGCCATCGCTATTTTTGGCCTTCTGGAACATCAACCGCTATCCCTTCGCCGGAACGACACTCCTCATCGCCGTCGGCGTGGCACTCGAGACCATGAAGCAAATCGACAGCCAGCTGATGATGCGAAACTACGAGGGCTTCCTCAAGTAAGTGATTCCGGGCACGAGGCTCGTCATCCTCGGCAAGCAGGGCGCGGGGAAGGGCACGCAGTGCGTCCGCCTGTCTCGCCACTACGTGGTGCCCCACATCTCGACGGGCGACATGTTCCGGGCCGCGGTGCGCTCCGGTTCGGAGGCCGGCAGGGAAGCCAAGACCTACATGGATGCCGGCGAGCTCATTCCCGACGACGTCGTCATCAAAGTCATCCAGGAACGGCTGACCCAGGACGACACGGTGAAACGAGGCTTCATCCTCGACGGTTTTCCTCGCACCGTGCATCAGGTTGATGCGCTTGAAGACATTCTGGCCCCCCGCGGCATTGACATGACCATCGACCTCGAAGTCGACACGGAGGTGGTCCTTCAGCGTCTCGCTAGCCGGCGGGTGTGCAGCGACTGTGGCGCCAACTATTCGACCGACCGGCCCCCGAAGGTTAACTGGACCTGCGATATCTGCGGGGGCGAAGTAGTCCAACGACCGGACGACACCGAAGCGGCCATCCGGCGGCGCCTGGAGCTGTACGAGCGGGAGACGGCCCCGCTGATCGCGTGGTACGACGCGAAATCGGTGCTGGTCACCGTGGACGGCATGGGCACGCCCGACGAGGTCGCCAACCGGCTCATCCAGGTCGTCGAGGAGTGGCGGGGTCGAGGGCCTGGGCGGGTGCGAAGGGGTCCGGTCCGGCCGTACGCCCTGTGAATCCACGGTCAGCATGGGTTCGCGCCAAAATGAACGAAACGATCAATACCTTTACCGGCGGCGTACCCTGAATGAATCGCCGGGCCGTGGGGTTATACAGAGCTGTGAGACGTAGCGTCGAGGAGATCGCCAAAATGCGCCGGGCAGGTCGGGTCGTGGCTGAGATGCACGACGCCACCCGCCGAGCCGCCAAACCGGGCGTCACTACGGCCGAGCTTGACCGGGTCGCCCGTGAAGTCCTTGCCCGAAGGGGAGCCCGCTCTAACTTTCTTGGCTACCACGGGTTCTCCGCTGTCATCTGTACCTCACCAAATGACATGATTGTTCATGGAATTCCGGGTCCGGTGCGGCTTGAAGACGGCGACATCCTTTCGATCGACTGCGGAGCGATCATCGAGGGCTATCACGCTGATGCGGCGTTCACGATGGCCATCGGATCGATCACGACCGAGGGGGAGAAGCTGCTGCGCGTGACCGAGGAGAGTCTGTGGGCCGGCATCGACCGGATGGTGGACGGCAACCGCCTTCATGACATCGGCTCCGCGGTCCAGACCGTCGCCGAAGGAGCCGGCTTTTCGGTGGTGCGGGAGTACGTGGGTCACGCCATCGGGACGGCGATGCACGAGGAGCCCCAGGTGCCCAATTACTGGCCGGGCCGTCCAGGTCCCCGGCTTCGGAGCGGGATGGTGTTCGCCGTCGAACCCATGGTCAACGCCGGGGATCCGGAGACGCGCCTGCTCGACGATGGCTGGAGCGTGGTGACGGCGGATGGGAGCCTGTCGGCCCATTTTGAGCACACCATCGCCGTGACTGACGACGGTCCCGAGGTCCTGACCGTCCCTGCCTGACGCCAGCCAACGACCAGGTGGTGAGACGCCACGAGACTCGCTAAGCTATATAGCTGGTCCCGTGGCGGTTCGTCGCGTTTCTGCACGCGACCGTCGGTACCAATCCCAACGAAGCATCGGAGGAACACCTGCCCAAGCCCAAGGAGGACGCGATCGTGCTGGAGGGCACGGTCGTTGAGCCGCTGCCCAACGCCATGTTCAAAGTCGAGCTTGAAAACGGGCACCAGGTGCTGGCCCATAGCTCGGGCAAGATGCGGATGCATCGCATTCGGATCCTTCCGGGTGACCGGGTGCAGGTGGAGATCACGCCTTATGACCTCAACCGTGGGCGGATCACCTATCGGTATAAGTAGGCCGGGCCACGTTCCCGGCCCCCGACTGAGAAGCAGGCTTTTGTGAAAGTTCGTCCTAGCGTCAAACCGATGTGTGAGCACTGCAAGATCATCCGGCGCCACGGTCGGGTCATGGTGATCTGCACCAATCCTCGGCATAAGCAGCGGCAGGGTTAGGGGTCGCGGACATGGCACGTATCGCCGGTGTGGACATCCCTCGCGAGAAGCGACTGGAGATCTCCCTTACCTACATCTACGGCATCGGCCGCACAATCGCCCAGCAGGTTTGCGAGGCGACCGGGATCGGGGTCGACACGAGGGTCCGGGACCTGACTGACGAAGAAATCGTCCGCCTCCGGACCTGGATTGACACCAACCTGAAGGTTGAAGGTGATCTGCGCCGAGATGTCGCCCAGGACATCAAACGGAAGATGGAGATCGGCTCGTACCAAGGCCTTCGCCACCGCCGTGGCCTCCCCGTGCGGGGCCAACGAACGCATACCAACGCCAGGACCCGTAAGGGACCCAAAAAGACCGTCGCTGGAAAGAAGAAGGTGCGGAAGTAATCCATGGCCAAGCCAAAGCCAGGCGGCCGGCGACCTCGCCGCCGCGAACGAAAGAACGTTGCCTACGGGGTGGCGCACATCAAGAGTTCGTTCAACAACACGATCGTCTCCATCAGCGATCCCGAGGGCAACGTGCTGGCGTGGGCGTCAGCTGGGAACGTCGGCTTCAAGGGATCCCGAAAGTCCACGCCGTTCGCGGCTCAGCTGGCTGCGGAACAGTGCGCCCGTCGAGCCATGGAACACGGCGTGCGCAAGGTTGACGTGCTCGTGAAGGGTCCCGGTAGCGGCCGCGAGACTGCGATCCGGTCGCTCATGAACACGGGGATTGAAGTGGCCGGCATCAAAGATGTCACGCCGATTCCCCACAACGGCTGCCGCCCCAAGAAGCGGCGACGCGTTTAGGAGGGGATAGACGATGGCGAGATACACCGGTCCGGTTTGTCGGCTCTGCCGCCGAGAACGCATGAAGCTCTTCCTCAAGGGTCCGAAGTGCGACTCGATGAAGTGCCCGATCGAACGGAGGCCCTACCCACCTGGCGAGCACGGCCGAGACCGGATGCGACAGGGCTCCGAATACCTGACCCAGCTCCGTGAGAAGCAGAAGGCCCGTCGCATCTACGGCGTCCTCGAAAAGCAGTTCCACAACCTCTATCAGGAAGCCAACGGGCAGCCGGGCATCACGGGCGAAAACCTGCTCCGCATGCTCGAGTCGCGGGTCGACAACGTGGTGTACCGAGCCGGGTGGGGCGCCAGCCGGGCCCAGGCCCGCCAGCTGGTCCGTCATGGACACGTTCTGGTCAACGGCACCCGCGTCACCATCCCGAGCTACCGGGTCCGGAAGGGGGACACGATCTCGTTGAAGGAGAAATCCCGCAACATGATCGTCGTTCGGCACAACCTCGACACCCTGGATCGCCAGGTGCCGCCCTGGCTGGAGTCGAGCGCCGAGGGAGCGGCGGTCACCGTGCGCGACCTGCCCCTCCGAGAGCACATTGATGTACCTGTTCGAGAATCACTAATCGTCGAGCTGTACTCGAAGTAACAGGCCCTGCACAGGGCGAGAAGGAAGTCACCATGCTGATCATCCAACGACCAACAGTGGAGCCGGTCGGGGAAGAGGAGGCCAACCGGCAGCGGTTCGCCGTCGGTCCCCTTGAGCCTGGTTTCGGTTTCACCCTCGGCAACTCGTTGCGCCGCACGCTTCTGTCGTCCATCCCGGGAGCGGCCGTCACCCAGGTTCGATTCGATGACGCCCTACACGAGTTCACCACTCTGCCGGGCGTGAAGGAGGATGTCACCGACATCATCCTCAACCTGAAGGACCTGGTCCTCAGGACGGCCAGCGACGAACCGGCGACCTTGCGCCTCGACGTGCGTGGCCCCGCGACGGTCACCGCGTGCGACATTCAGACGACCAGCGACATCGAGATCCTGAACCCCGATCTGGTGCTCGCGACCCTGAACGCCAAGGGCCGGTTGGCGTTGGACATCACGGTCGAGCGGGGCCG
>WNFE01003390.1_pt1 | contig 11851 bp, 8 predicted proteins | sample 5400451 | NCBI WGS metagenome assembly WNFE01 (sample SAMN13153344, study PRJNA577476) | soil metagenome | isolation source: 200 cm saprolite under Douglas fir tree site 2 hole 2 | place: USA:California | collected 2015-04-18
GGGCATGCTTCCGCAGGTGGAACCGCAGGCGCCTAGAACCACATGATTTCCTCGAGAATTTCTTCGACGAACTGCGACGTAAGGTTCCAGCGACGAAATAACTGCATTCCCGCTTAACCTCACAAATCTTCAATAAAAACCACCATTTTCAAGGGTTTCAGCGGATAGAGTATGTTTTGTCGGCAACTCGGAAGTTACTATCGCACCCGAATTGCCCGACGGTCACGCGGATACCTAGTTGGCACCTCGAAAAGAAACCCATTGCCCGACGATCAAATTAAATGCCTCGTAACGGCCTCATGGTGAGGAATCTTCGGAATTATGGTGAATGAAAAGCGGAAGAACGCTAGCATTGGCGCATACAAGTGGTGAAGAAGGCGATTTCAAAAACCCGGCGTGTATGATGCCAGTTGCCGTAATTGCTCGCGGACGACGGACAGCAAGGGAGACACACGGATGCAGTCACGAACCAAGGTCTTGGCGCTATTGAGTCTGATTGCTTTGCTCGGCTCAGCCTGTTACGGCGCCACAATCACTGGCACGGTGAAGGGTGTGGATGGCGCGCCTTTTCAAGGCGCATTTGTGGAGGCGCAGAACGCGAAGACCAGGATCACGGTTATCGTGCTGTCTGACAGCCAGGGGCGCTACCACATAGAAAACCTGCCGGCAGGGGACTATCGCGTAACGATAAAGGCTGTTGGCTACCGCGCGGATCCTCGCAACGCTGTGACTCTCGACTCCGGCCAAAATGCATCATTCGATTTTGCGCTGCAGAAAGCCGTGGTCCACTGGAATGAGATTTCCCAAAACCAGGCGAAACAACTCTGGCCGCCGGCAAAAGGGAAAGACTTGATTTTCGACCACTGTAACATTTGCCATCAATTTCAAAGCCGCATGGCATCCGTCACGCGAGACGCGGATGGCTGGAGAGATCGTGTCGCATACATGCGGGAAGCCATGCATTTCAGCATTTTCCTGGGTCCGCATTTCAGCGATCAAGATGCCGCGGATGTGGCGTCTTACCTGACCAGTCTTTTCGGCCCGGATTCTGTGTTGCCGAAATCCCCGGCGGAGATGCCCGGCTATCAGAAGACGGTGCGGCCCTTCAGCAGCGAGGCGATGAGTATTGTGTATGTCGAGTATGACATGCCAGGACCGAGCCGCATGCCTTTCAGCGCCGCGCCGGATAAGAATGGCTATCTGTGGATCCCGGACTTTGGAGTAGCAAATAAAATTACCCGGCTCGATCCCAAGACGGGTGAGATGCAAGACTTCCCGGTTCCCAACATTGGTACTGCTGGCGTTCATTCGGCCATACCGGCGCTGGACGGTTCCGTTTGGCTGGCCGAGCAAGGTCCGAACAAGATTGGAAGGTGGGATCCCGTAACGCAGAAAGTTACCGAATACCAGGATCAATATCTTTCCGGGCAAGAAGGGATAGAAGATGGCGGATCGAAACACACCGTGCGGCTCGATCCGAGCGGAAAGGTGTGGGTTAGTGGTGTCCCTCTGACACGCTTCGATCCGGAGACTGGGAAATTCACCCACTTCAAGGAAGGTGAGTATGCTTACGACGTCAAACCGGATACGAATGGCGATGTCTGGTTTACCACCCCGCGGCTAAACAAGATCGGGAAAGTCGACGGGAAAACCATGAAAGTTTCGCAATGGACTCCGCCGACGGCGGACGCTTACACTCGACGCATGGAAATAGGGCCCGACGGCATGATCTATACTGGCGAATATCTCGGCGGCAAAATGTTGCAGTTCAACCCCAAGACGCAAACCTTCAAGGAATTTCCATTGCCCGGTCCGGACCCTAGTCCGTACGCGCTGGGTTTCGATGCGGAAGGTTATCTTTGGTACGACTCGCACAACATGGACGAAATTGGGCGCTTCGACATAAAAACCGGGAAAGTAATCGAGTACCCGTTCCCGCATTCAGAAATCGCCATGCGGGAATTCTTCCGCGATTCGCAAGGGCGCATGTGGTACGGCTCGTCGCCGAATAACAAGGTCGGCTACTTTTACCTGACCGGAAAGAACGGCGCGGCCGAATCTGCCGGCAAATCAAAATAAGGAGAGGGCCAGCATCGATCCAGCCCACGGACGGTAATGCGGCCTGCGGCTTGTGTGCTCTCGTTTTGTGGAGGGATTTCTTCCGAACCCTCAAGAAACCTTTACTCGCCGGGAAACCAAACCTTCTCTCAAGTCGTTCGCTTTTTTGGTTCTGGGGTTGGGGGAACGTCTCTCCGAATACCCAGAATATAAGCCGTTTTATCTTGTCGTGAGTTAGTGACGGTGCCCGAGAATTGCTCCCGGTGCCACTTGATTGTCAGTTTCGATCCAACGCTGATCGGATTATTGATTCGAATACTCAGGCCGCTGCGAGACCTGTCTTCGATAGTCGCTGGAGCAACTCGCGGAGTCCGGGTTTCGTCTTCCCACAATGCCTCGACCCGTGCCAGCACGGGGATTCTTCGCTCTGCTCTTTTTTCACTCATGCCCTGACAATCGGCAAGAAATGAAAGTAGTTCACTCCCTCGCCCTATGTTGACGTGACTCACGGCCGTAGCTCCCGGATTGGACTGTATTTACTGTAACCCTAAGGCTTTTGCCGGATTAGTCTTCGACATGAGGTCGATATCGGCCTGCGAAATCCCCTCTTTGAGCAGCGCCTGGAAAAATTGGGCCATCCCGTCGGGATGCAACGGGTTTCCCACCTGGCCGAGGTCACTTGCGAGGATGCAGGAATTCGAACCGATCGCGCGAATCGCTTTGGCATAATCAGCCATGGTAAGTAAAGGGTTCGATCCGATTGTGGCGCCGTACACAAATTCAATGTATGCTCCTTCTTTAGCGGCGTCTTGCATTTGGGGAATCGTCATTCGCACGGGCCCCGACATCGCGTGTGTGACGACGACGTGCTGCACGCCCCTTCGCCGCGCCTCCCGCACAATCAGCAAACCCTCTTCCGCCGAGGAGTGTCCGGTCTCAAGCGTCAGTTGATGCTTTGCGACAAGGTCGATCACCTGCTCCACTTCCGGTAGCAATTGGCCGTCTTTCGCAACGGAAACAAACGGGCGGTTTTCCTTCGAGAACCGTACCTGGTTTTCAGAGTCGAACGTCGGCATCCACACGACCTTGCCCCAGCCGCCTTTCATCAGGACCATGCGCTCGATTGCGGCGGGATTGATGCCGCCGACGGACCGGTTCAGGTCGATCCCGCCGAAAATCTCTATTCCCGGAACTTCTTTGCGCACGATGTAGGCCAGCGCGGCTGTCGACTCGTAATGGTTCTTCAGCACGAGGCCACGCATGCCCCGCTGCTTGGCGAGTTTTGCCAGGTCAATGGCGTCGATCGAGCGTGGCAGGCTATCGGGGTCCATGTGCGCGTGGATGTCAATCACGCCGCTCAAATTGGATTGTCCCCGCGCGGGGATGGCGAGCAGACCTGAACAAACCACGATCCAAGCGAATTGTTTCACCAGCAGATATAGCGATTTTAAACGCATCGAAATCTCCTTCTTTGTCTCGACCCACAGAATACTGCCATCGAGAGTTTCCGCAACCCCATAAACTCGCGCTTCTAACCTTGGGGTTTGTCGTGATCCATGACGTTCCTGACAGGCGTCTCCGGAGTAAGGCCACTCCGCCGCCGCGCCATGGTATTCGCGCCGTTCTTCTCCCACTCCCCGGCGACAGCATTTCGCGCAAAAAGGTTCCAGGTCTCGTTCCAATCGCCCAGCGAATAGCCGTGCCACGGCGGACGAATCGTAAGCGCGGGCAGACCCAACTCCTTCCAAATCGCTTGCGCGTGTTCCATATACTCGCGCGCGGGCAGGGCCAGCGGCGACATCGGGTGCTTGAGCGTTGCGTCAATCAGCATCGTCGAGTCCAGCGCTTGCGGTCCGGATTTTGGCGCATGGCCTCGGGAACGATACGGCTCGATGTGCACGTCTTCGACAGGGTTCGACCGATAGGCGAGCGACCACAATACGGCATCGGTGTTGGACGGATCGATGTCTTCGCTGACGGCGATGACGATCTTGCCGCAGTCAGCCTGCTTTGCGGCGGCGCCTTGCATTCCGCGCCAGATCTCGGTGCGAGGCGTGCCGTTGGCAAATTGCAGGAAAATGACGGGGCGAACGTTGCTCAAGGGTTCGTGCATGACCAGTTTGCGGATGCCCTTGATCGATAACTGATCCCGCAGATGCGCCAGGAACGCCGGTTCGTACGCGACTTTCTTGATCACGCTCGACTCGCTGGGCGTGACCTGGCTGAGGATGGAGGCGAAGACCGGTTTCCGCCTGTGCGTGATCGCGGTCACCTGCATGATCATGTTGTAGTCCTCGAGCGCGACGTAACCGTTACTTTCACCGAACGGCCCTTCGGGCTCGAGCAAGTCGGAATCGATCAGCCCTTCGATGACGATTTCGGCATCGGCTGGCACTTCAAGATCGAGCGTGACGCATTTGGCCATTCGAATAGGCGCGCCCGCGGCTCCGCCCGCGACCGTCATTTCGTCCAGGTTTAAAGGGAGTTTCTGCGGCCCGGTGAAAATCACAATTGGAGCGCAGCCAATGACGATCGCGCAGGGCATCGGCTTGCCCAGCGCGCGGTACTTCTGCCAGTGCAGGTATCCGCCCGCGCCGCCAATGCGTGAGGACATGCGCACGCCCAGCCGGTCGGTTTTCTTCAGCGCCGCGCGATAGGTACCCATGTTGCGCACGCCGGTCTCTGGATCGCGCGTGATGCAAAGCGTGGCGGTGAGATAGGGCGCGGAGTCGAAACCGGGAGTGGAAATGGGCACCGGCAAACTTGCCAGCCCGCCATCAGGTCTTTGCAGATCATCACCCTTGATGACAACTTCCTGGCAGAGCGGGGAATTCACCACGATGGGCGCGATGGGGTTGGCGATTGCCCGCGTCCAGACCGCGCCGATCTCCTCGACCGGACACCCCATGCCAACTGCATAAATCTTCGGCGAAGCGGCGAGAGCGCCGACGACTACCGGAATCTCATAGCGGCGCCCATGGGAGTCGACAACATTCGTGAAAAGAAACGCGCGGCGCTCCTCTTCCGGAATGCCGCCCAGAAACTGGCAGCGTACGAGAGGATGCAGTTCCGTGTCTTTGTTGATCGGCCTGTCAATACGCACGAGCAGGCCGTTCGCTTCGAGCAGAGCGAGGTGCGCCTGGAAATCCAGGCTTGGCCGGGGAAGCAGCTTCTGGGCACTACCACTCATCACACCGCCTTCGTTGAGCCCTCAGTGCCCTCTGGGGCCTTTCTCTGCGTTCTTAGTGTTAAATTCCGAAAAGCGCAACACAGAGGCCACAAAGAATCACGGAGAACCACAGAGCAACCGAGCCGCGACCAAAAATGTGCGCGCGGCGCAGCCATTTCGACGCCTCGTTGTCCAGAGAAAATTTCTCCGCCCTCTACGATGTGGCGATTTCTACTCCGGGACATCGTATCCTCCCAAATCTATTTCCAGATGTACACAAGGATAACCGAAAGGATCGCCGTGACGATCAGTTGCAGAATCTGCCAGGGCAGGCAGATGCGAAAGATTTCGCCGTCGCGTCCCTTAACATTTGCCAGTGACGCCGTGTACGCGATTTGTGTGGGCTTCAGCGCGTTCGGCGGCCCCATCGTCATTACCGTAATGATTCCGACGAGCACCATGAGCGGTATCCCTAGCACCGGCGCGATCGCCACCTGCATTCTGGAGAACAGGAAATCCCCCGGCAGACCCTGCCCGAAAGCCATGCCTCCCAAAAAGGCCACGCTGGGATAAAACGAGGCATAAATCAATTTTCCGCCGTGGGCGAGAAGTTTTCCGAGCAGCGTGATCTGGCCTGAGTCCACCATCAGATAAACCGTCGCGCTACCGACGCAAAGCGTTGCCAGGCTCCTACGGCTTCTCTTGCTGGCAATCACAAAATCCTTTGCGGCGTTGGTGTCCTTGCAACGAAATAAATAACACACGAGCGCGGTGACAAAAATGTAGAAACCGGCCGCCGTAAATATGTTAATCGAGATGCGGCTGTATCCCCAGGCGGCGACGCCAAATTGAAAGTGTTCGAGCCATGCGCCAATGCTGGGGACTCTGGTTACGATGACGAGGATCACGCCCAGGATCAACGGAGCATAGGCCTTGAACAGTCCCAATCCCGAATAAGTAGGCCGCTCCGGCGTAGTACTCGTTGAACTCTTGGCAGCTTGGCGCTTGGCGAGCCGCCCGTACATGTAGAACCCGGCGAGCGATAGCACCGCTCCCCCAATCATCATCAGAATGTAATAGGCGGGCCAAATCTGCGTAAACAAAATAATGGAAATGACGTTGCCGGTTCCCGCCACCCAGAATAGAACCTGCGATTTCCATTCGAAGAAGCGAAAGCCGAGAATTTTCATGAAGCCCAGCAAGGAGAGATAAACCAGCGGTATCGTCAGCAGCCCTGCGACACGAACGATATCCACGACCGGCACGTGGCTCGCGGCATTCGAAATGTTCGGAGCGATAAAAAGACTGTTGAAAGGCAGCGTCCACGAAAAATAGACCAGGTAGCTTGTCGTCGCCTGTACGCCGTCGAATCCGATCTCGACGAGGCCAGGAATCGTCACCGGATATGTCGCAAACCCGTTGAACGCTCCAATGAAACCGCTCACGAGCGTTACGAGTGCGATCGATCTCCCCTCTTGGTCCTCCCGCGGCAGGATCGAGCGGATCGACTCGAGCAGGATCTCCAGCAATCCCGTGCTGCGATAGGCCTGCCCGAAAATCTGTCCCGTGTACAGGACGAGAAACCCGGTCCACATCGTCAGGTTGCCCCAGGCCGATGCCTCCAGAGTCTTCATGAACGGCATGCGGTAAAACGCCAGCACCAGCACGAACTCGACGGCCCAGGCCGAGAGGCTGGCATTGAGCGCGTCCATCTTGAAAATCAGGAATGCCGAGAACAACACCGCGAAGGGCAGCAGCGCGCCGAGAACCCCGATGCTGTCGCTCAAAATTGTCCTCCGCGGCGGAACCGCAATTAGCCAAAGATGGAGAATGGAAAGCGCGCACAGTTAGCCACGCGCCAGACGTGTTTGTCAATGCGCCGTTGGGAAATCTTCTCTGTGACCTCTGTGCTCCTCTCTCCGTGTACTCTGTGTTGAGCTTTGCTTGAATCTAAACCAGGAGATTTAACACAGAGCGCACAGAGGCCACAGAGACCTTCATGAGTCGCGCGAGTGGGAAACTGCCCGGTGTATACTCACGCCTTCCGGGAAGCCAGTTCGCATATCCTGGTGAAAGAAACAAGTCCCAAATCTCCGGTGGGGGAGGGAATTCGTGAGGATCGACGTTCATGCGCACTACTTTCCGGTCGAATATCTCGACCGCCTGGACCGCTACGGAGGAAGCCAGACCACACAATTTTTTCGCAAAGCAAAGCTAGCCTTCGAGGGCTTCAGCGGCCTCGACGCGCATTTTCACAACATGGACCTCGCAAAGGTGGACCTGCAAGTCCTCTCCGTCTCAGGCCAGCTTCCGTATTTTGCGAATGGATACGATGCAGTGGACGCGGCGCGGCTCGGCAACGATATCTATGCGCGCATCGTCCGCGAACACCCAAAACGATTTGCCGCTTTCGCCTGCACGCCGCTTCCGCATGTCCAAGCGTCAATCGATGAGATGGCCCGCGCGCTCGACGAACTCGGCATGGTCGGCGTCACAGCCGGCACCACGGTCCTCGGAAGAAGCCTTGCCGATCCGGCCTTTGACCGATTCTTCGCTGAGCTCAATCTCCGCAAAGCCGTTCTTTTCATTCATCCGATAGGTGGCAGCGCCGGATCGCCACTGATCGAGTCCACAAAACTAACGTGGCCCATCGGCGCCCCACTCGAAGACACCATCTGCATGCTGCAATTCATGCAGGCAAATATCCCCAGCCGGTTTCCGGATATTAAAATTATTCTGCCGCACCTCGGCGGCTTCGCTCCTTTCCTTACGGCCCGCCTCGACCAACTGCAGGATCATTTCTTGCCGCCGTCCGCCCCGCCGCCCAGCGTCCAGGCAAAGTATTTCTGGTATGACACCGTGAACGCCAATCCGTCAGCGCTCAAGTGCACGCAGGATGCCGTCGGCACAGATCGCCTCTTGTTCGGGACGGACTACCCGTTCTGGCGCGATGCCGCCTTCAAACTGTGCGCTGATTACATTGCGGATGCTGGTCTACCGAAGGGAGATGTAGATAGCATCCTTGACGGAAACGCTCAAAAATTGCTTGGTCTGTGAACACGATACGTAGGTGTTTGGTCTGTGTGTGATATCTTCTAAGCTGACAAGTCTGGTTTGAAAGGCAACGGTCTTGGCATGCTTTGAAAGCAGGCCCTCAGTTCGATGGTCGAAGTGCAGCGAAGATAGGATGACAAGGATCGGCCGCGCAAAGTCCTCCTTCTACCTCGTGGGACGACCTCCCGGGCGATTCCGTCAAATGCTTCAATCAAACGGCCAGCAGAGTCGTGGCGCGTGTCAGCATTCTTTTATTCTTGCTTCCTACTTTCCTTTTTTCTGCTCATGTCCGCGATCGTCGTGGTCAGTGATTATCGTCGCGGGGAATCGCGCCTGCTCCGGCACAATTTCCTTCCCCGTCACAAGAGATTGGCAATCCGCTCAGGGGAACCATGATGTTGGCGTGGTGCTCCTCATTGATGAACGCCTCAAGACGCGTGCCGGACACCACCTTTCCGCCGGAGGTCGAAACTTGGTTGAGGTGCTCAGTAATTACGGTTACGGGCCGGATCAGATGATCGACCGCGAAAACGGCCTCGCCGACGCTCATCGTGAACAGGCCGTCAGAGTGAGTTACAGCGAGGTTCGGTTTGTAGAATTCGCGGTCAGTCGCCCAATCGGAAATCAAGCCGGAGTCCCCTGTCCAAAGGACCGTCAGGCCATTGGTGAAGCGGATGATGTAGCCCGTTTCGCTCCCCTGGTAACCCGTCAAGCCGGGAGCGACACCCGGGGAATCCAGAAATATTGGCGTGGCGCCCGCGGCGTGCCAAGCAGGAATCGTCGTGATTTTCACGCCCTTGCTTTGGCCAGCGAATGTAACCGTGATCGTCCCTCCTCGAAGCGTGGTGACGCAGGGGGCCTTCCGGGGCACGGTGACGACAGAGTCTGTGACAGTCGTCACAACACAACCCGCCGGAGCCGTTCCGGAGATATCTTTGATCTTCTGTGTGAAGAAGGACGCCATTTCTCCACCGACAGGAAGAACAGAGTTGTGTCCGCTTACGATCTCGGGGGTATTGCCGTGCGCCGGGAACTTAAACGGTGTCGTTGTCGTGCCGGCGCAGTTGGTATGGAAGACATCTCCAATATGGTCCCCGTGTGGATGATCGATCAGGACGACATGCACGCCCCCTGAAGGATCGGCGGGATTGGGAAGCCTGGGATCGGTGGAGCCGTTCACGGTGCGCCCCGGCGCAGTCAGGATTCGCACACCTGTTGGATCTTGAAAAAGCAGAGCTCGGTCGCCGACGCAAAACTCACCCTGCTGTGCCCCCAGCGGTGTAATCGTCACATTTTGCGCTCGAGCCACGGACCACCCGGAAACCGCAAACACACTCACGAACAAGGCAGACAATTTCGACCTCATTTTTCTACCCTCCTTACATTCTCTGCTAATTGTATGGGGCCTGTGCTTTTGAAAGTGCCAAATGGCCGTGGGGACTCACGGCCAAGGATCCGGCCGAAATTCGGCTCTACCTATTTTCGCGTAAACCCATATACCCGATGCATCGTTGCTGTCAAGGGGATGGCCCCTTTGATTCCGCAAGACGCGAGAGGAATTCCTTGAGAAAGTCGGCCGGGTGCCCCATCCTTGCGGAGCAAGGGTGGGGGTTTTGATTCTTGAGCCTCGCACTTTCCGCTCACGTGGTTTTAGGTTTACACGTTGACCTAGTGGGTAATTCTCTCAAGAGACCGGCTCTCCCAACGCCTTTCGAAACACCCTTCGCAAGAAAACGTGAATCAAATGCCGCTTGTACTCGGCGCTGCCTTCGTGGTCGTCGACTAAATCGGCGGCGTCCGCTATCGCATCCGCAGCATCGGGCAGACGCTTCTCAATCTCCTCGCGAGGACCTGTCAGCAACTTTTCGGCGTCGAGCCTGCGTGTTGGAAAGGGGCAAACACAGCCCACGGCAACTCGCGCAGAGGTGAATGTGCGCCCATCGTTAGGTGTCTCCAGCCACAACCCCAGACCGAGCGTGGGGCGCTCATGTACTTGAAATTTCATGTAACCGGCGCGATGATTCGGCTTCGCACACGGGACCATGATCTTCGTAAGAATCTCTCCCCGCTGAAGGTTGCTGGTGTAAGCGCCCGCGATGAGTTCGCCGATCCCAATTTCCCGTGTGCCTGCCGCGCTCTCCACTTTCACGCCGCCCCCCAAGACCAGAAGCAACGTAGCAGGATCCGAATGCGGCTCGGCAAAACAAAGATTGCCCCCTAGAGTTCCAGTGGCGCGCACACGTACGTTCGCCACTTGCGATTCCATTTCGGCCAAGGCGGGCTGATTTTTCCGCACGAACGCGGAGCGTTCAATGCTGCGGTGTGTCGACGTGGCGCCGATTTCAATGAAGCCGTCGCGCGCCCCGATCGAATCGAGGCCGGGAACGACTTTGAGGTCGATCAGGTGGCGATATTTCAACGCCTGATGCCTCATGGCGAGCAGGAGTTCCGTCCCGCCCGCGTAAATGCCCGCATCCCCGCCATAATGCGAGAGCATCTGTGACGCCTCAAGGGCGCTCGCAGGCTGATGAATCTCGAAACGACTGAGTGTACTCATTACTTTCGTCCGAATTTCTCATGCGAGCTCTTTGCAAACTCTGGCCCATTCCATAGCAAGCTACTACCGAAAGGGCCGGCGCAGTCTAGTAGCACAGGCTTCAGCCTGTGTGCTGTTTAGGACTGACCAAAATCAAAATCACACAGGCTGAAGCCTGTGCTACATAGGATTTCCCTGCGGCCTCTTGGCATTATCTGATTGTCTTCGCCGTCTTCTCCTGCAAAGCTTTCCAAACGCGCTCGGGCGTCAAAGGCAGCCTTCTGATCCGCACTCCCGTGGCCTGGTGCAATGCGTTCGCGATGCACGGGGAGACTGGGTTGACGGCGCCCTCGCCACCGCCCTTGGCGCCGTAGGGCCCAACGCCATCGCGATTTTGCACCAGCTTCATTTCGACGTTCCGGGCTAAGTCTGAAAAGCGCGGCACTCGATATTCGAGCATCGAGCCGTTCATCAACTGCTGCCCGTCGTAGATCAACTCTTCGAACAAGCCGGCGCCGAGTCCCATGGTGGCTGCCCCTAAGTCTTGACCCTCCGTCATCGCCGGGTGAATCGCCAAGCCCACGTCGCCGATCGTGACGAGCGAATCTAAAGAAATACTTCCAGTTTCTTCATCCAGAGCGATCTCCACGCCTACGACGCCGATTTCCCAGAACACGGGAACCAACGTCAGATCCCCAGCCTTGCGGAGATAGGCGCGTCCAATGATGCTGCAACCTTCCATTTGAAAGTATTTCTCGAGGATTTGAGGCCAGGTCATTCGAGTTTCGCCGCAAAGTATGCCGCCGCGTTCTTCGAACAATTTGTCCGGGGAGACTTTCAACACATCAGCGGCCATCGCTTTGCATTGGGCGATGGCTTCGCGGCATGCTTCGAGCACCGCGCGGCCCATGAGAGTGGTCGTCCGGCTGGCGCCGGTCGAGCGTTCGAACAATGTCACGGCAGTATCCGAGCCGACCAGCCTCACTTTTTCGAGCGGCACGCCCATTTCTTCCGCGGCGATTTGCGTCAGGATG
>WNFE01003392.1_pt1 | contig 11847 bp, 16 predicted proteins | sample 5400451 | NCBI WGS metagenome assembly WNFE01 (sample SAMN13153344, study PRJNA577476) | soil metagenome | isolation source: 200 cm saprolite under Douglas fir tree site 2 hole 2 | place: USA:California | collected 2015-04-18
CGCTCGTGTCGGTGGACAGCCGCTCGCCCGATTTCCGCGGCAAGGCCAAGCGCGGCGGCAACGTGGCCGCGGCAAAGATCGTGGGGGAGCTCGTGGCGCAGAAAGCCAAGGCCGGCGGCATCGCCCAGGTCGTCTTCGATCGCGGCGGCTACCAGTACCACGGGCGGGTCAAAGCCCTCGCCGAGGCCGCCCGCGCCGCCGGGCTAGTTTTTTAATGAAATCAGACTGTTAACAAAGACACGACTGAGACGACGGGGGAGAGACTGAGTGGCTGAGGCGAAGATCGATGCAAGCGCGCTGGACCTGACCGACCGGGTGGTCGCCATCAACCGGGTGGCCAAGGTGGTCAAGGGCGGCCGGCGGTTCTCCTTCACGGCGCTGGTCGTCGTGGGGGACGGACGGGGACACGTGGGCGTGGGGCTCGGCAAGGCCCGCGAGGTGCCCGAGGCCATCCGGAAGTCCGTCGAGCACGCCAAGAAAGATCTGATCCTCGTGCCGCTCAAGGACACGACCATTCCGTTCGCGATCACGGGCCACTTCGGCGCCGCGCGGGTCTTCCTCCGCCCGGCTTCGCACGGCACCGGCGTCATCGCGGGCGGCGCCGTGCGGCCCGTGCTGGAGGCGGCGGGTGTCCAGGACATCCTGACCAAGACCCTGGGCACCAACAACCCGCACAACGTGCTCAAGGCAACCATCGACGCCTTCCGCCGCCTCAAGCGGCTCCTCGACACGCACAACGCCCGCCGCCGGTCCACGGAAGGCGACGGCCAGGAGGCATCCGGTGGCAAAGAAGCTTAAGGTGACCCTGGTCAAGAGCCTGATCGGGCTCTCCCCGAAACAGGAGGCGACCGTGAGGGCGCTCGGGCTCAAGCACATCCGCCAGACGGTCGAGCACGACGACACCCCGACGATCCGCGGCATGATCGACGCCGTGCCCTTCGCGATCACGGTGAGCCAGTCATGAGACTCGAAGATCTCCGGCCGGCGAAGGGCTCGACGAAAAAGCGGAAGCGTCGCGGTCGTGGACCGTCCTCGGGCAGCGGGAAGACGTCCGGCAGGGGCCACAAGGGGCTCAAGGCTCGCTCGGGCGGCGGCGCGCGCCCCGGCTTCGAGGGCGGCCAGATGCCACTCTACCGGCGCCTGCCCAAGCGCGGCTTCCTGCCCTACGGCGGCAAGATCGAGTTCGCGGTGGTCAACGTCAAGGATCTCTCCGCGCGCTTCGCGGCCGGCAGCGTCGTGGACCCCGACGGGCTCGTCGAGGCCGGTCTCATCAAGAAGTCCGGGCGCCAGTCGGTCAAAGTGCTGGGCGACGGCGACGTCGCGCACGCGCTCACGGTCAAGGCGCACCGGGTGAGCGAGGGAGCGAAACAGAAGCTCGAGGCGGCGGGCGGCCGGATCGAAGTCCTGCCAACCCCGCGGCGCGAGGCGGCGGCCGGCAAGGGCGGGACAGGCTCCCCCAGGCGCGAGGCACGTGCCACCAAGCGGGAGGCAGTTTCCACCAAGCGGGAGGCAGCTTCCACATGATGGAGGGGCTTCAGAGCTTTCAGAACATCGTCAAGATCCCGGAGCTCAAGCGCCGGGTCCTGGTCACGCTGGGCCTGCTCGCCGCTTACCGACTCGGTGCCCACGTGCCGACGCCGGGCATCGACGCCGCCGCGCTCGCCTCGCTCTTCAACCAGATGCAGAGCGGCCTGCTCGGCATGGTCGATCTCTTCTCCGGCGGCAACCTGCGGCGGCTCACGGTCTTCGCGCTGGGCATCATGCCGTACATCTCGGCCTCCATCATCCTCCAGCTCCTGACGGTGGTGATCCCCGCGCTCGAGCGCCTGGCCAAGGAGGGCGAGGCGGGCAAGAAGAAGATCACCCAGTACACGCGCTACGGCACCATCGGGCTGTCCCTGATCCAGTCCTTCGGCATCGCGGTGGGCCTGGAGAGCATGCAGCCGCAGGGCGGGCTCGTGCTGGTGCCGGACCCGGGCTGGGGCTTCCGCCTCATGACCATGCTGACGCTGACCACCGGCACCGCCCTCATCATGTGGCTGGGCGAGCAGATCTCCGAGAAGGGCATCGGCAACGGCATCTCGCTCATCATCTTCGCCGGCATCGTGGTGCGGCTGCCCTCGGCAGTGGTCTCCTCCTACACGCTGATCGCCACCGGCGAGCTCAAGCTCTTCGTGTTCATCGGCCTCGTGGCCATGATGGTGCTCGTGACCGCGGCGGTCATCGTGATGCAGGAGGGGCAGCGCAAGATCCCGGTCCAGTACGCCAAGCGCATGGTCGGACGGCGGATGGCCATGGGCCAGACCACGCACATCCCCCTGCGCATCAACACGGCGGGCGTCATCCCGGTCATCTTCGCGTCGTCGCTGATCCTCTTCCCGGCGACCCTGACGCGCTTCATCCAGCACCCGTGGATGCAGGCGATCTCCGAGGCGCTCTCGCCGGGGCACGTGACGTACACGGCGCTGTACTGCGCGCTCATCATCTTCTTCACGTACTTCTACACGGCCATCGTCTTCAACCCGGTCGACCTCGCTGACAACATGAAGAAGTACGGCGGCTTCATTCCGGGCGTGCGCCCGGGCAAGAAGACGGCCGAGTACATCGATCGGGTGCTCACGCGCATCACCCTGCCCGGCGCCATCTTCCTCGCCCTGATCTCCGTCCTGCCCGACTTCCTGATCAAGATCTTCAACGTGCCCTTCTACTTCGGGGGCACGAGCCTGCTGATCGTGGTCGGGGTGGCGCTCGACACCGTGCGGCAGATGGAGTCGCACCTGCTCATGCGAAACTACGAAGGCTTCCTCCGCAAGAAGGCGCGGGCGCAGGCGTGAGCGTCCGGGTCATCTTTCTGGGCCCTCCCGGTGCCGGCAAGGGCACCCAGGCGCAGGAGCTCGCGCGCGAGTGGGGCGTGCCCCACATCGCCACGGGTGACATGCTGCGCGAGGCGGTGGCAGCCAAGACCGCGCTCGGGCTCGAAGCGAAGCGCCACATGGACTCGGGGGGTCTCGTGCCGGACGACGTCGTGATCGGCCTGGTTGGCGAGCGACTCGCCCAGCCCGACGCCAAGGCAGGTTGCGTGCTCGACGGCTTCCCGCGCACGGTGGCCCAGGCCGAAGCGCTCGACGCGCTCTTCGCGCGGGCGGGCATCGCGCTCGACCGCGTGATCTACTTCGACGTCCCGCGAGCGGAGCTGCTCCGCCGCCTCACCGGGCGCCGGGTATGCCGCGCGTGCGGCCGCACCTTCCATCTCGTGTCGGCGCCGCCCAGAGTCGCCGGCAAGTGTGACGACTGCGGCGGCGAGCTCTACCAGCGCGCGGACGACAGCGAGGCGACGGTGGCGACGCGCCTCGACGTCTACCAGAAGCAGACGGCGCCGCTCCTCGACTACTACCGGGGCCGCAGGCTTTTGGCCGAAGTGGCGGGCGAGGGGTCGGTGGCTGGGGTGGGCGAGGCGATTCGACGGGCCATGGGCCAGGGAGTGGGGCGGTGATCCTGCTCAAATCCTCCCGGGAGCTCGAGCACATGCGCGCGGCCGGTCGCATCCTGGCCGAGGTCAAGGAGCGGCTCAAGGCCCTCGTGCGGCCCGGCGCCACGACCAAGGACATCGACGAGGACGTCGAGGCGTTCATCATCGGCAAGGGTGCCCAGTCGGCCTTCAAGGGCTACCGCGGGTATCCGGCGACCGTGTGCACCTCGATCAACCATGAGGTCGTCCACGGCATTCCCTCGGCCAAGCGGAAGCTCAAGGACGGCGACATCATCGGGCTCGATCTCGGCTGCATCGTCGACGGGTACTACGGCGACTGTGCCGTCACCCTGCCGGTGGGACCGGTCTCCGCGAGAGTCCAGGAGCTCCTCGATGTCACGCGCGAGAGCCTCGACCAGGCCATCGTGCAGTGCCGGCCGGGCAACCGCATCGGCGACATCTCCTATGCGGTGCAGGCGCACTGTGAGAGTCACGGTTTCGGGGTGGTGAGGGCGTTCGTGGGACATGGGATAGGCCGCTCGCTCCACGAGGATCCGCAGGTGCCGAACTTCGGCGAGGCCGGACGCGGGCCCGCGCTCAAGGCCGGCATGGTGCTCGCCATCGAGCCGATGGTGACCATGGGATCGTACGAGGTGCAGGTACTCGACGACGGGTGGACGGCGGTGACGGTCGACGGCAGCTTCGCGGCCCATTTCGAGGACACCATCGCCATCACCGAGAACGGCCCCGATGTCCTGACCCGCGCGGCGCTCTAAGTCATGCCGAAAGAGGACGCGATCGAGGTCGAGGGCACGGTGGTCGAGCCGCTGCCGAACGCCATGTTCCGGGTGGAGCTCGAGAATGGACACAAGGTGCTGGCGCACGTGTCCGGCAAGATGCGCATGAACTTCATTCGGATCCTGCCCGGGGACAAGGTCAAGGTCGAGCTGTCGCCCTACGACCTGACCCGCGGCCGGATCACGTACCGATTCAAGTGAGAAACGGTGAAACGGTTCGAAAGGACATGAGATGAAAGTCAGACCGTCCGTCAAGGTTCGGTGCGAGCACTGCAAGATCGTGCGGCGCGAGGGCGTCGTGCGCATCATTTGCAAGAATCCGCGCCACAAGCAGCGCCAGGGTTAGAGAACAGGAGAGCCACCTATGGCACGCATTTCCGGAGTGGACCTGCCGCGTGACAAGCGCGGCGAGGTCGCGATCCAGTACATCTACGGAATCGGCATCCCGTCCGCCCGGAAGATCTTCGCCGACGCCAGGGTCGATCCCGGGAAGCGGGTCAAGGCCTGGAGCGACGAGGAGACGGCGCGGGTGCGCGACATCATCGACCGCGAGTACAAGGTCGAGGGCGACCTGCGCCGCGAGGTGTCCATGAGCGTCAAGCGCCTCATGGATATCGGCTGCTACCGCGGCATCCGCCATCGGAAGGGCCTGCCCGTGCGCGGGCAGCGGACCCACACCAATGCCCGCACCCGCAAGGGCAAGAGCAAGGGCGTCATGGTCAAGAAGAAGCCGGTGGCCGCCGCCGCACCCGCCGCCGCGCCGGTCGCCGCACCCCCGAAGAAGTAAGGAGCCCCACGCATGGCCGACGAAGCGCCAGAGAAGGCAGCGGAGAAGGAAGAGTCGAACGCCCCGGTGGCGCCCCGCAAGGGCGGGCGCAAGCGGGAGCGCAAGGAGGTCCGGGTGGGTATCGCCCACGTCCAGGCGACGTTCAACAATACGATCGTCACCCTCACGGACAAGATGGGCAACGTCGTCTCCTGGGCGAGCGCGGGCAGCGTGGGGTTCAAGGGTTCGCGCAAGAGCACGCCCTTCGCCGCGCAAACCGCGGCGGAGAACGCCGCGCGCAAGGCGATGGACCTGGGGCTGAAGCAGGTAGAGGTGTTCGTGCGGGGTCCGGGGGCAGGCCGCGAGGCGGCCATCCGGTCGCTCCAGGCCGTGGGCCTCGAGATCTCCGCGATCCGTGACGTGACGCCGATTCCGCACAATGGGTGCCGTCCACCCAAGCGGCGTCGGGTGTAGGGGAGGAGGGAGCGTTGGCGCGATATCGGGCCGCAGCGTGCCGGCAGTGCCGGCGTGAAGGCATCAAGCTGTTCCTCAAGGGCTCTCGCTGTTTCGGGGAGAAGTGCGCCATCGAGCGCCGGAACTACCCCCCGGGCCAGCACGGGCTCAGCCGGACCAAGCTCACGAACTACGGGATCCAGCTGCGTGAGAAGCAGAAAGCCAAGCGCATCTACGGGGTCCTCGAGAGCCAGTTCCGGCGCTACTTCCACATGGCCGAGCGAGAGCGCGGGGGCACGGGCGAGAACCTGCTCAAGCTGCTCGAGCGCCGGCTGGACAACGTCGTCTTCCGGCTGGGCATGGCCGCCTCGCGGCGCGAGGCGCGGCAGATGGTCGGCCACGGCCACATCCAGATCAACGGCCGGAAGGTCTCCATCCCCTCGTACATCGTCAGGGTGGGAGAGATCGTCCAGCTGCGCCCGACATCCAAAATGCAGGAGCGGGTCGCCGACAACCTGGGCGCGGGACGCCAGGCGACTCCGGCATGGCTCGAGGTCGATCCCAACGAGAAAAAAGGCACCGTACGCGGGCTGCCCATCCGGGACGACATCCAGATCCCGGTGCAGGAACAGATGATCGTCGAACTGTTCTCGAAGTAAGGCCGCCGCGCGCGGAAGAAGGGAACGTATGGCACGGATTCCGTTTCAGAAGCCGAAGACGATCGAATGGCAGATCCTGTCTGACCGGTACGGCCGGCTCGTGGCCGAGCCGTTCGAGAAGGGCTACGCGCTGACCGTCGGGAACTCGCTACGCCGCACCCTGCTCAGCATCATCCCGGGAGCGGCGGTGACCTGGGCGCGCGTCAAGGGCGTCAAGGAGGTCGAAACGCCCCTGCCCGGCGTCGCCGAGAGCACGCAGGACGTGCTCCTGAATCTCAAGAAGCTCGCGGTCAACGTCCCCTCGGGCGAGCCGATGGAGACGCGGCTCGAGGCCCAGGGTCCCAAGGCCGTCACGGGCGCCGACGTTTCCGAGGCGACGGGCGTCGAGGTGCTGAACCCCGAACTGCACATCGCCACCCTCGAGGCGGGCGCGACGCTCGCCATCGACCTCGGAATCGGCGTGGGACGCGGCTACGTCTCCGCGGACCGGCACCCATCCGGCAGCGTGCCCGCGGGCGCCATCGCGCTCGACGCGGCCTTCTCGCCCATCCAGCGCGTCTCCTACAATGTCGAGAACGCGCGGCTCGGCAAGATCACCGACTATGACCGGCTCGTGGTCGAGGTATGGACCAACGGCGCCGTGTCGCCCGACGAGGCGCTGACGCGGGCGGCCACCCACATGCGCGACCAGTTCGCCCTGCTCGCTCCCGAGGGCGGCGAGGAAGAGGAAGAGGAAGCCGAGGGCGCCGGCGAGGGCTCGCTCCAGGACAGCCTGGCCAAGACGCTCGACGACCTGCCGCTGCCCGCGCGCGCGATCAACGCGCTCAAGAACTCCGAGATCCTCCTCGTCGCGGACCTCGTCCAGAAGACGGACGCGGACCTGGAGCAGGTCAAGAATCTGGGCGACAAGTCCATCGAGGAGATCAAGACCGCTCTCGCCGCGCTCGGCCTTTCGCTCGGGATGCGGATCGACCCGAACCTGCTCGGGACCCTCGGGCGCGGAGGGGTGAAATGAGGCACGGCAAGGCCGGGTTCAAGCTCGGGCGCGTCACCGCGCATCGCTGGGCTCTCTTCAGGAACCTCCTCGTGGCGCTCTTCCGCCATGAGCGCATCATGACCACCGAGGCCAAGGCCAAGGCCGTCCGCGGACTGGCCGACCAGATGGTCACGCTGGCCAAGCGCGACAGCCTGCACGCGCGCCGGCAGGTCCTCAGCATGGTGCCGGATACCGAGGTGGTGAAGAAACTCTTCGACACCATCGCGGCGCGCTTCGGCGACCGCCACGGCGGTTACACGCGGATCATGCGGGCGGGCACGCGCCCGGGCGATCGGGCGCCCATGGTCGTCCTCGAGCTGGTGGACAGGCCTGAGGCGCCCCGGGAGAAGACCAAGACGGACGCCAAAGCAGAGAGACCGCCCAAGGGCGAGAAAAAGAACAAGGGCGAAGCCGCGGCCCCCGCGGCCAGGGGCAAGAAGAAGAAGGCGGCCGCCGCAGCCGGTTAGCGTCCGCGTCGCGAAGGCTTGGATTCAAGCGGGGGGCCGAGCGGCCCCCCGCTTTCTTTTCTCCCGCCGCTACTTCAGGTGCTTCTTGAAGTGATCCACGGTCCGCTTCCAGGCGTCCTCGGCTGCGGTCTTGCTGTAGGCGTCCGGGCGCTCGTCGTTGAAAAAGGCGTGGTCCACGCCGGGGTAGATGTGGATCTCGACCGGCTTACCCGCCTTCTTGATCGCCGCCTCGACGCCCCGCGCGACGTCGGGGTTGACGAAGCCGTCCTTCTCGGCGAAGAGCCCGAGCACGGGCCCGGACAGCTTCGAGTAGTCGGGCTTGACGTTGGGGTGGATGCCGTAGAAGTCGACGACGGCGCCGATGGCCGGATTGGTGCAGCCGGCGAAGAGCGCGAGCTGCCCGCCCATGCAGAAGCCGACGGCGCCGAGCTTGGCCGTCGAGGAATGCCCGGCCAGGTACGTGGCCGCCCCGCGCAGATCCTTCTCGGCCTGCTCGATGTTGAGCGCCATGAAGAGCTTGCCCGCCCCATCGGGCTCGCTGGCCGTCTTGCCGTGATACATGTCGGGCGCGAGCGCCGAGAAGCCTGCGGCGGCGAAGCGGTCGCATACCGCCTTGATATGCGGCACCAGCCCCCACCACTCCTGGATCACCAACACGCCTGGTCCTTTGCCCGAAGCCGGCGTCGCGAGATAACCGTCAGTGATGTGTCCATTCGCCGGGAACTGCACCATCTTGCCTGCCATAACGGTTTGGCCTCCTGCAGTGAGAGGTTGAGAGGGTCAGCCCGCCGAGCCTGACGGCGGGGTGATGCGCACGGTGAGGATGCGGCGCTCGTCTGCCTCGAGGACGGTGAAGGTGTGGCGTCCGACCTGGAACTCTTCGCCCACCCGTGGGAGGCGGTGCACCGTGGCCAGGACGAGACCGGCGACGGTTTCGAAGTCGCCGGTGGGCAGGTTCCAGTCCAGCGCGTCGTTGAGGTCCTCGATTCGCTCGCGGCCGGCCACCCGATAGCTGCCGTCGGGCAGCCGCTCGACGGTGGCGGGTGTCCGGTCGTGCTCGTCCTGGATCTCGCCTACGATCTGCTCGACGATGTCCTCTATCGTCACGATGCCGACGGCCCCGCCGTATTCGTCCACCACGATCGCAAGCTGGACCCGACCCTTCTGCATCTCCGTCAAGAGCTCGTCGATCCGTTTCGTCTCGGGAGCGTACGTTGCCGGCCGCATCAAGCTCTTGAGGTCGGACGCCTCCGCCCCCCGCCGCAGGAGATCCATGGCCGTGACCACGCCGACCATGTTGAGCTCGCGGTCGGCGTAGACGGGGATGCGCGAGAAGCCGCGCTCCTGGATGAGCCGGATCGCATCGTCGGGGGTGGCGTCTTCGGGCAGGGCGGCCACGTCTACGAGCGGCACCATGATCTCCCGCACCGCGGTGTCGCCGAGCTCGAAGATCTTGTCGATCATTTCCGCCTCGGTGGACGTGACGTCCGCCTCGGTAGGCTCGAGCTGCAGGAGGAGCTTCAGCTCCTCGCGGGAGACGAACTGCCTGGTGGTCGCGCTGCGGAGGCCGACGGCTCGGAGCGCCGCGCCGACCAGTGCCCTCGCCCCCCAGGTCACCGGCGCCAGGATCATGGTCGCCAGCTCGAGCACTGGGAAGAGCCGGCGGATGAGGGCGGTGGCCCGCTCGCGGGCCGCCGTCTTGGGGATGACCTCGCCGAAGACCAGCATGACCGGCACGAGGGTGATGGTGACGACGAAGGCGGTCCAGCCGCCCGCAATGGGAATGAGCGCCCAGGTGGCGAAGGAGGACGCCGCGATGTGAGCGATGGTGACGCCCATCATGGCCGTCGACAGCATGCGCTCCGGACGGCGGAACGCCTCGAGGTAGCGAGCCGCGGTGGCGTCGCCCGTTTCGGCCAGGTGGCGGAGCCGCACCCGGTTCGCCGCGATGAAGGCCATCTCGGCCGCGGACAGCAGGGCTGTCACCAGCACCGCGAGCGCGATCGTCCAGAAATAGATCATGCCGCCCGGCTCCCGCCGGCGCGCTGTTTGAGCTTGACCAGCACTTCGACCACCCGGGTGCGCTCGACCTTCTCGACCCCCACGCTCACCGTGTCGGTCTCCGTTTTCTCGCCCCGGTGGGGCACGCGGCCGAAGAGGTCGAGGACCCAGCCGCCAACCGTGTCGAAGGATTCGTTGGGCAGGCTCAGGCCCGTGGCGGCATTCAGCTCGTCGATGGACAGCTTGCCCGAGACGCGATAGGTCGAAGGGTCCACCTTCTGGATGAGCCGCTCCTCCTCGTCGAATTCGTCGCGAATCTCGCCGACCAGCTCCTCGAGCAAGTCCTCGAGCGTGACGAGGCCGGCCGTCCCGCCGTACTCGTCCACCACGATGGCCAGGTGGAGCTTCTTGGCCTGGAACTCGCGTAGCAGCGCGTCGGCCCGTTTCGATTCGGGCACGAAGTACGGAGGGTGCAGGCGAGCGCGAAGGTCGAAATCCGAGGGCAGGCCGCGCAGGTAGGGCAGCAGGTCCTTGGTGTAGAGGACGCCGACGATCTGATCCACGGTCTCCTCGAACACCGGCACCCGGGAGTGGAGCTGCTCGCGCAGCAGGGGCAGGATATCGGCGAGTGGGGTCGCCAAGTCCAGGCAGAACATGTCCGGCCGCGGCACCATGACCTCGCGCACCAGCGTGTCCTCGAGCTCGAAGACCTTGTGGATCATCTCGCGCTCGGTACGGTCCACCACGCCCTCCCGGGCGCCCACGTCCACGAGGGTACGCAGCTCCTCCTCCGAGATCTCGGGCTCGCCCTGCTGCCGCTCCGAGCCCACCAGGCGGAGCGTCAGGGCCGTGACCCCTCCCAGGATGCGGCGAACAGGCCAGAGCAGGACGGAGAGCCACGCGACCGGGCGATTGACCCAGGCCGAGTAGCGCTCGGGGTGCTCGACGGCCAGCGTCATCGGCAGCACCTCGCCGAAGATCACGAGCAGCACGGTCATGGCCCCGATGGCGATGGGCAGGCCGACGGGACCGAAGAGCTTCGCGGCCATGGTCGCCGCGAGGGCCGACGCGGCGATGTTGACGAGGGTGATGCCGACGAGCAGGGTGACGAGGAGATCGTGCGGCCGGGTCAGGAGCGGCGCCTGCTCGCCCTGCTCGGGGCCCTGCTCCTCGGCCAGCCGCTTGAGCCGCGTGCGCCCAAGGGAGAAGTACGCTGCCTCGGCGCCGGTCAGAAGGGCGGAGACAAGGATCAGCGCCACGAGGCTCAGTAGCTCGAGGGCGCCCAGGCTATCCACTGAAGTGCTCGTAGCCGGCGCGCATCGCGACAGGCAGACCGCCCGCGTCGAGGAAGGTGAGGCCTGCTTCGAGGGCCCCGATCGTGCCGACCACGGTGAGCGCGGTGCCCGTGGCCCGGCCGAGGCCGTCGCGGAGGGCGTCCACCTCCGTCGGGTCGCAGGTCAGCAGGAGCTCGAAGTCTTCGCCTCCCGAGGTTGCCCACGCGAGCGCGTCGGCGCCAAGGGCGACCGCGATCTCGCGCGCCGCCGGGTCGACCGGGAGGCGGTCGAGCGCGACACGGGCGCCGACGAGGCTCTCCCGGCAGACGTGGCCGAGGTCAGTGGCCACGCCGTCGGAGCAGTCCATCATCGCGTGCACGCCTGAGGCGGAGCCGAGCCAGCGTCCCTCGGCCACCCGCGCGGTGGGACGCAGGTGCGCGCTGGTGACGGCCTCGAGCACTTCCGGCCGCACGGCGCCGAGCCGCGCGCGACCCGCTTCGAGGGCAGCCAGTCCCGCGGCCGATCGGCCCAGCGTGCCGGTCACCGCCACGGCGTCCCCCGGCTTGGCCGCCGAGCGGAGCTTGGGAGCGCCCCCGTGCTCACCCAAGAGGGTGACGTTGACGAACCAGCCGCTGGGCGATGCCGAGGTGTCACCGCCGACGATGGCGACGCCATGGGGGGAGGCGGCCTGCCTCATGCCCTCGTAGAGGGCCTCGACTTCCGTAGGGTCGGCGGGGGCGGGCATCGCCAACCCGATGAGCGCCCACAGCGGGCGGCCGCCCTTACCGGCGATGTCGGAGAGCTTGACGGCCATGGCCTTCCAGCCGATATCGAAGGGAGAGGCCCAGGCGCGGCGGAAGTGCACATCTTCGACGACCACGTCAGTGGTCGCGAGCAGGCGCGCGCCCGCCTGGGGCCGCAGCAC
>WNFE01003393.1_pt1 | contig 11845 bp, 13 predicted proteins | sample 5400451 | NCBI WGS metagenome assembly WNFE01 (sample SAMN13153344, study PRJNA577476) | soil metagenome | isolation source: 200 cm saprolite under Douglas fir tree site 2 hole 2 | place: USA:California | collected 2015-04-18
GGTGGTGGAGGACGCCGACCAGGCTGGGCTTCAGGAAATGAAGTCCGGAAAGCATCTTGTAGCCGATCAACGGGTGCTGCCTCATGACTGCCCATTCGTCGTCGGTCAGAGGGCCCGACTTGTGGAGGACTCGGTCCTCGATGCCGATCTTGCCGATATCGTGCAGGAGGGCCGCCCGCCGGAGGGTCTTCTGGCTTTCCAGGTCCAGCCCCATCGTCTGGGCAATCTCCAGGCTGATGGCGGCCACCCGGTTGGAATGGCCGAAGGTGGACGGGTCGCGGGCGTCGATCGCCCGTGCCAGCGACTCGATGCTGGCAAAGTAGCTTTCCTCGAGCTCTATTGTCTTCTGCTCCAGGTTGGCCGCCATGGCGTTGAAGGACTCGGCCAACAGGCCGATCTCGTCCTGGGTCTCGACTGGTGCCCGATGGCTCAGGTCGCCCGCCGAGACCGCCGCCGTGGAACGGACGAGGTGCTCGACGGGCCGCGTGATTCGCCGCGCCACCAGGGTTCCAAAGAGCAAGGTCATGAGTGCCGCGGCCGCAAAGACCAGCACCATCAGCCACCGGAGTTGCGCCACGGAGGCCTCGACGGAATCCGCCCGCTCCGCCGCGGCGAGGTACCCAATCGAGCTGTTGCGGAGTCGCCAGTTGCCGACCAGGAACTGGTAGGGGTGGTGGTCGATCTCCTGGCTGAGGCGCACTGGGCCCTGCCCGAGTTGGGCGACCACGCTCGCGGTCAGCGACGGCGCTCCGCTCAGCGACGACAGGAGCACGCGCCCCAACGGGTCGTAGAACACGAGGTCGCTGGCGCGCGAGTCCCGGATGCTATCGGCTATCTCGGTCAGCGACTCGCCCACCAGGACCGCCCCCAGGATGGTCTTCGGGTCAGAGCGGACCGGGCCGATCCAGTAGAGCGTCGTGCCGGCCGGCTCCGCGAGCGGGAGGACGTATTTGTCGCCCTGGGCGTCTATCTGGCCGTTGAGGACTGCGCGCACGGCGTCCACGCGGTTGAGCGGGGCCAGTTTTGGCGTGGTGCCTGGGGGTGTCAGCGTCAGGACTTCTTTTCCGGTCGCGTTCAGGACCCGGATGGTGAGCTGCGCCGGCGCCGCGTTGGCCTGGATGGGACGCAGGAGGCCGGTGAGGGTGACGGTATCCCCCTTGGCGAGGGCAGACGCGACGCCCTGGGTATCGCTGGCGGCCCGCAACTGGGCCAGGCGTTCGGCCTCCAGCACCGCCAGGTGGTCGTTGCTCAACAGACTGGCCCGCAGGAGGCCGCCTTCGAAGGCGGAGACCGTCGCGGTGGTGGCCCGGGAGGTGATCAGGGCCGTGCCGACCATGCCGACGAAAGCAAGCAGGACGAAGAACGGGAGGACGATCTTCTGCTGGATGCTCCAGCGCGGGCGCCGGTCTCGTAGCACGGTAGTCACCATGGTGTCGCAGTTCCGTTACGGACCAGCTTTCTATTCCCCCGTGTCGAGCCGACCGATTAGGTCGAGAGACCTCTCCACGCGCCTGCGTGCCCGCGGCAGCGTGGCGGGAGGGTCAGGGGGTGTCTTAGATCCCGAAGACCTGGACCACGAGCTGGCGGTCCCGTGGCCGATCGAGCTCCAGAAAGAAGATGCGCTGCCACTCGCCCAGATCCAGGTGGCCGTCCGCCAGCGGGACGCTCTGGCTGCTGGAGAGCAGCAAATGCTGGCAGTGGGCATGCCCGTTGGCGCACTCGTCGGCGTGCATGTTGACGGTCCGGATGGTGAAGTCGTTGTGCCCGTAGGTCGCGTCCGTCGCGCTCAGGCGTTCCAGCATGGCGGCCATGTCGGCCAGCAGCAGCGGCTCGTTCTCGTTGATCACGACCGCGGCGGTGGTGTGCTTGGAGAAGAGGCCCACCCACCCCTCGGTGATCCCGGCCCGATCGACCACGTCGGCCACCCGGTCGGTGACGTCCATGAAATCCCGTGGCGCGCGGCTCCGAATGGTGAGGGTCTCCGTCCAGACGGTGAGGCCGCCCACCCGCCGGACCCGGGCTCGGCGGTCGTGGCTGGGCATCCCAAGTGGCACCGGCAGCGGCTCGATCACTACTCCCTCCGATCCAGGATCAGCGCGGCTCCGCAACGGGCGTGGATCCGCCTGGATCGATGCTGCCGGTTTTGGCTTTCGCTCCGGCTTACGGTCCCCGGCCAAGTTCGGACCGCCGTTGTGTGACGCTACGCCCGGCCGGCTCGCACCTTGTCGAAGCAGTCGCTGCAGTAGACCGGCCGGCCCATCGTGGGCAGGAAAGGCACCCGGGCCGGCTTTCCGCATTCGGCACAGACCACATCGTGCATTTCCCTCACCCGGCCACTCCCCCGCGTGTTGCGGCTGACGGAACGACAATCCGGACAGCGGGAGGGCTCGTGTTGGAACCCCTTGGCCGCATAAAACTCCTGCTCCCCAGCGGTGAACACGAAGTTCAGTTTGCAGTCGCGGCAGGTTAACGTCTTGTCGGTGAAGCTCACGAACGGCCTCCTTTCCCTGTTTGGATCTCAGAGGCCTCTCTCGCGAGCCCCGCGTCCTCGACCCAAATTTGCTGGCCGGGATTATAGCCTATTTGTGGCGGCATAAACTACGGTGGGACGCGAGATGCCTGTATTCCTCGTCCAGGACGACCTGTTCTTTGCGGCGCGGGTGGAGGCCGTCGCTCGCCGGCTCGGCGCGCCCGTGGTAGCCATCGCCTTTCAGAGTGTCGACGGCATGCATTTCGAGCCCGGCAGTGTGGTGGTGGTGCAGGTCACGCTGCATCCGGAGCGCCAGCTGCGGCTGGTCGAGCGGTTGCGCCAGAAAGATCCACCGCCCACGGTGGTGGCTGTCGCCGGTCATCTGGAGACCGGGCTTCGGCGTCGTGCCCGCGCCCTGGGGGCCATGGTCGCGTCGCACTCGGGGATGGAGCGGACGATCGCCCGCGCGATTTCTTCTAGCTCCGGACCATCCGGCCCCAGCGTTCTTCCACGCGCCGGATCTTGAAGATGGCGTAGGCGCCCACCCAGGTGATCACGAAGGCGGCCACGATGATCACCCCCATGAAGCCGAAGTCGAGCCGGGCGATCGCGTCGAACACGCCTCCCTTCAACTTCAGGATCCCAATGAAGATCTGGGTCAGCTCCACCAGGCCGACGAAGAGAGCCACGAAGACCGAGAGGCCGGTCACGGTCAGGTTGTAGAAGACCTTCCGGATCGGGTTAGAGAAGGCCCATTCGTAAGCCCGAGCCATGAAGGCGCCGTCGGCAGTATCCATCAGCGACATCCCGGCCGCGAAGATCAGCGGCAGCGAGAGCACGGCGTAGATCGGCAGATGCTGGGCGGCCGCGCCGGCCGAGATGGCCAACAGGGAGACCTCCGAGGCGGTGTCGAACCCCAGGCCGAACAGGAACCCAATGGGATACATCTGCCAGCTATGGCGGATCAGCTTGAACAGCCGACCGAAGATCCGGGTCAGCAGACCGCCGGCAACCAGTTGGTGCTCGAGGGCGCGCTCGTCATACTCGCCGGCCCGCATCCGCCGGTAGAGACGCACGATATCGAGCAGGATGATCAGGTTGAGGATGCCGATCAGGACCAGGAACACCCCGGACACGGCGGTGCCGATCAACCCGCCAGTGTTCTTCAAAGCGCCAGAGCCGCTGACCACGTTGGTGACCACGAACTGGGTGGCGAATCCCAGCCCGAGGGCGATCAGGAAGACCACCGTCGAGTGGCCCAGGGAAAAGAAGAAGCCCACACCCAGCGGTTTCTTGCCTTCCTGCAGCAGCTTGCGGGTGGTGTTGTCGATGGCCGAGATATGGTCCGCATCAAAGGCATGGCGCAGCCCGAAGGTATAGGCCAGGCCGCCCAGGCCGAGCATGATCGGGTACCGGGGCGCGACCAGCAGCAGCATCGACCCCCAGCCCAGCAGGTGGAGCAGGCCGACTGCTCCGAAGAGCGCCGAAAGCCGAACGACGGTGGAGGACGACCGATCAGGCCCGGCTGGCGTGGAGCCAGGGCGAGCAACCTGCATGCAGGCCGAGTATAGGCCTTATTGCGAACGAGTCGCAGTTACGAATCGGTCAAGATCTACTCTGCTATCGGCTGATTCCCCTCAGCGCTGGCTCTCCTGGCACCCGCCTCTTCCATGTCCTTGGCGATGACGAGATGGGTAAGCGCCTCGCGCGGCTTTCCCTGGCGGAGCAATGCGGTCGCCAGTAGGAGGTGCGGCGCCGAATCCGGAGCCCCGGTGGCGAGTGCCTTTTCAAACCAGCGCTGCGCGTCGGCCCACTTTTCCTCCTCATACGCCTCGAGACCCTTGCGGACTTCTGGGGTATCCAGAATGGGAATGGCATGGTGCAGCGCATCCTCGATCGCGGTACCAGCGGGCCCGAAGCGATGCTGCGGAAAACACGCCAGCGCGTACGAGAGCCAGGTCAACGACGCGTGGGGCGCCAGCTTCATCGCCATCTCGAACGATGCTTGAGCCTCCGCCCAGCGGCCCTGTCCGGCAAGGGCATCCCCGGCCGCCAGATAAGCGCCGGCGCCCGCCGGTCCTTTCGGAGTTTGATGCTCAGGCTCGGTCATAGAGTCGCCGCCCTGGCCGAATCATCTATCGAGTAAACGGGGTTACCGGGGCAATCTTGAGAGATTAGTGGCCACCACCCGCTCTACACCGCGGCGGCTCCGAGGTCGCTTCCCGCAGCCGCTGCCTAGAGATACCCGTCAACCGGACGTCGAAATTGTGAGGTGCCACGGACAGCTGTCACACGCGTCTCGTCGTGCGATCGTGAGACACCGAGGGAGCGGAACGACTTTCCACGCCGATTGACAGAGGCTCCTCCGCAGCGCAAGCTGGCTGACGCAGCCCACCGGATCGCTTGCAGGTAGTGGCGTCCGACTCGTGGGGGACGAAAAGGAGTGCCACGATGAAACCGCTCCGCGTGACTCGTTGTCTCTTGGTTCTGCTGCTGTCCTTTGTAGCATTCCCGTTCGTGTCAGTCGCCCATGCGGAACCTGGCCTCCAGAGCGACCTCATCGCGATCAATGGGGCTCAAGGCACAGGCCATGTCGATGTCTCGGCCACCGCTCGGGATGACCAGGACGCCGTCTTCATTGCGGAAGGCACGGCTGAGATCCACGGCGCATTGCCGGACACAGCCTACGTTGTGCAACGGGCGGTGGACTTCACACCCAACGACGGGGTGTGCAGTATTGCCCCATCGCCGCCCGCTGGATGGCTTTCGCTGACCACCTTCACGACCTCTGAGGCTGGAGCAGGCGCGGGCCATTTCGTCCGCATGAGTAGGCCCCTTGGCCCACATGGCTTCCAGTTCGATGTCATCTTCCGGGCAGTCAGGCAAGACGGCGGCGGGACGGTCGACCTTTCACAGGTGCTGTTGAGCGCCTGTATGACCGTGACCGTGAAGTAAGGCTCAGGGGACTGCGCCCCGTAACGAGCTGAGGCAAGTCAACGATGCTCGCGCCTCCGACCATCGACCCTGTTGAGCAAAGGCGTCCCCGTCAGCCAGGTAGCCGCCGGCGCCTGTCGGTTCTCTGGAATTCGGTGCTCAGGCTCGTTCATGCTGGCTATGCCCCGGCTCAGTGACGCTGCTTGAGAAGCAACTGGGCCTCCATGGCGGCCTGGGCGAGGTCTCCGAACGGGACCGCTTCTTCTGCATCGTGAACCAGATCCAGATACTGGTTGATCGCTTGGAGGACCGGCTTGTCCACGCGGCGCACCAGCTCGGTAAGCTCGGCATCGGAGGCTGCCTCGAGGGTGTCCTCGCGGACCTGGTCATCCGATATCCCATAGCGAAGCACAAGCGGCCACAGCGCACGCAGCGCCTCCGGGGCGGAGTCCGGTGAAATTGAGGGTGGCCAGTCCTGTCCAGACATCAACGGCCTCCGGCGCCCCGAGGCAGCATCGTGCCGATTATGCGTCTGTCTGGAAGGCGATCCCAGCGGCCGTCAGGATTCGAGCCGTGGCGTCGCCATCGCCTACGCGCCGCTGACCTTGAGCAAGCGACCGATCAGGTACCCGGCAAGGGCTGACACCATCCCGATCACCAGCATCTCGACGCCACTGACTCGCCAGTCCCCGACCAGCGTCACGGCCTTGTAGGCGCCCACCCCAAACAGGACGGCTGCACACAGTGGGAGCGCGATCAGCGTGGCGGACCCTACGGACAGCACCCCGAGCGGAACCAGCACAAACGGGATCAACGGGATGAGCGAGCCGACGAAGGTGGACACGCCCGTCAGGAGGGCGCGGCCCACCAGGCCCTTCTCGACCACGGGCGACAGGTGCAGCTCATCGCTCATCATCACCTGGATCCAGGTGTCGCGGTCTGAGGTGATCTCCTCGACCACCCGCTCCAACAGCTCGCCCTTCAGCCCCTTCGCTCGAAAGATTTGGCGGACCTCCTCGCGCTCCTTCTCCGGGACCTCGTCTATTTCCCGGGCTTCCCGGGCGACCTGGCTCAGGTAATAGTCCCGGTCGGCCAGCGCTGAGGTGTAGGCGACCCCACCCATGGCGATCGACTCAGAGAAGGTGGCCGCCAGGCCCGCCACGAAGATGACGCGCACCGACTGGGTGGCCGCCGCCACGCCCAGGACCAGGCCGAGGACGTTGACCAGGCCATCCTGGCCGCCCAGGATAATGTCCCGCAGCCGGCGGCCGATGCTTCCCGGGGTGCCGTGCTCGTGTTCATCGCCGATCTCGAACGGCGGCCCCTTCGGTTCGGCCTCCTGCGCCATGGCCCCTATCTTCTCACCGGTTGAAGTCGGGCGGCTCGCGGGTCAGCGCGATACAGGCGCCGGCGGCCACATAGGACATGGCCATGACCACAAACACCGGTCCGTAGCCCAGGCGTTCGAGCGCCACCCCCATCCCGGCCGCCCAGAGGGAGCCCACGCCGAACGCCATGGCGAAGTACAGGCTGAACAAGGCATCCCGCTCGGCGATGGGCGCCTCGTCGGCGACAAACGTTTGCAGCAACGGGCTCTCGCCATACACGATCAACCCCAGCCCGGCCATCAGCAGGAGCAACCAGGGGCTGGATCCATGCACGCCGAGCAAACCGAGGGTCACCGGCACACTCAGCCCGTAGCTCAAGAGCAGCGTCCGCCGCCGCCCCAACCAATCGCCGATTGGCCCCACGGCAAAGGTGCCGATCACGCTACCGACCAACACGATGCCGTAGAGGATATTCACCTCCGCGGTGGGCAGCCGCAGCTGTTGCTTGAGGAACAGCGGGATGATAAGGGTCACGATTCCGAGCCCTCGGCCGCCGGCTCCGATGACTCCCGCCGCGAACACCAGGGCCAGGTTGCGCCGACGCAGCAGGCGCACGGCGGCCAGCATGTCGCGCCCCACGGTGCGCTCGCGGGGCGGTCCCGCCGCTTCGCTCATCCCGGCGAGGATGGCCACCCCGGCCACGATGGCCGGGATGGTGAGCAGCAGCAGCGCCTGCCGCCAACCCCAGGCGACCACCACCACCCCCGCCACCGGCGCCAGCAGCGTTCCGACATTGCCACCGGCGACGTGACCGGCAATGGCCATCCCCCGTCGGCTCCGGGCGTACACGTCGGAGAGCAGCGAATTCCCCAGCGGGTGCTGGGCGCTGGTGGCCGCCCGTCCGACGATATTCATAGCGAAGAACTGAGCGAAGGTGGCGGCCAGGGCGGTGCCGATCCCGGACAGCCCCAGGAGCACCGCCCCCCAACCGATGATGGTGTGCCGGCGCAGCCGCCGGGTCAGGCCCCCCGCTCCCAACTGCAGCAGCCCGCCCACCAGGTTGGACGAGGCGACCATCACGCCCAGCGCGGTCAACGAGAAATGCAGGTCGACCAGGGCCAGCGGGTAGATAAGCGGCATCACCGCGGTGTAGGCGTGGATGACGGCGTGGCTGCCGCTGATCAGGACCAGGACGGCCGCCGGGCCGCCCAGCCGCGGGCGGACCAGGTCCGCGGTCGGTGCGTCAGCCGCCAATTAGTGCGACTCGGGGCACTTAACGGGATGCCCTGGCCTGGCAGCGGGCGCAGCGGCCGTGGACGACGAGGTCGGCCGTGCTGACCACGAAGCCGTGCTCGTCGGTAATGTGGTGCAGGACCGGCACCATGTGGTCGCCCTCGATGTGCAGGGTCGACCCGCACTCGTCGCACACCAGGTGGTAGTGGTCCTGCCCCTCCTCGGCCAGCTCGTAGTATCCGCGTTCCCCGATCCGCGTCTGCTTGACCAGGCCCAGCTTCTCCAGGACTTCGAGCGACCGGTAGGTGGTGGCCAGGTTGAAGCGCGGATTGCGCCGGCGGATGCTGGTGCAGATCGCCTCGGCGTCGAGGTGCTTTTTGCTCAGGCGGAGGGTGTCCCACACCATCTGCCGCTGGGTGGTCAGCCGGTAGCCCGAGGTATGCAGGGCGTCACTGGCGGTGCGGGCCATAGCGCTCATTGTCTCATCGACCCGGCTCACTTCCGATCGCGACCGGAGCCGGCTCCGGCTCATCCGCCAGGTCTCCGGCGGTGGCTTCCTTCCGGTCCAGGGCGAAGAACAACACCGCGGTGGCCGCGAAGTAAATCAGGTTGCCCAGCCCGAACATGACCAGGCCGGCCAGTTGCTGATCCTCCAGCGGCCCCAGGCCACTGACCCGGGGCGCGGCCGCATAGAAGGGGTAGAGCACGGATGGCGACAGGATGAAGGCGATGCCGAGAATGGTCGGCGGAATTCCGGCGAAGCCCAGGTAGGCGATCTTCCCGATAGGGGACAACCCGAAGGACGCCTTCGCCGGGGCGATGATTGGCCACCAGAACAGGACCCCGGTGGCCAGGAAGCTCAGGTGCTCCAGGACGTGGATCCCTTCGTTGGTCAGCGTGGCCTCGTACAGGAATGGCAGGTGCCAGGTGACGAGCACGCCGTTGAACACCAGGCTGGCCACGATCGGGTGGACTCGAAAGCGATTCCACACCAGCCAGCGCGCCGGCAGCCCCAGCAGCAGCAGCGGGGGCACCGCCATGGACAGCAGCAGGTGCTGCAGCATGTGGAGGCTGAACAGGTAGCGGTCGCCGCCCACGTCGATGGGCGATTCCAGGGCCAGCAGCAGCCCGGCCAGGCCGGCCGCGAAGTAGACGCGGCTCATCGCCGACCAGGTCTCCGGGCTTGCGCCGCCGTGGCGAAGCAGCCAGACATAGGCCGCCCCCAGCGCCGCGACGCCGGCCAGCACGGTCGGGTCGACCGACCACGACAGCAGGCCAAACGTGACGTGCAGCTGAATCATGTTCGCCGCCGTCGCCGGATTTCCTGGGCGACCGCGATGCCTCCGAACACGATGATAAAGGCCAGCAGTCCGTAGCCCTCCACGAGACGGGCCAGGATGGTAAGCAGACTCTCCCCTCCCGCCCCCGCCGGCGCGGTGGCCGCGATCTCGCCTAGCGACGTGGGCGTGGCACCGGCATATGGGTTGCCGCTCACCGTGGTGGTCCGCAGCGAGTGCCAGCTGGTGCCGTCGTAAAACTGGAGTTCCTTGAACGCCCCGGGCGGATACCGCATCGTGATGTTGTAGCCGCGACCGATCGTCACCTCGGCGCCGCTGGGCTTCTCGGTGGCGCTGACGCGGTAGACGTTGCCCCGAATCTGGCTTCCTGTAGGTGAAGCCGGCGGGTCGGTCACCGGGTCGACCCGAAAGGTCACGCTCTGGGCGCCGCTGGAGGCGTGCAGCGCGCCCACTCCGAAGTACACCAGCACCTGGCCGTCGCTGGTCTGGACGCCGCCCCCCGGAACTTGCCCGTTGTCGACCGGCAGGGTCGCCTCTCCGGACCCCGGCGGCTGATTGCTGGACGCGAGGTCGGGGGGCGGATTCACATAGCGGTATGGCGCCTGGGGAAGGGGCAGGCCATCGAACAGAGCCGGTCGCGGTCCCGAGGGCAGGAGCACGGCCACGGCCAGCCCAATGACCAATGCCAGCTTGCCCGCCCGGCGCCCGGTCACAGCCAGAACCACGCGCCCCAATCGGCGATGACGTGGGCGATGGCACAGGGCGCCACCCGGCCGGTCACCGCCCGCAGCCCACCCAGCGCCAGTCCCACTGCGAAGTCCAGCGGCATGGCTCCCAGCCCATATCGCGGCAGATGGATGAGGGCGAAGACGGCGGCGCTGACCAGCAGGCCAGCCACCGGTCCGGCTTCCGCCGTCCAGGCGGGCTGGAGCCGACCGCGAATCACGACCTCTTCCAGGGTCGCGATCACCACGATGGCCGCGCCCCAGCCCCAGAAACCCGACAGGGGGCGACCGCTTGCCCCCGCTCCCATCACCGGGAGCAGGAGGACCAATCCAGTGGCCACACCCGCACCCGCTGCCAGAAAGAAAGGAGTCTCCCTCCCCCTGGCGGAGAGCGTTGGGGAAGGGGTCTCGTGCCGCTTGCCAACTCCCTCCCTCTGCCATGCGAGGAGGTCAAAAATCTCCCTCCCCCTGGCGGGGAGGGTAGGGAGGGGGTGTCTCGACAGAACCGAGTCCATCCGTCTCTCGATGACCAGCAAGCCGCCCAGTGCGATGACGAATCCCACGGCAGCAGGCAACTCGCCTATCGGCAGCAACAGGCTGCGCATGATCGCCGTCAGCAAGAGGGCGACCGTCAGCGCGGCGGCGCGCCGCGGCGCCGCAGCGGCAATCACCGCGGCAGTGGGATCAGGATCGGGACGCCAGTCGCGAAGACGGGTGGGTAGACCGTCACGCTGTGACGGAGCCCCTGCCATTGCCAGATCACGCTGGCGGCGCGCACATTCTGGCCCATCAGCGCATCCGAGGTGGCGAATTTGATCCCCGCCCCATTCGCCAATGTTCCGGCCGGCAGCTCGAGCGATTGCGCGGCTCTGGCCATCCCGGTCGCGGTCAGATCGGACCCGGCCGCGGACAGCACGTAATGGAATAGGGTCCAGCCCGCAGCGAACCCGGCCAGCGATTCCTCCGTGGGATCCGCACGGTAGCGGCCACGGTAGGCCGCGGCGAACCGTTCGTACATCGCTCGCCCGGTGGCATTCAGCGCGTCCGGATTGAAGCCCGCCGTTGGCCGGTCCGAGGCGAACACCCCGATGGCGTCGGCCCCCAGCAGCGCGCCGAACTCCGGTCCGCATTCGGCCATCGTCGATCCGATGAGCGCGTCCACATGCAGGCCGCTTCGCAGCATGGCGCGCCGGAAGCTGACACCGTCGGGAATGTAGGAGGCGAGCACGAGGACGTCGGGGCGAACGCTGGCAACGGCGCCGAGCACCCGCGGCCAATCCGGCCGCGCCGCCACATAGGTGACCGTGGTCACCACCTGCATGCCTTCAGCAAGCGCCTGCGTCCTGGCGGCCGCGGCCACGGACTGGCCGTAGGCGTCATCCTCTTCGACAATCGCCATCCGCAGCGACCCCGGCGATCGGTACAGCCGCGGGGCGATCACTGACGCCATGAAGTGGCTGGACATGGTCCCCAGGTTGTGGCCGGTGGCACCCACTCGGAACACCAGGGGCAGGCCGCGCCCGGTGACCTGGTCGGCGACCGCGCCGGCCTCCCAATAGAGCAGCCCGCGCCGCGCCGCCGCACTGCTGGCCGGCAGGGAGAGGCTGCTGGAGTACGTGCCGATGATTGCCTGGACGCCATCCCGCTGCAGGGCGGCCACCCGGGCGTCGGCATCTTCGCGGACCGTGAGGTCGCGGGCGATCAGCTCGATGGGTTTGCCCGCGACGCCGCCGTCCGCGTTCACAAAGTCGCGTGCGATCCGGACGCCGGCATACTCCTGACCGGACAGCGAGGCCTGCGGCCCGCTCATCGGGAACAGCGCGCCGATGCGAATCGTGTTCTGGCGTCCCGAAAGGC
>WNFE01003394.1_pt1 | contig 11844 bp, 10 predicted proteins | sample 5400451 | NCBI WGS metagenome assembly WNFE01 (sample SAMN13153344, study PRJNA577476) | soil metagenome | isolation source: 200 cm saprolite under Douglas fir tree site 2 hole 2 | place: USA:California | collected 2015-04-18
GCGTCGAAATACGACCTCAATTACATCACGCTCGACGGCACCATCGGCTGCATGGTCAACGGCGCCGGCCTTGCGATGGCGACGATGGACATCATCAAGCTCTACGGCATGGCGCCGGCCAACTTCCTCGATGTCGGCGGCGGCGCCGACAAGACCAAAGTCACCGCGGCGTTCAAGATCATCACCGCCGATCCGAACGTGAAGGGCATCCTGGTCAATATCTTCGGCGGCATCATGAAATGCGACATCATCGCCGAGGGTGTGGTCGCCGCGGTGAAGGAAGCCGGCCTCAAAGTGCCGCTGGTGGTGCGGCTCGAAGGCACCAATGTCGATGCCGGCAAGAAGATCATCCGCGAATCCGGCCTCAACGTGCTGCCCGCCGACGATCTCGACGATGCCGCACAGAAGATCGTCAAGGCCGTGAAGGGGGGCTAGCCGATGGCAGACCATCTCGCCGCACCGACGCCGCTCGAAGAACATCGCAAGCTCGCGGCGTTTGCCGGCGAGTGGAGCGGTGAAGAGGTTGTTTTTCCGTCGCGCTGGACCGCGGGCGGGCCGGCCACATCGCGTGTCACGGCCCGCATGGATCTCAACGGCCTTTATCTGATCCAGGATACCCGCCAGATGCGCGACGGCAAGGAGACCTTCGCCACCCATGGCGTGTTCACCTATGACCGCGAGGACCGGCATTACAAATTATTCTGGCACGATTCGCTCGGCTACTACTCGCCGGCGCCGGCCTCCGGCGGCTGGACCGGCAAGACCTTGATCCTTGTGCGCGGCTCGCTGCGCGGCAATGCGCGCCATGTCTATGAAGTCATCGACGACGACAGCTACACGCTGAAAATCCAGTTTTCGCCGGACGCCGAAGGGTGGGCCGACGTGCTCACCGGCGTCTACCGGCGCACCCACTGACCCTCTTTACCGACCGTTCGCGAAAGCAGCCTCAACCATGTCCATCCTGATCGATAAGAACACCAAGGTCATCTGCCAGGGCTTTACAGGCAAGAACGGCACGTTTCATTCCGAAGCGGCGATCGCCTATGGCACCAAGATGGTCGGTGGCACCTCGCCGGGCAAAGGCGGCGCCATCCATCTCGGGCTGCCGGTGTTCGACACCGTGGCCGAAGCGCGCGAAAAAACCGGCGCCGATGCCAGCGTGATCTATGTGCCGCCGCCCGGTGCTGCGGACGCGATCTGTGAGGCCATCGACGCGGAAATCCCGCTGATCGTCTGCATCACCGAGGGCATTCCGGTGCTCGACATGGTGCGGGTGAAACGCTCGCTTTCGGGATCGAAATCGCGGCTGATCGGGCCGAACTGCCCGGGCGTGATGACCGCGGGCGAATGCAAGATCGGCATCATGCCGGCCAACATTTTCAAGCCCGGCAGTGTCGGCATCGTGTCGCGTTCGGGCACGCTGACCTATGAGGCCGTGTTCCAGACCACCCAGGAGGGCCTCGGCCAAACCACCGCGGTCGGCATCGGCGGCGATCCGGTCAAGGGCACCGAATTCATCGACATGCTGGAGATGTTCCTGGCCGACCCCAAGACGACCTCGATCGTCATGATTGGCGAAATCGGCGGTTCGGCCGAAGAAGACGCCGCGCAGTTCATCAAGGACGAAGCCAAGCGCGGCCGCAAGAAGCCGATGGTCGGATTCATCGCCGGCGTTACGGCGCCTCCCGGCCGCCGCATGGGCCACGCCGGCGCGATCATCTCCGGCGGCAAGGGTGACGCCGGCTCCAAGACCGCGGCCATGGAAGCGGCCGGAATCACCGTCTCGCCGTCGCCCGCGCGACTCGGAAAGACCCTTGTCGAAAAATTGAAAGTTTAATTCATTCTTTGGTCTTTTCGGCGCGAACATTCGTCCTAAATAAGGTAAAGGTCTCCAATCACGCTGATCCGGTGCCCGGATTGGCTTGTTGCGCCGTATTCCATGCGCGAACCGAAATCACCAGGACGCCATCATGTCTCGCCAGGACGCGAACGCCGCTTTTGCCCTCTCCTCGTTTTTGCAGGGCACAAACGCCCCCTACATCGATGATATCTACGCCCGCTACGAGAAAGACCCCGCTTCGGTGGACACCGAATGGCAGGCGTTCTTCAAGAGCCTGAAAGACCAGCCGGCCGACGTCCGGAAAAACGCCGAAGGACCGTCCTGGGGCCGGGACAACTGGCCGCTGACGCCGCGCGACGAGCTGACCTCCGCGCTCGATGGCAACTGGGCGGAAGTCGAAAAGGTGGTTGGCACCAAGCTTGCGGCCAAGGCGCAGACCAAAGGCGCCGAGCTGACGGCGGCCGATATCCATCAGGCGACGCGCGATTCGGTGCGTGCCCTGATGCTGATCCGCGCCTACCGCATGCGCGGGCACTTCCACGCCAAGCTCGATCCGCTCGGGATCGAGGCGGCGCGCGACCGCGAAGAACTCGATCCGCGTTCCTACAGCTTCACCGAAGCCGATTACGACCGCAAGATCTTCCTCGATCACGTGCTGGGCCTTGAATATGCAACGCTGCGCGAGATCGTCGCGCTCTGCGAACGCACCTACTGCCAGACACTCGGCGTCGAGTTCATGCACATCTCGAATGGCGCGCAGAAGGCCTGGATTCAGGAGCGCATCGAGGGTCCGGACAAGGAGATCAGTTTCACCCGCGAGGGCCGGCGCGCGATCCTGACCAAGCTGGTCGAGGCCGAAGGTTTCGAGAAATTCTCTGATCTCAAATTCACCGGCACCAAGCGCTTCGGCCTCGACGGCGCGGAATCGCTGATCCCGGCGCTGGAACAGATCATCAAGCGCGGCGGCAATCTCGGCGTAAAGGAAATCGTTTTAGGCATGCCGCATCGCGGACGCCTTAACGTGCTGACGCAGGTGATGGGCAAGCCGCATCGCGCGCTGTTTCATGAATTCAAGGGCGGCTCGGTCAATCCGGACGCGGTCGAGGGCTCCGGCGACGTCAAGTATCATCTCGGTGCATCGTCGGACCGCGAGTTCGACAACAACAAGATTCATCTGTCGCTGACCGCCAATCCGTCGCATCTGGAGATCGTCGATCCCGTGGTGCTCGGCAAGGTGCGCGCCAAGCAGGACCAGCACGGCGATCCGCCGGACCAGCGCATCTCGGTGTTGCCGCTGTTGATGCACGGCGATGCCGCGTTCGCCGGACAGGGCGTGGTGGCGGAATGCTTCAGCCTGTCCGACCTGAAAGGCTACCGCACCGGCGGTTCGCTGCATTTCATCGTCAACAACCAGATCGGGTTCACCACCTATCCGCGCTATTCGCGCTCCTCGCCCTATCCCTCCGATGTGGCGAAGATGATCGACGCGCCGATCTTCCATGTCAACGGCGACGATCCGGAAGCCGTGGTGTTCGCGGCCAAGGTCGCGATCGAGTTCCGGCAGAAATTCCACAAGCCTGTTGTCATCGACATGTTCTGCTATCGCAGGCACGGTCACAACGAAGGCGACGAGCCGGCGTTCACCCAGCCGGTGATGTACAAGAGGATCGCAACCCATCCGTCCACGCTGGAGATCTATTCCAAGCGGCTGATCGCCGAAGGCGTCATGACCGAAGGCGAGGTCGAGAAGGCCAAGGCCGACTGGCGCGTGCGGCTCGATGCCGAACTCGAGGCCGGCTCGGGCTACAAGCCCAACAAGGCCGACTGGCTCGACGGCAAATGGGCCGGGTTCAAGTCGGCCGATGCGGAAGAAGACCCGCGCCGTGGCGTCACCGGCGTCGATGTCGTGGTGCTCAGGGATATCGGCCGCAAGATCACCAAGGTCGCCGATGGTTTTAGGGTTCACCGCACCGTGCAGCGGTTTCTGGAAAACCGCGCCAAGGCGATCGAGAACGGCGTCGGCATCGACTGGGCGACCGGCGAGGCGCTGGCGTTCTGTACGCTGCTGCAGGAGGGCCGTCACGTCCGCCTGTCGGGGCAGGACTCCGAGCGCGGTACCTTCTCGCAACGGCATTCGGTGCTGATCGATCAGGAAGACGAGAGCCGCTACACGCCGTTCAATCATCTCGGCGGCGATCCGGGCCATTACGAAGTCATCAACTCGCTGCTGTCGGAGGAAGCCGTGCTCGGCTTCGAGTACGGCTATTCGCTGGCGGAACCGAAGGCGCTGACGGTCTGGGAAGCGCAGTTCGGCGACTTCGCCAACGGCGCCCAGGTGCTGTTCGACCAGTTCATCTCCTCGGGCGAGCGCAAATGGCTGCGCATGTCCGGCCTCGTCTGCATGCTGCCGCACGGCTATGAGGGGCAGGGACCGGAACATTCCTCCGCGCGGCTCGAGCGCTTCCTGCAGATGTGCGCCGAGGACAACATGCAGGTGGTCTATGCCACCACGCCCGCCAACTTCTTCCACGTGCTGCGGCGTCAATTGCATCGCGAGATTCGCAAACCCCTGATCCTGATGACGCCGAAGTCGCTGCTGCGGCACAAGCGCGCGGTCTCCAAACTGGATGAGCTCGGCGCCGACACCACGTTCCATCGCCTGCTTTACGATGATGCGGCGATGCTGCCGGACGAAAAGATCAAGCTGGTGCCCGACGACAAGATCCGCCGCGTCGTGCTGTGCTCGGGCAAGGTCTATTACGACCTCTATGAGGAGCGTGAAAAGCGCGGCATCGACGATGTCTATATCATGCGCGTCGAGCAGCTCTATCCGGTGCCGCTAAAGGCATTGGTGCAGGAACTCGGGCGCTTCAAGAGTGCCGAACTGGTCTGGTGCCAGGAAGAGCCGCGCAACATGGGCGCGTGGCATTTCATCGAGCCCTATCTTGAGTGGGTGCTGAACCAGATCAACGCGCCGAACAAGCGTCCGCATTACGCCGGGCGCGCCGCGTCCGCGGCGACCGCCACCGGTCTGATGTCCAAGCATCTGGCGCAGCTCAAGGCGCTGCTCGACGAGGCGTTGAGCTGAGAAAATTGTAATCCGTCATGCCCCGCGAAAGCGGGGCATCCAGTAACCCGGGCCGTCTACCTCGATCATGATCGCCACGGATTACTGGATCGTTCGCTTTCACGGACGATGATCAGACAGGGTATCTGGGGAACCAACCAATGACTGAAATTCGCGTTCCGACGCTCGGTGAATCCGTGACCGAGGCCACCATCGGCCGCTGGTTCAAGAAGGCCGGCGATGCCGTGGCGGTCGATGAGCCCTTGGTCGAACTCGAGACCGACAAGGTCACCATCGAAGTCCCGGCGCCGTCGGCGGGCACGCTCGGCGATATCATTGCCAAGGATGGCGAAACCGTAGCCGTCGGCGCGTTGCTCGGACAGATCAATGACGGCGCGGCGGGAGCCGCCAGCAAGCCGGCTGCGGCGCCGGCCAGGGCTGCGGCGCCGCCGTCACCGCCCGCTGCCGCCGCGTCCGCCGCTGCATCGGCCACCGCGACTCAAAGAGTTCCGGCGGCCGACGCGCCGCTGGCGCCGTCGGTGCGCAAGCTCTCCGCCGAAAGCGGGCTCGATGCCGCCACCGTCCCCGGCTCGGGCAAGGATGGCCGCGTCACCAAGGGCGACATGCTCGCCGCGATCGAAAAGGCAGCATCGGCGCCGACGCCGATCAATCAGCCCGCCGCCGCGGTGCAGGTGCGCGCGCCGTCGCCCGCCGACGATGCCGCGCGCGAAGAGCGCGTGAAGATGACGCGGCTGCGCCAGACCATCGCGCGCCGCCTGAAGGAGGTGCAGAACACCGCCGCGATGCTCACGACCTTCAACGAGGTCGACATGAGCCACATCATGGCGATGCGGTCCCAGTACAAGGACGTGTTCGAGAAGAAGCACGGCATCAAACTTGGATTTATGGGCTTTTTCACCAAGGCCTGCGTGCAGGCGCTGAAGGATATTCCAGCTGTTAATGCCGAGATCGATGGCACCGATCTGATCTACAAGAATTATTATCACATCGGCGTCGCGGTCGGCACCGACAAGGGCCTTGTGGTGCCGGTGGTGCGCGACTGCGACCTCAAGTCGATCGCCGAGATCGAAAAGAGCATCGCCGATTTCGGGCGGCGCGCGCGCGACGGCCAGCTCAAGATCGACGAGATGCAGGGCGGCACCTTCACCATCACCAATGGCGGCATCTATGGTTCGCTGATGTCGACGCCGATCCTGAACGCACCGCAGTCCGCCATTCTGGGCATGCACAAGATTCAGGATCGCCCGGTCGCGATCGCCGGCAAGGTCGAGATCCGCCCGATGATGTATCTGGCGCTGTCCTACGATCACCGCGTCATCGACGGCAAGGAAGCGGTGACGTTCCTGGTTCGCGTCAAGGAAAGCCTCGAAGATCCGGCGCGGCTGGTGCTGGATCTGTAACGGAGCGCGGCCATGGCGTTCGGACCCAATCCCCCGCCAATCCAGGCGCATATTTGCGTCAAGGACGGACTCGAGGCGATCGCTTTCTACGAGAAGGCGTTCGGCGCCAAGTGCCCGTTTCATCAACTCGCCGAAGACGGCAAGCGGGTCATGCACGCAAATATTGAATTGTTTGGCAGCGAAGTGATGCCGCACGACGAATTTCCGGAGTATGGCAGTGAGGTGTTGTCGCCATCGAGCCGTGGCGGCGCCAGCATGGCCATCAATGTCAATTTGCCGAAGCCGACCGATGTCGATGCGGCAGTCGACCGCGCTCGATCGGCGGGCGCCGAGGTCGTGATGAGCGCGCAAGATACGTTCTGGGGTGCTCGTTATGGCCGCGTGCGCGATCCCTTCGGCCATGTCTGGGCGTTCAACGCACCGCTAAAGGAGAATGCGGCTTGATCAATCATGCGATCATCGTTCGCGGCACACGGGGGCAAATTTGACAGACAGGGTTGCAGTGATCACCGGCGGGAGCCGAGGCATCGGCCGCGCCACCGCGATTGCCGCCGCCGCGCGCGGCTTCAAGGTTTGCGTCGGCTACGCCAGCAATGAAGCCGCCGCCCGCAGCGTGGTTTCCGCCATCGAGGCGAACAACGGCAAGGCCATCGCGGTGAAGTGCGATGTCGGCAACGAGACCGATATTCTCGCGCTGTTCAAGGCTGCCGACAAATTCGGAACGCTCGGCGCGCTCATCAATAATGCGGGCATTGTTGGGCCGACATCGCGGGTTGACGAGATGTCCGCCGAGCGCATTCAGCGCATGATGGCCGTCAACGTCACCGGCAGCATTCTGTGCGCGCGCGAAGCGGTGAAGCGGATGTCGACGCGCCACGGCGGCCAGGGCGGCGTCATCGTCAACCTGTCGTCGGTTGCCTCGAAACTCGGCTCGCCCAATACCTATGTCGATTACGCGGCCTCCAAGGGCGCCATCGATTCGTTCACGATCGGCCTTGGCCACGAGGTCGCCGGCGAGGGCATTCGCGTCGCCGCGATCCGGCCGGGGCTGATCGATACCGAGATTCACGCTAGCGGCGGCGAGCCTGACCGCGCGCATCGATTGAGCCATATGGTGCCGATGAAGCGCGTCGGCACCGCCGATGAAATCGCCAGCGCCATCGTCTGGCTGATGTCGGACGAGGCCTCCTACGTGACCAGCGCCATACTTGATGTATCCGGCGGGCGCTAATACCCGTCACAGTTTTTAGCTACAGGACTCCCATCATGGCTACCTACGATCTCGTTGTCATCGGCACCGGCCCCGGTGGCTACGTCTGTGCGATCCGCGCGGCGCAACTCGGCATGAAGGTCGCCGTGGTCGAGAAGAACGCAACGCTGGGCGGCACCTGCCTCAATGTCGGCTGCATGCCGTCAAAGGCACTGTTGTATGCTTCCGAGATGTTCGAGGAGGCCGGGCATTCGTTTGCCAAGATGGGCGTCAGTGTCTCCGCGCCAAAACTCGATCTGCCCTCGATGATGAATTTCAAGCAGCAGGGCATCGACGGTAACGTCAAGGGCGTCGAGTTCCTGATGAAGAAAAACAAGATCGACGTCATCAGCGGCAAGGGCAAGATCCTCGGCACCGGCAAGGTCGAAGTGTCAGGCAGCGAGACGCGGATCGTCGAAACCAAAAACATCGTCATTGCCACCGGCTCCGATATCGCGCGCCTGAAGGGCATCGAGATCGACGAGAAGCGCGTCGTGTCGTCGACCGGCGCGCTGTCGCTCGACCAGGTGCCGGAGAAATTATTGATCGTCGGTGCCGGCGTGATCGGGCTCGAACTCGGCTCGGTGTGGCACCGGCTCGGCGCAAAGGTCACCGTGGTGGAGTTTCTCGACCGCATCCTGCCGGGCATGGATGGCGAAGTCGCAAGACAATTCCAGCGCATTCTTGAAAAACAGGGTTTTGCGTTCAAGCTCAGTGCAAAAGTCACCGGCATTGACACCACAGGCAACACGCTTGTCGCGAAGATCGAACCGGCCGCGGGCGGGCCGTCGGAAAAGCTGGAAGCCGACGTGGTGCTGGTCTGCATCGGCCGCGTGCCCTACACCGAAGGCCTCGGCCTGAAGGAAGCCGGCGTCGCGCTGGACAATCGCGGCCGTGTGCAGATCGATCCGCATTTCGCGACCAGCGTGAAGGGTGTGTACGCGATCGGCGATGTGGTGGCAGGTCCGATGCTCGCCCACAAGGCCGAGGACGAAGGCGTCGCGGTTGCGGAAATTCTCGCAGGCCAGGCCGGGCATGTGAACTACGACGTTATCCCAGGTGTTGTGTATACCACGCCGGAAGTGTCGTCGGTCGGCAAGACCGAGGAAGAGTTGAAGCAGGCGGGCGTGGCCTATACGTCGGGTAAATTTCCATTCACCGCCAATGGCCGCTCCAAGGTCAATCAAACCACTGACGGATTCGTGAAGGTTCTCGCAGATGCGAAGAGCGATAGGGTGCTTGGCGTGCATATTGTCGGCCGCGAGGCCGGCGAAATGATCCACGAAGCCGCGGTGCTGATGGAGTTTGGCGGGTCCGCCGAGGATCTGGCGCGCACCTGTCATGCGCATCCGACCCGTTCGGAGGCCATCAAGGAAGCTGCGCTTGCAGTCGGCAAGCGCACGATCCATATGTGATTCACGCCGCGGCTTACAGTCGGGCGGGGACAACATTGATGATGCGCCGCCTTCTACAGCCGTTCTGGGTTCTGCTTGCGGTCATCTTCCTGATCGAGGCTTGGCTGTGGGATCACCTTGAGCCGATCGTGGCGCGGGTGGTGGCGCTGATCCCGCTGCGCGCGTTCAAGCAGTGGCTCGCCGAGCGCGTCGATACGCTGTCTCCGGCGATGACGCTGATCGTTTTCATCGTGCCGGTCATTCCGCTGTTTCCGCTGAAGCTGGTCGGCTTCTGGCTGCTCACCCACGAGTATTGGTTCAGTGCGATCACGACCATCATCTTTGCAAAATTCCTTGGCGTCGGCGTCGCGGCCTTTGTTTTCGACGTCACGCGCCATAAATTGCTGGAGATGGCGTGGTTCGAAACGCTCTATGAATTCGTCATTTCGTTGCGCGCAAAAGCCGCCGCGCTGGTCGATCCCATTAAACTGCGGATCATGGAAGCCTTGCGCGGCGGAGGTGGCGGCTGGTCGTCGCGGATGCTGCGGCTGATCCAGCGCTTTCGCAAGAGCGTGCACGAAGCGCGGTAGGCCTCCCGAAGCTTCGGTTGCCGGGACTGTTCAAGACTTGCCAACATATTCGCGCCAACCGCGGTGCATTCCCTTACCCCTTGGGGAGAGGGTTGGGATGACGGGGTTGCGGAGAGGCGAGTCAAGCTACGGCAGATGCAGCAGATGCGGCACGAACACGCCGAGCGCGGTGAATGCGATACCTGCCAAAGCCAGCAGGCCCGAGATCCAGGCCAGCGCAAGTATGCCGGTTATAATCGTCGCCGAAGCCAGCACGATGCCGATCTGAAACGCGGCGGAGGCAAGCTCGAAGTGATGATACTTTGCCGTCGCCAGGTCGCGCTCTTCCTCGGCGTGCTTGGCGCGCTCGGCCAATTGTTCCGACCCTTCACCGGTTTCCGGCTCCGAGCGGTAGCGCGCCGCGGTCTTCTGCCACTCGTCGATCTGTTTTTGCAGCGCCGCCTTGGCGGCATCGTCGCCGATGACGCCGAGGCTTAGTTTGGCCTGGTCCGACGTCGCCTGGACCACGGTGCGGCGGATCGTCTTGGCCTGAAAGAACGCCCAGAGATTCGAGGCTTCGACGTTCTTGCTGATCGATTCGGTCTGGGCGCCCTTGCCCAGCGTCTCCGACAGCGCAAGGCAAAGTGCGATCACGGCAATCAGCAGCGCGATCTTCCTGTTCTCGCCGGCGGCTTCCTTGGTGTGCTCCGCCTGTTCCATGCTTTCATGTGCGCTCATGATTCCCTCCGCGGTCGACTGGTATCCACGATTGACCGAACAACGCCGATTGCGCAAGTGGCAAGCGGATGTGACGGAAACGTGTCAGGACTGAAAGCCAAGCGATCTCAGGCGCGGGGATGCGCCGTTTTGTAGACTTCCAGCAGCCGTTCGGTATCGATGCCGGTATAAATCTGTGTGGTCGAGAGCGAAGCGTGGCCGAGCAGCTCCTGGATCGCGCGCAGATCGCCGCCACGGGTGAGAAGATGGGTTGCGAAAGAATGCCGCAGCGCGTGCGGCGTGGCACTGTCGGGCAGGCCGAGCGCGCCGCGCATCCGTTCCATGGTGAGCTGGATGATTCGGGCCTTGAGCGGCCCGCCTCTCGCGCCGACAAAGATCGGTCCTTGCGCCGGCAGCGGATGCGGGCACATCGCCACATAGTCCTGGATCAGCGTCAGCACATTCTGCAGTACCGGCACCATGCGGGTCTTGTTGCCTTTGCCGGTCACGATCAGCACGTCGCCCACACCGGGCAACGGCACGTCGCGCCGTTTCAGGCCGAGCGCTTCCGAGATGCGCAGGCCCGAGCCATACAACAGCGCCATCACGGCGGCATCGCGCGCCCAGATCCAGGGATCGCGGGTCTCGCCGGCGCGCTCATCGGCGTCGGTCAGGCGTTTGGCCGCCGCCATTTGGATCGGCTTTGGCAGACTCTTTCCGACTTTTGGCGCGCGGATCGCCGATAGCGCGCCGACCTTGCCGTTGCCTTCGCGTTCGAGGAAGCGGCCGAACGAGCGCAGACCTGCCAGCGCCCGCATCAAGGAACGGCTGCCGATTTCGTCGGCGCGTCGCATTGCCATGAAGGCCCTGACGTCGCTGGCCTCGAGCCCAGCAAACCGCGCAAGCGTTACCCGGGTGCCCCAGTGCTCGCAGAGAAAGACCAGACACTGGCGCAGGTCGCGGGCATAGGCCTCAACAGTCTTCGGCGACAGCCGTCGCTCGGCGCGCAGATGCGACAGCCAGCGCGTCATCTGAAGCGCGATGTCGTCAGCGGCGCAGTCGAGTTCGATCGGCGGAACAGCAGGAGTTGGTTTTGCCATGAGCCAGTCTTCGGGCGCGATGATTCCCGGCGATCATATCGCACTTCTTTGGTTTACCCTTCGCTAACTTGCGAAGCCGGCAGCGGCCGGACACTGGTCCCGGCCCGCGCGCGGCCTTAAGTTAACGGCGGCCTTTCACTTCGAGTCTGATTCTGCAATGGACCATTCCACGCGTGCCAGCACCCTATCCGCATCGTCGGCGCGCGTTGTCGACGTGCTGGTGCCGGTTGCGCTCAATCAGGCCTATTCCTACCGGGTACCGCGCGGCATGGAGCTCAGGCCGGGTGATGTGGTCTGCGTGCCGCTGGGGCCTCGCGAGGTGGTCGCCGTGGTGTGGGCGGAAAACGCCAATCCCGATCCACGCCTGCACAATCGCCTCAAGGACGTCGGTGAGAAGCTCGACGTACCGCCGCTCAAAGACGAGTTGCGCAGCCTGGTCGACTGGGTCGCCAACTACACATTGTCGACGCGCGGCATGGTGCTGCGG
>WNFE01009970.1_pt1 | contig 11841 bp, 9 predicted proteins | sample 5400451 | NCBI WGS metagenome assembly WNFE01 (sample SAMN13153344, study PRJNA577476) | soil metagenome | isolation source: 200 cm saprolite under Douglas fir tree site 2 hole 2 | place: USA:California | collected 2015-04-18
CGACCAGGTGGCCGGGGCGGCGCGTCGTAAAAAGGGGCAATGGAAAGAGCGCCTGATGTCGTGGATCAACCGCCGTTAGTTGATACCATAGTGAGAAAAAGCCTGTAAGGAGGCGTGGCAGTCATGGCAACAGGGAGACAAGAGGTAGCTAGAGAGAAACCAGAAGTATCCACGCATAAAGAGAGGCATGTACACTCAGGGGCCTTAGAGGTTGCTGAGAAGGATGTGAAATCCTTACGGGCTTTTATAACGAAGTTCAATAACGACTGGTCGATGAATGCCGCGGCGGCGCTGGCATACAACTTGCAGATGGCGATTATTCCAATTGCTATAGCCACATTAGCTATCCTGGGATTGGTGATTGGCACATTGAATGCGCAAGCATATAACCAGCTTGAAAATCAACTCTTCCAGGCCATCCCGGGGATAACCTCTGCGCACAGTGTGCTGGATGCAGCTCTGCTCCAATTAAAGAAGTCGGCCGGGCTCCTGGGCATCATTGCCATTGTCTTCGCCATTTTCAACGGCTCACGCCTCTTTATCCTTATGGAAAGTTGTTTCGATATCATCTACCGGTTACGTCAAAGAGCCCCGCTACGGCAGAACCTTATGGCTATTGGCATGCTCCTGCTATTTATCGTGCTGATCCCGATTATGGTCGTAGCAGCAGCTGTACCGGCTCTGGTGCTTTCCTTCTTGAAAGCAACTCCTCTCGGCCAGATGCCGAACATCGGCGTCATCTTTACATTGGGCGGTATCCTGGGAGGCCTGGTTGCATCCTGGATTTTCTTCCAGTGCATCTATATAGTTGTACCTAACCAGCCTATCAATCTCCGCCATAGCTGGCTGGGGGCAGTAGTAGCAGCAGTACTATTGCAGATTTACCTGATTCTCTTTCCGCTTTATACATCTCACTTTCTGACCGGGTACGCCGGACAGGCACTCAGCCTGTTTATCCTGTTGATTTTCTTTTACTACTTTGCCGTCATCCTCCTATTGGGAGCGGAGGTGAACGCCTTCTTCCTGGAAGGCTTACGCGCGACGCCGGGTGATCTTGTTACACTGGTACACGCCACAGCAAGTAAGCATGCTGGAGATCAACCCGCTGCCAACCTGGAGAAGGATCCAAAACTTGCTCAGGCCGTGGCAGACGAACAAGAGGGTACTGTTGCCAGGGCGGCCAGTACTGACGACAAGGGACCTGATGCTGTTGCTAAGGCTAGCTGAGGCGCGTACGCACAAGATAGCATGTTTACGAGAGCGAGCAGATTTGTAATCGCTCTACCACTTCGGCGGCCAGGCCAGGATAGCGAAGCCCTTCGGCGATAATCCCTGCTCCTATGGCAGCCTCATATCCTTCTGAATCAGGCTCTCCCTGGGGATAGTGGTAAACCTGGTAGGTATCGCTAAACCGCTCAATAAATGCATCCTTACGCGGTCCCATGACGATGATGTCTTCAAGATGATGGACGGCCATTAAACCGGCAAGTTCGCGCGTTAAGCTTTCCCAGAAGGCCCGATCAGCAGCATCACCGCGCGCAGTTTCATCGCTGAAGTATTCTGCTCCATCAGGGAGATGGGTAAGATCGCCAGCTGCAACGCCAACGATGCCATTGACGATACGGCCTTCCTCCACGACTACTATACGCCTGGAACGATAGCCGATTTCCAGTGAGAAGAAACTCATCTCGGACCAGGCTGCTTCTCGCTCTCTTATGCGATATAAGAGCGTCGTAACGACACTCAGGTCATCTGGCGCTCCCATATTGAGATAGCCGAGCTTACGGTGCATGGGCACGCTTGCCAGGTATTTGATCGAAGGCAAGCAGTAGCTATCCAGGCTCATGATCCTGATGGCATAAAGAAAATGCCGCTGTTGTATGAGATGTGCAGTCAACTCATTGAGTTGCTGCTCTGTGAGCTTGCTCAAGCGAGTCAGGGGCATATTTAGATCAGTGGATAGCACGATAGTGGGCTCGGGGTAGAGAGCACAGGTACGTTCCAGGTAGGCCAGAGCAGATGTCCCGTCAATAAACGAGCTAAGCTGCAAAGTAAGCCCATTTTCTCTGAGGCTAATACGCCACTGTCCTCTACTGCAATCGACGCCGATACTCAAAGCCATTGAATTTCTCCTGAGTCTACATCCAGGTATTATAGCAAATCAGTCGAAACGAAGATACAGTTTGGGTAATTTGCCCCACATTGCTTGACGCACGATATACTGATCTGTTACACTTTGACTCAACAAGCCCACTACACACTGTAATGCAAATATTCCAGGACCAATACATATTGCAGCCATTTTTCAGTCACACCTTCTCTGCCTTGTACTCGTTAGCTGTATAGCAGAGGGCCAGGTGCGATCCGTTCTCTCGAAATCGCGTAACAGCGAGTGATGAGAGGCATTGAACGAAAGGACAATGATAACTGATGAACTGACGGTAGGCGAAATTCCTACCCTACCAAGTGGGCGGTAGACAGCAGCACCCCCATGCGTGAGACTGGCAATCAATCGTGTGAAGCGGGGTGAAATGCGTTGCAACTGCAAATCTGATGCAGCCAAGACGCTAGCTAGTCACCAAGGCTAAGTAATGAATGTGCATTTGACCCATCGTAAATGCTGACAAGCTCACACAGATTTAAGAGCTTGCCCAAAAGGGAATGGCATAAGATGAACTCCCTGGCCGGAGATCATGATAGATACGTAAGCTTATCGATACGTATTCCCGCTCGAATATGCCCGGTGGATAGCACAAGCCCGAAAGTGACGTAAAACAGGACATCGGAACGGAGTAACCCAGTGAACACTCTCGCTAAGAGCAAGGTCGATACAGCGAGTAGGTGCCAACCAATGTACCACTGGGAACGATTGCCTAAGAAGCTAATGCCTGTAGGAAAGCTACAGGATACGCAGACGTAGGCACGGTTGTATGGAAGGTAAAGGAACAAGTAAGATGGCAAACAGGAAAGCGCCTCTGGAAACAGAGAGCGAGGCTTGGAACAAGCTACCCTGGCGTAAGCTAGAAAAGCATGTATACCGCATCCAAAAGCGCATTTACCGAGCCAGTCAACGCAACAATCTAAGGGCAGTACACAAACTGCAAAAGTTACTGATGAAGTCCGAAGCAGCCAGGTTGGTTGCAGTTCGACGGGTGACACAGGATAACCAGGGCAAGAAAACAGCAGGTGTAGACGGCGTTAAATCCGTCCCACCGAAGCAGCGACTTGTCATGGCAAAACAGATACACCCTAAGAACTGGAAGAAAAGCAGATCAAAGCCAGTAAGACGGGTCTGGATACCGAAGGCAGGGAGCGACGAAAAACGCCCCCTGGGGATACCTACAATGCTCGATAGAACAAAGCAGGCAGTAGGGAAACTGACTCTCGAACCGCAATGGGAAGCGATCTTTGAACCAAACAGCTACGGCTTCCGCCCAGGACGGTCTTGTCAAGATGCAATCGATGCAATATACCTTGAGATCAAGCAAAAACCGAAGTACGTGTATGATGCTGATATCAAGGGCTGTTTCGATAACATCAACCAGGAAAGGCTACTGGAAACGCTGTTCACATATCCAGCAATGAGACATGCTGTAAAAGGCTGGCTCAAAGCAGGAGTGCTAGAAGGTAACGTCTTTGCCCCAACAGAGACAGGGACGCCGCAAGGTGGAGTCATCTCACCGCTTCTAGCAAACATAGCATTGACAGGTATGGAGTACATGGTGTCAAAACACGTACCGGGAGCGAAGCTCATACGGTACGCAGACGACTTTGTGATACTCCACAAAGACCTGGACATGCTTAACAAAGCAGCAGAAAAGGTAGCAATCTGGCTAAAAGTGAGAGGACTGTGGCTAAACCCCAAGAAAACAAGAGTCACTCACACGCTAACGCCCCACGAGGGGAGCGTGGGATTTGACTTCCTAGGCTTCACAGTGCGACAGTTTCCTGTTGGAAAGACCCATACAGGAAAAGGAACAACTGGAAAGCCGCTTGGGTTCAAGACACTCATCAAGCCCAGTGAAAAAGCAATAAAACGGCATATGGCTGAAACAAAACGACGGTTAGAAGTACTGAAGTCACGCCCGCAATGGCAAGTGATCAAGGAGCTGAACCCCGTCATCCGAGGATGGTCAAACTACTACAGAGGTGTGATCGCAAAAGGTACGTTTACTAAATGCGATTACATGCTCTACTGTCAATTAACGCAGTGGAGCAGAAAGAGACATCCAAAAAGAGGCAAGTTATGGATATACAAGAAATACTGGCGAGAGTCAGAGAAGCATGCAATAGTATTCGCGACACCAGAGGGTGCGTGGATAAAAGGGCATGGGCTTGTAAGTATCCAGCGACATGTCAAAGTCAAAGGAAATGCCAGTCCATATGACGGAAACCTGCTCTACTGGACAAAGCGACTCAAAAAGCACCCGATGCTAAATGGAAAGCTCGCAAAGCTATTACAAGAGCAAAAGGGCGTGTGCAGGAAGTGTGGACTACTCTTCAGAGATGGAGACTTGATAGAGATCGATCATATCGTGTTCAAACGCTACGGCGGAAAAGATACGATAGATAATCTTCAGGCGCTTCATCTGCATTGCCACGATCAGCGGCATGCTGAGTTAGCGTTAAAAGGTGTTATTGACAAATAACCATACACTGAGGAGCCGTATGAAGGGAAACTTTCACGTACGGTTCTGGAGCGGCGGTTGGGGAGGCGACTCCCCCGCCGACCGTAAGAAGTATGCCAGATGAAAGTCCCACTAATACTAATGACCAGGAACAGCAGAGATTGCTGACAGCTCTGCGCGAAAGTGAGATTTTGCGCGAATTAGCAGAATTACTGGCATCCTCGCTTGACCTCAATCATATATTGCAGATACTTGCCAAACGCAGCACAGAGGTCTGCGGAGTGGAGCGCTGCGCGGTGTGGCTGCTGGAAGAAGATCTGAATGTTCTTCGTCCGGCGACCTATCACCTGGCCTCGCAACACCTGAGCAGCAAAAAGGTTAAAGCCGCAGACCATATCTGGTACCATACGCCACTGCCGCTGGATGATCCCATAGTACATCGGCTCCTCAAAGCGAAAGGTATGTACGCTATAGAGGATCTGAGGAGCGTACACAGCATGCGCGCACTAGCGGAGATGTTTCTCGTACGTTCGATGCTGCTCGTCTCGCTTGTGCGAGAGGATCGAGTGGTTGGCATGATGATCCTGGACGACCCTGACCGGGTACGTACTTTTTCAACAGAACAGCAACAATTGGCACGCGCCATTGGGCAGCAAGCAGCGATTGCGATAGATAACGCGCGCCTGTACCAGCAGGCACAGATGGAAAAAAGGCGTGCAGAACAACTGATCGAGCGAGCCCAGGCCGTTAATCAAGTGGCCTTGGCCGTCAATGCGGGCGAAGACCTTGCAGCTGTACTCGAGCTTGCTATAAACCACCTGGTGCGCGGCTTGAAAGCGATAAGCGGCGCCATTGTAACGTTGGACACAGAAACGGAGTCAGGTACGCTACGTCTGGCTTCACTTGCCAGGCCACCGCAAGGTACGCAGGATGGCATAGCTGAAGCATCCACGATGGAGTCGTTGACGACTCTTTATTCTCTCGCCCGGTCCCAGGTAATAGGCACACTTGCCGCACTGCCTCATTGTCACAAAGTGGCCATGACGGGAACACCTCTGTTTGTGACCGTCGATCAGGCTGAGACAGAGGAGACTCGCTGGTTTCGCGAATTGGGACTGAACAGCGTGATGATGGTGCCGTTGATACTCGGAACTGGTCGCACTGCCAGCACCGGTGAAGGTTCCTCCTACGCGTTAAAAGACCCCGCCGGTGATAGCTCACGCTGTGTTGGCCTTGCTTTTGTCAATTACCACAATCCAGACTACCGGCCGTCAAGAGGGCAATATGCCTTCGCGCTAGACATCGCTGCCCAGTGCGCGCTGGCAATCGATAAGGCGCGCATTCTTGCTGAAGCTCGCTATGCGGCGGCGCTGGCAATTGAACGAGCCAATATGCTCGACGCCGTCTTTCACGCTATGAGCGAAGGCATTAGCGTGTTTAATATTGAGGGGCAGGTGGTGCTGCGCAATCATTCCGCCTCATATTTTTTGGGCGACCGCGAGTATACACAGGAGCGGATGGCTGAGATTCTTAAACGTCACCCCGCTTATACGCTGCATGGACAACTGATTCCAGTCGAGGATTTTCCGATTACTCGCGCACTGCGAGGTGAGCATATTCGTGGCGAACGACTGCTTACCAGGCGAAGCGATGGAGCAGAACGCTTCATAGAGACAAGCGTCGCTCCGATGTTTGACGCAACGGGGAAACAGACCGGCGTTGTCAGCGCCTTTCGCGACATCACCGAACAGATGCGTGTCGAGCAGCGCATCCGGCAGGTGCTGGAAACGATGCTACACGTGGCGGTAGCGGTATCGGGGGTGACTGACATCAAGGATATCCTGCGTGGTGTGCTTGAAATGACATTGACTGCGTTCAACTGCGACCGTGGCTCGGTACACGTTTATGACGAAGAACAACATGTATTTGTGCCACTGCTCTCCTGTGGCTTCCCAGAGGAAGTGGAGCAACAGTGGCTCACAGAAGAGGAGCGGTGGCTTACTCCTACAGCATTCCATTCACGGCGCCGGGAGCCTGGACACTACGACAGGATGGAGGAGCAGTTGATGGATGGTCATGCTACCATTATCGACACTGAGCAATATCCGAAATTGCTCAATCTCTACAATCGTACCACTCTGCTCACAGCGCCAATTACCAATGCAAACCGGCTACTCGGGCTGATGATGCTAGATTGCTCCGAGACCTTAGAGTATGCCATTACAGCAAAGACAGACTCACAGCCTCATTACCGCGAATTCACCATCTGGGATATGGCGGTCATCGAAGGCATTGCGCAACTGGCAGGGCTGGCCATTGAGCAGGCGCGGTGGCAACAGGAGGCCTTAAATGCACGTACCAGTGAAGCCGCTATGCGGGAGGCGAATGCATTAAAGGACGAATTTCTGGCTATTACGGCTCACGAATTTCGTACACCGCTGACCATTATCCTCGCCCACAGTCAATTCGCTTTGCGTGCTTTGCGCAGAAAGACCAAGCTACTTGCCGAAACCTCGCCCCAGCAGGGCCAGGACATGAGCGGAGCATTTGAGCACATTTTTGAAAACCTCTCGACTATTGAGGAACAAACGCACCAGTTGACCAATATCGTCAACACATTCCTGGAGGTGACGCAGATCAATCGCGGGCAACTTGGGCTTAGGCTGGAAGAGGTGGATGTGAGCGAGGTTGCAAAGCAGGTTGTGGCAAACTATAGCAAGACTGCGGCAGATTATGATATTCGTTGCGTCATTGAAACAGGTCATCAGCAACCTGGTGCAGAATGCGATAAAATATAGTCCTCTTGGTGGTCAGGTGACAGTCTGGCTGCGCCAGTGCATGAACACCGATGGTAAGCCAACCATCGAGGTCTGCGTAGAGGATAGAGGTATCGGTGTTCCCAAAGATGCACAACTCCATCTTTTTGAGCGCTTCTATCGCGCCCCTAATACTGTGGGGAATACGGCCAGGGGCATTGGACTGGGCCTTTATCTTGTCGCGGAATTGCTGCGTATGCATCATGGCAGCATCCGGGTAGAGAGCAGTGGCATCCCTGGTGAAGGCAGCCGCTTTATTTGTACGCTGCCTGCATTAGAAAGAGAATCCATAGATAGTGTCTGAAATGAGTACACTCAGAAGCTGGCTACTCAGACTGACAGAAGAGACAATGGAGCATGAAGGGAGCGAGGATGCCGCCCATGACTACGATCATATTGTGCGCGTAATGGCTCTTGCAGATACGATTCAGGCGCGAGAAGGCGGCGATCTACCTACCATCTGGGCCGCGGTAGCTCTACATGACATCGGGCAGGCACAAGAACGCCGCTCCGGTGGGGATCACGCGCAGATAGGCGCTGAAATGGCAGCGCACCTGCTCACCAGCACGCGATTTCCTCAAGAAGCAATAGCGGTCGTGCAACAGGCGATACGTGATCATCGTATGACGGGCAACGCGGTACCGCAATCGCTGGAAGGTCGTATCCTCTACGATGCAGATAAGATCGACAGCCTGGGCGCCGTTGGTATAGGCCGGTTGTACTGCATTACCGGCCATTACAATCAGAAGGTTTACGGACCTCTACCAGCCGAGATCGTTGAGCCAGTGGACCCACTGCTTGTACGCCAGCTAAGGCGGAGACCAGATTACTCGCCAAGTATCGAGTTCCGTTTGCTTTTCGGCAACCTACCCGAGCGCATGACCACTGAGACGGGGCGTGAGCTGGCCCGCGAGCGATATGAATATATGGCGGGATTTTTTACCCGCCTGCAACTCGAAGTTGAAGGGAAGCTCTAGCAGGGCTCGTCCGGCATGACAACATAGTTGAACGAGGTCTCCTTTTCGGCGGGAGCACTCAGATGCACAGTAAAACCTATGCCAGGACGCAATGATATATACTGCACTACCACGGGACCGGGGTCACCCGTGAGCATAGCTGTTATGACGCTGGAAGGGGTGACATGGGTATTCTCAACTGCTATCTCTCCCTGCCAACGTTTAAACGTTCGGGAGCCTGAGAGCATTTGCTGTCTATTGCCATAAGCCTGTTTTAACTCTTCGGTGCGCGGTATAGCCTTCAGCCTGACCTTCGTGGATCGTCCAGCCAACCTGGGTTCGCTGCGCGGAGTGCGAACAGCGAGGTGGGAGGATGATTCATGAGATTGCACAGGAGTGCCTGCATGCACTACGGGCAAAGATCTGGATTGTAAACTCAAGCGCGGGGGGATGAGAGCCAAATTTTTCTTACTACCCATCCCTATCTGGATATCGAACTGCGATTCATGCTTTGAATTATTGATTTCGCCCCCCCCATCCAACTCATCTAACCACTCATCTTCTTGAAAAGAGTTTTCAGCAAGAGTTTCTTCCACCGACGTTGAAAGATCGAGTCGTTTGCGTGCAATACGAGCATGCCATTGTTGTTCTTCAATGTCGTCAAGTTGAGACATTATAGATTGCCTTTCAAACAAGCATTACGCATCTTCACTACACTGATGACACAACATGGTACATCACTTGCCAGTATAGCATACCGCAGGCTACGTGCCGACAGGGGTAGTACATTTCGGTAGCACCGACATTCGATATAATAAACGTGGTGAGATAGGATTAATTGGTACACACTTGAAAGTATTGCGAGAAATCGCTAGTATAGGGTTCTGATCACATACCTATTGATCAGAAAAAAGCTGGCTAGCAGGGTATACCTGTCCCCCGGACAGGATGCCGCAAGGGGTGCCACTACATTTCTCTTTTCAAATCATGGTTGGCCATCCATTAGTTAAGGAAAAGGTTTTATGAAAATCAACGGGTCACACAAGTTCAAGGCCACGAGCAAACAGGTTTATAATGCTATTCTCGACCCCACGGTCCTGCAATCCTGTATTCCTGGCTGCAGCTCCGTCGCTTATCTCGACTCTGACCGCATCAGGGCTGATATCGCCATCAGCCTGCCGGGTATGAGTGGGACTTTTGGGATTATCATCCACATCGCCGAGCGCCAGGAGCCAGACAAGCTCACGCTCCAGGTGCAGCAGCAAGGTAAAGTTGGATCAATCAATGCTACCAGCGAGCTCGATATTGCTGACGAGGCCGACGGCGCGCTGCTGACCTATAATGCAACTGCTGATCTCGCAGGCGCCGTTGCCATAGCTAATAACCCCATCGGCCAGGGCATTACGAAGAATACGCTTAACTCTTTCTTTGAGAAGCTGGATAAAGAGCTCGTCCAGGTGTAAAACTCCTACGGCGGAGTCCAGTAGATGATAGCGGATACCACCTTTTCAACGGGTGGAACCAGCATACCGTCTCGTTCAATCAGCCATTGTTCCAATAGAGGACGCAATTCGCCTCGGGTCTGCTCATCACCAGGCAAAATGAGCTGCTCTAGTGATTCTTCTACTGCGACATCCAGCGAAGGGTAGCGCAGGCCTGGAGGAAGGGTGACGACCCGCACGTTCGCATAGATGCCCATTTCGTAGAGGACATCCAGCAGGTGGATGTAGCCCGGCGGGAGCCGCCGCTCGTCACCGTGGAAGTGCTGCCAGAGGTGAGCGCTCAAGGCATCGATATGAGTGCCGCGCAGGTAGATGTAGCAGGTGCGGCGCGTGGCTGCTTGCAGTTTTTCCAGGAAAGGCACTACAGCGCGAATGGGGTAGAGAACGTGGCTACAGATGACAATATCGGCATGTAAGCCGGTGGGCGCATCCTGCCATGTAGTCTGTACAAGGGAGATGTTAGTCAGCCGCCGGGCATTTATATCCTGGCGCAGGTAGTCCAGCATGGCGGCATTCGGTTCTACGGCGATGATTTGCTTTGCCTGGGGCGCAAGCGCCAGGCTAAAGCGCCCCGTGCCTGCACCGACATCTAACACGCTCGTCTGCGGCATTACTTCGTCGCGCAGCATGAGAAACAGAGGATCACTTGTGACGCTATCTCTGGTCGCGCGATGAAATCCACGCGCCCGGCGATCCCAAAAGTCAGCGCTGGTGCGGCCTAACTGAGCATAGGCCGCATCCATCTGGTTTGCTCGCGCGTCGATAATCGCTTGCCAGCGTTCGACAGCAGTAGGCATACGAGACATATGGATTAGCCACTCACAGCATCTGGTACTTCCAATTTTGCCTTGAGGCAGTCAAAAAATTGCCCGGTGAGCCGCTCCACCGTACCACTGAGTAGACGCGCCCCGACACTGGCAATTGTGCCGCTGACGACCGCCGTTGCCTTCCAATCCATGCGGGTATGTTGATCATCGACAGATTCCAGGCGCATATCGCCGGTCATGTCAACGGCACTGCCAGGAGCTTTACCCCGCGCCTTGACGACCATATGTTCTGGCTCTTCTTGCTCTGGTCGTGTGACATCCATCGTGAACTTGGCCTTCACCGCTCCGAGGCCAACAGCGACGATCGCCTTCCAGTGTTCTTCCCCTAGCTCTTCCATGCTCTGAAAACCGGGGGCGCAGGCAGCTACATTATTTACATCGAATAGAAAAGCCCAAACTTTCCCTATCGGCGCAGTTATAGTTTGACTACCAGAAAATTCCATGTAAACTTACCTTTCGTGCTGCACGAGATATTCCTGGGGGCTACGTTCAAATAGCCGTTTGCAGGCAGGACAGCAAAAATAGAACTCTCGACCATCGTAGGTATTGTGATGCCTGGCAGTTGCTATTTCTACTATCATACCACAGACTGGGTCTATAGCGGTTTCGGGTATGACAAGAGCAGAGTTGGCAATTATGGGAGGCTCTACAGTAGAGGGTGAGTCGCTCTCCTGGATCACTGCACCGTGCCGTCGCAGCTGTACCAGCTCTGCCAGGACACTGGCGGCTATTTCTTCCGGGGTAATTGCTCCAAGGTCAAGGCCCGCAGGGGCCTTGAGGCGAGCGATCTGTTCATCCGCCAAACCGGACGAGCGCAGGTAGGCGCGACAGGCCTCGGCGCGTTTGCGGCTGCCCACCATGCCGACATAGCGCGCAGGGCTGCGTAGGACTTGTTCCAATACGTCCTCGTCATACTGTCCATGGGTAGCGACAAGCACATACGTTCGCTCATCGATACGGATTTCAGCGAGGTCTGGCTGCTCGATGTGCGTAACTGCAAAGTCGAGTACCGCTGCCAGGCGGCCTAATGCTGCATTCACAGGCGAGTCGCCTATGAGCAACAACTGAGGTTGAGGGAAATGGGGTTCCATATAGATATCCAGTATGCCTCC
>WNFE01003399.1_pt1 | contig 11840 bp, 10 predicted proteins | sample 5400451 | NCBI WGS metagenome assembly WNFE01 (sample SAMN13153344, study PRJNA577476) | soil metagenome | isolation source: 200 cm saprolite under Douglas fir tree site 2 hole 2 | place: USA:California | collected 2015-04-18
AGATAGGAGGCGAGACAATTCGCGCGGCGCTCGAAGTCACTCCACGTCAGCCGTCGATCGCCTTGAATAAGGCACGGCGCGCCCGGAATGCTCCTGGCTACGGTTTCCCATGCGTCGGCGAAATTCCAACCTGACAACGAACGCTCCTAGGTAAGGACAGAGGAACTATTGGGCGGATCGCAGCTCGCCCGAAGGCGACAAGACCCACGCCGGCGCTTCGCTCGGGCAGCGCAACCTACGCCGCCTTCTTGCCTTCGCCTCTCCCAACGATGATCTGACTTCATCCAGCGCCTGCCTACACGGCAAACCGTCGCGGCAGACGCAGAAGCTACGCCGTCCTCTCGTCTTCGGAGGTTGAGACCTAACCGAGCGGCGGGCGATCGATCCGGCACACCGGCAAAGGGGAGGAGCTACCCAACCCGATTCTCACGCTCCTACTGTGCGAATGCGGAGGACAGCGCGTACTTCTGAGCTGCGGCCAGATCAACCCGGAAGAGACGGGCGGCGTTTCCGGAAACGATCGCCGACACCTCGTCATCAGGCACATCGTGAAGGAACTCCCCAACGCGTTTACGGCTGTGAGGCCAGCTCGTGTCTGCGTGCGGGTAGTCGCTCTCCCACGTGATGTGGTCGACACCAATCGTGTGTCGCAACTGGATCCCGGCGACGTCATCGATCATCGCAAACCACATGTTTCGACGCAATACTTCCGAGGGCGGCTCCGCCGACAGGCTCTCCATCAAACGGTAGCGGGTCCAGGTGTAGTCCAGTCGCTCCATGATATAGGGCACCCAGCCCAGTCCCCCCTCTGACAGAACGACCTTCAGCTTCGGAAAGGCGTCAAAGACGGGGCCGAGAAGGAGGTCGACTGCTGCCCGCATCGAATTCAGGCCGACCAGAACGATCCGGGTCGACCACTTCGCCTCTGGGGCATCGCTATTAATCTGGGAGGAGCCAGATCCGATATGCAGACATATCGGCACGTCAAGTTCTTGGGCTGCCGTGAAAAGTGGACCCCAATACGTGATGTCGTAATAGGAAGGGAGGCCTAGAGCAGCGGGATTTTCACTCAACGTTACGGCAACGGCACCATTCCCAACCGCACGCCGAAGTTCGTTAGCCATGAGTTCCGGATCCCACAAGGGAACGATTGCAAGCCCGAGCAATCGACCACCAGAACCACCAGCCCACTCATCGGTCGTGAAGTCGTTGTACGCCTGCACGCAAAGAAGCGCGAGCTCCTTGTCCTCGGCCTCGAGGAATGTCTGGCCACAGAATCGAGAGAAGGTCGGGAAACAGAGCGAGGCATACACGCCGTCGGTGTCCATATCTTCCAGCCGTTCCTTCTGCGAGTAACATCCTGGCAGGATGTCCGCGAACCGCGTGGGCTCGAGGTTGAAGGAATCATACGGCTTACCTGCCACTGCGTTGAGGGCGAGAGTGGGAAAGCGATTGCCCTCGTAATACCAAGCCTGTTCGCCATTCGCATCGTCCTTGACGTGCGGGCCCCTCTCGCGGTGCGCGCGCGGCAGGCGATCCGACCAGAGCGTAGCTGGCTCGATGAGGTGATCGTCAACCGAGATTAGCGGCTCATTGGCTTTCAACATGGGAATGTTCCTTTCTCAGAGTGCGAATCCGAAAGCAGTGAGCGACGACACTGGCGGGAAGTTAGCCCACTCTTCAGTCTCGGAGCGCCCGCCCGGCCAGGACGTGCCTCGTCTCGGGGTTTACACGGGAGCCGTCGACTCTGCCAACCCGAGCAAAGTGCGAGTCATTCCGGCCCCGGCGATTCGTCGACCCCGGGAAATGGCGAGCTCGGCCACCTCCTCGACCGCGTCTCTATTTGTCTTACCTTGAGGCAATCCCTCCAACGGAGGTGACCCCACGCCAGCTCGCACGTGCCCACCTTCGTCCAGTGTGTATTTCGTCAGCCGATCCTGATTCGCCGCCGTGACGCCGATGTATGAGCAGAACCATTCCGCTTTCACATCGCTTGGAATCATGCGTCGGTAGGTCGCGTAGGTCTCTGGCTCCGCAGGCAGACCGAAACTGAACTTGTCAGTCACGTGGAACTGTAGCCACAAAGGATCGGGAATGAGACCGGCATCGTAGAGCGCGAGAATTCGCCGAAGGAACCCGGGTTCAAGGACTCCAAAGATGATTCTGATACCGAGCCTTTGTGCTTCGTGACAGAACCAGATCCACTGCTCCCCCGCAGACATAGTGTCGACTGCCTCGGCTTCACTGGACTTGCTACCGAAGCTCGGCGGCAGTGCCTTCACCGTTCGGGAGACGGGATCGTGCTCGAACATGTCCAATGCACCAGGATCGACGGTGATCAGTTCTAGACCTGGGTCGACAGTAAGCGGTTCGACGTGGCGCCATCGGACAGAGGCAGAACCTGCCTCTCCCTGCGGCGGGATCCACAGGAAGCGCTCTCGAACGTCTGGCGCGAGATTCGCGCGCGCGGTTTCCAACGCCTCGCGGTAGTACGAGACATCATCCTGCGGACGCCAGCCGTTCGCGGCGCCGCTGTCGTCACGCGGGTGAAAGTGCACAATGCCCGCGCCCGCCCCCAACACCTCAACAATGTCGGCACCTACCTCTCGAGGTGACAACGGCACCCGGGGAGAATCCTGACGGGAGACGAATTCATTCAGAATTGCTTGGACGATAACCGCGTCAGTTTCGGATTCAATGCTCGTCATCGTTTTACCTCAGATTTTCGGTCTGGCCCGAGCCGTACCTGGGACGTAGCCATGCCCCCAAATCCGGTCGTGCGAGGGAGAAGAGACGGTAGGTCGCCACTGCCGGGATATTTGTGTGATAAGCCGAAGCACTCGGTTCCTGAATTACGACCGCGATTGCGCGTGACGCCGGATTGATCCAAACGGTTGTTCAGCACGATGTCTCAGATCGTGAATGCGGCCGGGCGTCCCATGTGAACAGCTTCTCGACGTGGTCGGAGGCTGTCAGAAAGCAATCCTCTAAATAGTAGCGTTCGCGATCGGAACCCGGATATACGAGGTGAATCGTGGCTACCGAACTCTCCTCAAAGGTGAAATCGGCTGGCCCCCCGGGCAGCGCAGGTTGGGGCGTATATCCCTCTTCCCGGTCGATATGATCCAGGCCGAGGTTGTGAAAGAAAATGTTCACGTGGTCAGCGTGTGGCAGCCCGGCACTACGGAAGGGCTCGAGTCCGACTTGCTGGAGAATGCTCACGGGCACACCCGGACGGAGCGCCTCGTACACGGCATATAGCGCCTCTTCAGTGACACTGGCTACCTTCTGCATCAGCGGGTTAGACGGCTCGTCGCCCACGAACCACGTCTTCCCGCCGTCCCACGCGTAGCGTTCGAAAGTCCCGTGGCAGTCGAACATCACGTTGGTCCCGGGCTCGAGGACATGGTCCGGTCCGCGCGGGTCGATGTACCATGCCGGGTCCTTGCCGGGGGGATTGGCAACCGCGACACCGCCAGGATCGTGTGGAAACCCTCCATGTCGAACCGCTGCGACGTCATACTCGTGGCATAATTCGTTCCACGTCATACCAGGTACCCACGCGTCGATGGCCATCTGGAGCGCGAGCTCGTTGATCCGCGCTGACGCGCGAAGAAGCGCTATTTCGGACGGTGTTTTGGTCTCACGGATCTTGCGAACGGCACCGAATCCGTCCACGATTTGGACACCCACTGGCGCGGTGGTCCCCGAACGAATCACATCGAACCCAACCCGTGCGCCCTTGCTGAGGCCGAGGTCGGACATCGCCCGGTGCAGCATCGCAGTCCGGTCGCCCGTAAAGTCCGCACGAGCTGCCGAACCCCATGAAGTGCGCTCAACGACCCATTCCGGTACGATACGGTGAAATGATGCAGCGTCGATCGGCGTACCGAGTGGCGGTATAAAACCGCCGAAGACTCGTACATCGTCGATCCATGTGCCCCGTTGCACGACTGTGGCACTGTCGGTATCAGGAATCAGAAGTACGGCAGCCTCAGGAGCTCGGCGCGCAAAGACCACCATTGCTACAGCAGCATTGTCGTGAAGTCCGGTACTGGACTTCGCAAAATAGTTCGAGAAGTAGTAGACGTGCGGCGTCATCGAGAGTACTAAGCCGTCAAGCTCCCGTTCCTCCATGATCCGACAGGCCCGCTCTATGTCGCAGAGTCGGCCTGTATGACCGTCGAAGGGGTTCGAGACTCGGCTTGGGCGAACACCACGGTCCAAACTCATCGTTGCTGTCCGTAACTAGTGGCCCCAGGCCCTGCAGAGGTAGAGGTGAGGCGATGGTGTCGGACTCCGGTCGTTGCGTGACCGGAGCCCTCGGCTGTCTCGACGGTACCCACCTCGCTGCGACGATGTCGGTGGACGGAAACATCTGACCGAAAGTTCAGAAATCGGAAATGGCCTTCACTGCGCAACGAGTACTGCCGGTCCGCAGGCACTGCAACCGCCATACCCGCCGAAACTTCGTTTGGCCCGGACCTGAGTGCACCGTCCACGATATAGATGATCTCGTCACGGGAATGGTTGTGGGATGAGGTCGAATGAGCGGTGTCAGCCGACACGTCCAACAGCGAGAGCGAGCAGCCGTCGCACGTGCCATCGAGGAAGAAACCGACCGAGAGCGTTCCGGCGCCGGTATCTGTCGGCATCGTCAAGGTGCTTGCTGGTCCGGGTCCGACAATGTGGACGGTTCCAGACGACGCGTCACACGTCAGCGACGAGCCAAACATCACGAGCCGACACGGTTCGAGGGCAGACGCCGTGGCTACCGCGTTGGACTCCAGCCCAATGACAGTATCCGCGGCGCAGGACACCCCGCATACCTCGATCGTCCCGGCCAACACAAGCGCCATCTCTTCGGTGTGCTCCGGCGTCCATGTCAGAGTTGCCCCGGCCGACATGTCCACAACTGCCAGCCACAGGTCGTAGCCCGCTGGCCGCGACTCATACACCGCCACCGGCCCGTCGGCCTGGCATCTCGATGGTGCCCCAACCACGAAGTCCCCGACCGCTGGTGCAGCAATCGTCACTAGTTGTGCTCCGTGGTCCCCGGACATTCATACGAATGTATCTCATAGACGCTGCGGCTGTCAATCAGTTGACTCACCTGGGTAGTGGGTCAATGAGATGGGGTCACTACCCTCACCTGATAGGTTGCAAGGCCCCCGCCGGCGAGCTGGCCGGCGCCTACACCCGACGCTGGGGGGTCGAGACCGCCTTCGACGCGCTCGAGACCCACCCGCGCGGCCCGCGCCGCGCGGTGATCACAGTCACCGACTGGTCACCCGAGAGATCTGGCGACACCTCTGCTGCCACTACGCCTGCTGCCACTACACCGTCCGGGCCCCCGTGCTCGACTCTGCCGAGGACGCCGGCCATGACCCCGACCCGGGTCTCCTTCGTGAATGTCAAGACTTCGGGGACCTCGGTAAAACGCCGGTAAAACTAGGATTGGGGCGCCACCGCGGATCGATCGATACCAGCACGTACGAGCAGCAGACTCGCGACGCGATAGTCAGGCAGGGTAACCACCCGCCCGTCCAGCACACCTGCCGGAATTCCCTGCCCAAGTGAACTTTCGTATGCCTCACAAATCTTCAACGCCGCAGCGACCTGTCCCGGGCCGGGAGTCATCAGCTCGTTCACAATGTCAAGGTGTGCGGGAGTGACCGCGATCAATCCTGTATACCCCAACTTTGGCCATTTTTCGACGAAGGTACGGACACTCTGAAGATTTCGATAATCAGGAATCAGAGTTCCGGCTGTACAGAACAAGCCGTACGCAGCGGCGGCGATAGCGATCTTCGAGCGCGCGTAATGATTGGCTTGGCCATAAAGGTCCGTTCCGGTATCATCGAACGGCTCACTTCCGACATCAGCCGCAAAATCCACATACCCAAAATGAAGACCAACAACGCCCTCGGAACTCGCGATGTCCCGGAGCTCGATGAGCGCCCTAGCGGTTTCGATCATGAGGTAAAGAGTGCCTGGTCGACCAACCGACTCCAAGCGTTGTTGAACGTCTCGCAATTCGTCTGAAGACTCGATCTTTGGGTAGCAGATCAATACATCATCGGGAATCTCAGCCATCGCTTCGAAGTCATCTGCAGCCCACGGTGTGTGAATATTATTGACTCGGACGATCACCCGACGACCGCCAAAATAGCTGGCATCCGCGACCGCTTCTACCATACGGTCGCGCACCTCTGACTTCGTGTCGGGAGTTGCCGAGTCTTCAAGATCAATCAGGATCGCGTCAGCCGGCGACCCCGGCACTTTTGACCAATAGCGCTCGTTGAGAATAGGGACTTCCAAAATGCTATGCATTCCAGCGTAACGTGCTCGCGCGGTCTCAGTCATCTGAACCGACTTCAAGTTTCAATACATCCACGACTTCCTCGGGATGCTGGCGTGGCACATAGTGGCCGGTATCGCACCAGATGACGCGAGCGGCGCGGATCGTCAAGTCCGCTCCAGCAATGTGCCAGTGCCGAGACCACCTCCGCAGCACATGGAGACCAGACCATATCGGCCGCCGCCGCGATGCAACTCGTGTATCGCCTTCGCGACGAGAAAGGTGCCAGTGCAGCCGAGCGGGTGCCCCAAGGCGATGGCTCCGCCATTGGGATTCACGCGCTCCATATCGGGACTCACCGCCTTGGCCCATGCCAAGACGACCGCTGCGAAGGCCTCGTTGATCTCGAATACGTCGATGTCGTCGATGGTCAGTTTCGCGTCAGCGAGGAGCTTCTCGGTCGCAGGAATGGGACCTTCGAGCATGAGCACGGGGTCACACCCGACGAGCGCGGTGCCGACCACACGAGCGAGTGGCCGCAAGCCTCGGCGCTCGGCCTCCTCCGCTGACATCAGGAGCACTGCTGACGCGCCATCGGCGATCTGCGCCGATGTGCCGGCCGTGTGAATGCCATTGGGCTCTACGGGCTTCAGGGAGCCCAGCGCCTCCATGCTCGTGTGCCGCGGGATCTCGTCGGCCGTGACCGTGGCCGTCGCGCCGGAGCGCGCCCCCTGCTCATCGCGAACCTCGACGCCGATCGATATCAGTTGCTCCTCGAAGCGGCCCTCGGCAATCGCCCGGGCTGCCCGCAGCTGCGATTCGAGACCCAAGGCGTCGGTATCGGACCGGGTGATGCCATACTTCTCGGCCATCCGCTCCGCGCCCGCGAACTGCGAGATGAACTCGTAGTGGTCGTAATACGAACGGGAGATCGGCTTTCCCATCCCCGCATTGGTGCCAGCAACCGCGTCGCTCCCGATGGGAAATCGACTCATTAGTTCTACGCCACACGCCAGGACAACGTTCTCCTCCCCTGACGCGACGAGCGCACTACCAAGATTCACTGCGTACTGCGACGATCCACATTGGGAGTCGACAGTCGTGCAGGCGATCTCCGTGGCCCCCCCATACGACAGCCACGCCGTCCGTGTGATGTTCATAGCCTGCGCGCCGACCTTGTTGACGCACCCACCGACCACCTGACCAACCTCAGACGACTCGACCTGGGCCCGCCGCAGCACCTCCATCTGAACCGGCCCAAGCACATCGGCCGGGTGCGATCGAGCGAAAGATCCACCTCTCTTCCCGATCGCGGACCGGCCGGCCTCCACAACCACAACATCACGCATAACCATTCCTCTCACTCAAGCAGCTATACCGAACTCAACGCGCGATCTTATTCCGCCACCGCAATCTCGCTACCAGTGCCGCTAGACCGGGCGATGATCGCAACCTCATCCGAGAGAAGATACCCCGCCATCCGCTTTAGCTCCGAACGCACGCCGGCCGGCGTATGTTCACGGAGCGACCCTTGGCGCTGTATCTGCTGGCGCTGTATCTGCGGCGTTTTCGCCGAACTTGGCCCAACCGGCTGGTGGCAACGGGTGCTCAAATAGCTCGCACGCGTTGCGGTACGTTACCTTACGTATGATCTCTGGGTCGAGGTAGGCAATCTGCTCGTCCAGCACTCGTTGTGAGTCGGGCCATGTCGAGTCGGCATGCGGATAGTCAACCTCGACGAGGATGGAGTCGGCAGCCACCTGCGGGAGCACCCTCCAGACCAAGGGGTCGAAGTACGAGGCAAAACGGAAGTTGCGGAGAAAGACCTCATTGGGAGGCGGGGCATCCTTCGGCCAGGACTGAAGCGTCTCCGCGCTCCTTCCCATGTGGACAAGCCGATCGTGGATCATAGGTACCCAACTGATCCCGCCCTCGGATAGCGCAATACGGATTCCCGGAAACCGTAGGGGTACATACGACCACAACCAATCGGTCACCGCGAGGATCGAGGTCATGGCGAAGAGAGTGCTGACGCATTCTCCCGGTGAGTCGCTCGAGGGGATCGGCGTCCAGGAGGCTGACCCGACGTGCAGGTTCAGCACCGTCCCCGTCTCCTCGCAAGCGGCGAAGAACGGGTCCCAGTAACCGGTATGCAGCGAGGGGTAGCCAATCATCTCCGGGTTCTCGGTGAACGCTACCGCTCGCACTCCCCGCTCGGCATTTCGATGGATTTCGCGCACTGCTTCATCCAGGTCGCGGAACCATGGGATCTGGCACGGAATGATGCGGTCGGGATGCGGGCCGGCCCACTCCTCCACTACCCAATCGTTATACGCCTTGACACAAGCCAGGCCGAGTTTCGTATCCTTCAGCGAAGAGAGGCGTTGTCCAGCAAAGCCCCATGTTATGGAGGGAAAGCCAAGAGAGGCGTACACGCCGGCAACGTCCATGTCAGCGATCCGCGCTTCGATGTCCCAGGCGCCCCGACGGACTTCGTCGAAGTTGACAGGCCCGAATACCCACTCCGACTTTGGACGGCCGACGGGCGCATTCATCATCGAAATGGGGTGCTCAACGCCGTCGAGCACCCACGAGTTCCCTCCGTCCTCACGGGTGATGAACTTCGGCGCGTCGTTCATCATTCGTTTCGGGATCCGGCCCGTAAACAGCGTTGAGGGTTCGAGGAGGTGGTCATCGACTGAGACGATCGCGTACGTCCGCTCTCTGGGCTCGGGTTCCGGGATAAACGAGAACGTCTCGTTGCGTACGAACGCCTGGTGATGAAGCTCATCGAGGCTCATTCCATGGCCACCTGTCGTAGGCGCCACCTCGCGAACTGAATCTTCTACCTTGGTCTCGCTCACAGCAGCACCTCCGGCTCGATCGTCAACAGCTGGCGAACGGCACCCTCCCAGAAAACCTGACTCGAGAAGGCCGACAGAACCGGCTTCATCTCAAGCTGACTTTCGTCCGCAACGATCGAAGGTTTGACACCCGCAACCATCGCTTCGTAGTTGAGCCGGCACATGCGTTCGAACACAACCGCCTTGTAGACCGCCTTCTCAAGCGTCGGAGCGAGCGAGAGGCAGCCGTGATTGGCCAGCAGAACTGCAGACGCTTCGCCAACACCCGCAGCTAGGCTTGCGCCCGCCGACATATCGGCCACAGCACCGCCATATTCGTCGAACAACACGACTTCCTCTGCGAGCAGACAAGACTGCTGGTCGGTGACCTCCGGAACGATACCCATCGTTCCGAGTAGCACGCCGTAGTGCCCGTGGTTGTGAATGATCACCGTCGCATCGCGGCGTACACGATGTAGTTCTGTATGAATGAAGACTGCAGGAGACACGTCATACGGGCCATCAAGCACCTCCCCGTCGGCACTGACGAGGCATATATCTGAAGCTCGGACCTCTTCTAGCCAGAGACCGTACGGGTTGCACAGCATAGCCCCAGACTGATCCTGCACTATCGTGATGTGTCCGCTCACATCCAGCGAGCACCCAGCACGGGCGAGAATCCTCAGGGCACACGCCAACTTCTGCTTCTCAGTAAGTTCGACGCCGAGTCCCTGGCGTTTCAGCGGATTCTCGTCCACGTGTTCTCGCAATAGCGATGTTTCTGTCACGGTGAACCTCCTGGAATGCGGTTCGCTGTTTTGATGGGTGGACGCCTCCGAGCCGTTGGATAGATCGTCTAGCGTCGCGCCGCCAAACTCACTGAGTGGGCGGTCAAATTTCTTGTGGTTCCCTCAATCAGCCGTGCTGATTTCTGCCCGGCAAGGCCAAGTCCAACGAATGTCCCTTCGCCCTCTACTTCTTCCTCCACGTACTTCTTTCCTCCCACGGCGCGGTCAGGCCAACTCGAATATTCCCCACAACGATGCTAACCATAAGGAGGGTTCGGTGCAACTTTCATGAACCGCGGCAGCTGTCATCTACGCCGCCCAACCCGGGCGTTCGGCGCCCCGAGGGCCCTACTCACCATCGTCCTGCACCATCGTCCTGCCCCGCTCAGCGCGGAGCCCGGCGACCTCAAAGGCCGTAGACGGCCCGAGCCGCCGACCTGCTCGCCGCGGAAGCGCCGAGCGGCACCGGCGCGCCGTACTCGGCTATGACGACGCGCGCCTGCTCGAGCCCGCGCAAGCTCGTTGACGACGCATGCACCAAGAAAGCCGTCGCCTCACTCACGCTACAGAAAGACAGCCCGTGCGCCCCATCAACGCACGCCCCTCCATGCGCACACAATGCTGCCAGTTCCGTAGGTAAAACCAGCGTGACCGGCAACCGGTTGCCGGCTCGATCGCCGATTGGGAGCGACGAGCTACAGGTGGTAGAGCTTGGCGGCGTTCTCGTAGAGAACCTTATGGATGATCTCCGGGGCTACACCCTCCAGGCTTTTGAGCGCCATTCGCCCCGGGATATCGGCGGTGGAGAGCGGTCCAGGCGAGAGACTCGTGGGGTGTGGAAAGTCGCTCTCGAACATCACGTTATCGGGAATGAGGTCGATGACACGCTTCACGGTCTCCTGCTCGAACCAGAACGACCCGAAGACCTGCCGCCGGAAATAGTCCGACGGCATGTCCCAGTCGGGATGTTCGCGATGGGCGCCGTAGTTCAGCCAGTGCCAGTCGAGCGACTCGAGCAGGTACGGAATCCAGCCCACCCCGCTCTCAACGGAAACGAACTTCAGTCGGGGGTAACGGTGACAAATACCCATCGTGATGATGTCGGCAACGGCTTGGGCGTTGGCGATCATGCCAACCGGCGTGACACGTGTGTGTTCCGCCCCCGTGATCGTCATTCGCCCCACCATGTCTTCCTCGGAGAGAGATCCGAATCCGACATGGAAGTTGATCGACAGTTCCAATGCCTGAGCTCGGTCGAAGATCGGGTGCCAGTGATCGTCCCACGACTGAGGCAGTCCCACCTTGGTAAAGTTGTTCGCAAAGACGATGCCCCTGTGCCCGAGTTTCTCGCAACGGGCCATCTCCGTTAGCGACAAGTCGACGTCCCAAAAGGGCAGCATCATCAGAGGAACGAGCCGGTTGGGATCCTCGGCGGCGAACTCGGCGAGGAAGTCGTTGTACGCCCGCACAAGGTCAGCTGTGAGGTCACGGCTAGTCGACTTGAAGAACAGTGGCATGTAGAACGCAAGGAGGTTGGGATACAACACCTGGGCGTACAAGCCATACTCGTCCATCCGCGAGAGTCGCTGAGCTGGATCCCATGACGCGGCGTCAGCCTCTGCAAAGGTAGGGGGAAAAGGTCGTTCGGTCTCGCCCCAACCGGCCATCGCGAATTGCCCGGCGCCGGCGATACTGCGTTCACCCACAACCCACATCTCACGCCCATCAGCCTGTGAGACGACTCGTGGCACGGCGTCGCCCCACTTTTTCCCCAGCCGAGACGTCCAGAGGTCCGGCGGCTCACTGACGTGCGTGTCACAGTCGACGATCAGGGTGGTAGCGCTCATGGTCGGTGGCCTCCCTCGTGTTCGCGCAGATTATAGCGACGTGAGATCGTCCGCTCGACTA
>WNFE01007062.1_pt1 | contig 11840 bp, 11 predicted proteins | sample 5400451 | NCBI WGS metagenome assembly WNFE01 (sample SAMN13153344, study PRJNA577476) | soil metagenome | isolation source: 200 cm saprolite under Douglas fir tree site 2 hole 2 | place: USA:California | collected 2015-04-18
GACCGCGCCCGTCGGAACAGCGCGATCACGATTTGCAAATACTAGTGATGAGAGACCGGGAAAAGAGCGCCGGTCTGTTGCGAGTGGATGCCCGCCGACGGCATCAGCGCTGCCCGTTCGCCCAAACGGAAATTTCGGCACATCCCGTTTCTAGGGCAGCTCCCTACAATCTATACGACTTCACGCGCCTGAGAAAGGTGTCTCATGACCTGCGCACCCGGGCGCTTGAATACGGATGCAATGTCTCAAATGGGTCAATCTCGTCGTTTCAAGCACGCGGTGACTTTGTCCGATTAACCCCGAGGAGCGGACGTTTCCGGCGCAATCGGTTCTTCGGGAACGTGCCAAAAGTGGCCATCCCCACGCCACTTGGGCGTGATGCGAAGCACAGTTCCGATAGCGAAATATGCTATGTCTCGCGCCGCACACGGTGTGGTCTTCGGCCCTGGAGGAAGCCCATGAGGCGGCGGGAGTTCATTGCGCTACTTGCCGGCGCAGTGGCGACGTGGTCGCTCACCGCTCGCGCACAGCAGCCCGACCGGGTACGGCGGATCGGCGTGCTGCTTGATAACGAATCGAGCATCTACCCGTTTGAGCGAGGGCTTGCACAGCTCGGTTGGACGGAGGGCCGTAACATGACAATCGATCGGCCGAACTACGGGGCCGGTCCGGCCAGAAGGGACTCCGTTGCCGAACTCGTCGCCCAGAAACCAGACGTTATTCTAGCCAAGGACGCACAGGAAACGAAAGCGGTGTTGGAGCAAACCCACACTGTGCCAATCGTGTTCGCCATGTCCGCCGATCCAGTCGGAGACGGCCTGGTCGAGAGCTTCGCGCGACCCGGAGGCAATGTCACCGGATTCTCCAGTTTCGAACCCGGGATGGGAGGCAAGTGGGTCGAGTTGCTCAAGGAGATCGCACCAAATGTGAACCGCGTGGCGGTCATCGTGCATCCGGATGAGCCCAAGGCGTCGCTCGCTGGGTTCCTGCGCGCAACCGAGCCTTCCGCGCGCTCCTTCGGGGTAGAGCTGACCATCATCCCCGACAACCCCAAGGTTTCAAGAAGCTATAGTGACAGCATCATCGAGCTTGAGCGCGCAATTGATGGATTCGCTCGAAAACCGAACGGCGGCCTGATCGTGTTCCCAGGCACCTATACCACTACTACCCATTATCGTCAGAGCCTCTGGCTAGCAGAGCGATATCGCCTGCCCGCCGTCTACCCGTTCAAACCCTACGTCCGCTCCGGCGGCTTGATATCTTACGGTGTTGACATAGCCGACCAATTTCGGCGCGCGGCATCCTATGTCGACCGCATCCTTCGGGGTGAGAAGCCTGGCGACCTTCCGGTTCAGGCGCCGACCAAGTTCGAGCTAGCCATCAATCTGGGTGCAGCCAAAACTCTCGGGCTCACGATCCCGCAATCCATCCTGATCCGCGCCGACGAGGTGATCGAATGACGGCGCTGGTTGGCTTGCTGCGATGCGGCGATGTCTGCTTGGGGTCAATCGCGTCGATTCTCCGATGTCTGCGCTACGTCCGCTCATGCCCCAAGAGCGGCGACAAAGCGGACATGCCAGGACTTCGCATTCGTGCCACATCCAGACATTCCGGGCCTCTGACCCGGAGACGGGCGGCAAACGAGTGCTGGCAGTTCAGCCTGCCAAAACCAAAGGGGCGGCCAGGCATAACCCGGGCTCGGTGATCAGCCAGCACTGGACTGTCCGGCTCCCAGATAGCGGACAGCCGATTACGGGCGCAGCATCAGCGATGAACCAAGCCAGGAACAGCCCTGGCAAGCCCCTGGACGTAGTCATCTACGCCATTCGTCGGCCCGGCTTCACTGCTGGTGGGGTGGTAGGCGACGTGGACCAATTTCTGCGAGACGGGACCTGCCCATACGGCCACGCTGCCGAGGATCAGAGCGGCTGCGGCGGCTAACAAAGCGATCTTACGCATTGAGGCCCTCCTTGTCCGACACGACTAACTTTAGGGCAGCTTTGGGTCGGGGACCTGTGATGCCGGTCACACCCCACGGCAGAAAATTGTCGAGCACTCTGGGTCAGTGATCATGTCCCTATTTTCCGGGTTGGTTAGGGGGAGCGTTCCAGATCACCCCCGCCTCACTCGATCACCTCGTCGGCAAGCGCTAGCGGGTTCGCTGGGACCGTCAAACCGAGCGACTTTACAACAACCGCGATGTCGGCTTGGGATCAATCGCGTCATTTCGAGCGCGGAGTCACCTTGACCGCTTCACCCGAGCGGTGCGAAATCCAGAACCGGCGCACGGCTAAAATCAGACAGCAGTTCTGCCGCCATCCACCGCGAGCTTCGCGCCATGGATGAAACTCGCGCGATCTGTCGCGAGGAACACGATGGCTTCAGCGATCTCGTCCGCCGTCGCTGGACGGTGCGCCGGTGCCTCCGCGGCCAATCGCTCGAGAGCTTCGCCCATCGCGTCGGTACCTTCGGTGCGAGTAGGTCCGGGGCTCACTGCATTCACCCGGACCCCGCTAGGACCATATTCGGCCGCCCACACTTTCGTGAGCAGATTGATCGCCGCTTTGCTCGAGCCATAGAGACTCATCCCGGCCGCCCCGTAATCGGCGACCATAGTCGAGAGATTGACGATCGCCCCTTTGCCTCGTTTTGCCACCGACGGGGCAAGTTCGGCGACTAGGAAATACGGAGCCTTCACGTTCAGCGAATAGACTTCGTCGAACGAGGCCTCGGTCATTTCATGCGTTGGCCCGAACGGATACACACCCGCATTATTGACCAGGATATCGACCTGGCCATTTGTGACTTCGAGCGCTTTTCTGGCGACTACACGCGCACTCGAAGCACCCCGGAGGTCAGACGGAATGAAGTCTGCTTGTCCGCCCGCTTTGCGTATCTCGGCAACCGTCTTTTCACCGCGGTCCACATTTCGGCCCACGACCACTACATGGACGCCTAGCTGGGCCAATTTGTTCGCTGTGGCCCGGCCAATACCACTTGTCCCTCCCGTGATGAGTGCGGTCGTAGCCATCGAACGACTCCTTATGCTGGGCACCGCCGCCCAACGAGAACGCCGAGGCAGGCAGGCCTCCATGAGTTACTCCCGGGCTTCATTTAGTCATACGGGGCAAAGTCCTGTAGGGGTTCTTGGGTGCGGGTGCCAACCCCATGCAGGTCGCGCTCGCCTGGCTGCTTCGCCGCGCGCCTAATTCTTCTGATCCCCGGCACCTCGTCCGTGGCTCACTTGCGTGGTCACGAGCGGCTGTTTTGAGGGCTCAAGGCCTGGTCGGCTTTGCCCCCGAAAGCTGCCGTGGAGGCTCCCCGGCCGCTGGGCCGCTTCGTGCCGATTTTGTTGCAGAAGTCGCCGATAAGAAAGGTAAGTTGCGCCTTGGCGTCGAGCTAGAGCCTTTAGCTGCCACTCGCTCCGTTGGAAGCGGTGGCTTTGAAGTGACTGTGCTGACGCCTCAACGCGGCTACAAGCAGGTTCTGGGCGATCGCCGCCAGCGTGAACTCGAACTGGGCACCGCGCGGCCCGCGCAATCGCAGGCGGCCGAGCCGCAGGATGCGCTTGAGATGTGCAAACAGCATCTCAACGCGCTTTCGGTCATGGCGCGATCGCTCGAATGCTTCGGTCTTGGCCAGTGCCCGGGCAACGTCACGAGCCTCCTCGTAGATGCTGCGCGGGACCCTGCGGAAAGGCGTCTTTGGGCAGCATTGCGCCTTGAACAGGCAGTTACGGCAGTCGCGCGTGCTCGCTAGATAAAGAAGTGTCTCCCCATCGTTGACGAGCTTGCCCGTCGTCGTGAGGGTCTTGCCAGCTGGGCAGGTGTAAACGTTGCGCTCCTTGTCGAACATGAAGTCGTCCCGACTGAAGGTCCCATCCTCGCGCTTCGACTTGTCGATCACCGGGATGTGCGGAGCGATCTTCTTGTCCTTGACGAGCCAGTTGAGATTTGCTCCCGAGCCGTAGGCCGTATCGGCCGCGAGCCGGTTGGGCTTGATACCGAAGCGCTCCTCGGTGCGCTCGATCATAGTCTTCGCCGCGCCGACCTCAGCCTGCCGGATCGCACGTGATGCCTCGACGTCCATGATGACGCCAAACTTCACGTCGATCAGATAGTTATCGGCGTAGGCAAAGAACGCCGGTCCTCGCATCGCGCCTGTCCATTGTGCGGCTGGATCGGACGGCGACACGAACTTCGGAGTAACACCGCTCGCCGCCCCGAATGCCGCGTCGTCGAGTGTGGCGAGATACTCCTTCGCCGCCCGGCTCGCCTTTTGCGCATCAAGCTCTTTACTCCACTCCGGTCCGGGGATTGACCGCTGCTTATTAGCGTCGGCAACAATCAGGCTGGCATCCACTGCAAAGCCTTCCCCACCGACGAGACCAGCCCCCAGACACGCGCCCACGACGCGTTCGAACATGCTCCGGAAAATGTCGCTATCGCGGAACCGGTCGTTGCGCGCACGCGAGAACGCCGAATGATCCGGGATCTTGTCCTCGACCGATAACCCACAAAACCAACGATAGGCGAAGTTCACTTGCACATCACGGCACAACGCCCGCTCCGAGCGGATCGCGAACACGTAGCCGATGATGAGCATCCGGATCATGAGCACCGGATCAATCGAAGGCCGACCTGTGTGCGAGTAGTAAGGTGCCAATTCCTTGTGCACCCAGCTCAGATCGAGAATGCTGTCGATCTGCCGGACCAGATGGTCGGACGGCACTACCTTGTCGAGATCAAACGCGTAGAAAAACTGGCCTTGTCCATTCCCCTGCCGCCCCATCATTGGACTGCTCCCGCGAATCACCGCCTCAATCCCACGGAATCACGGTTCGCCCATTGTCTCAATCAGAGTTTTGCAACAAAATCTGCCACGAACGGACTCATGCATCGCAGTAAACACCGTCTTTATTCTATTACCTCGTCGGCACGAGTTAACATCAGAGGCGAAACCGTGAGACCGATTGCTTTTGCGGTCTTGAGGTTAAGCACGAATTCGAATTTGGTGCCCATAATGACCGGTAAATCGGCGGGCTTGTCGCCCTTGAGAATCCGCCCGGCATAGACGCCAGCCTGGCGAAAGGAATCCGGAACGTTGTTGCCGTAACTGAACAAGCCACCATCCGCGGAAAACTCGCGATACGGGTAGATCGCCGGCACCGCATGGCGTTCTGCCAGAGCGATGATTTGTTTGCGCCGATTGGTCAGCAAAGCGCCGGTGCCGACGACGAGTGCGCCGGCTCTCTCGCGCACAAGGGTGGCAAATGCCTCATCGATGTCGTTTGCGGTGCGAGCAAACAGCACGACGAGTTGCAGTCCGAGATTCCGTGCGGTCGCTTGCATCGCGGGCACCTGCGCCACCGCATCCGGAACGTTCTGGTCCACGAGGAACGCGACGACAGCCGCTTTGGGAACGAGTTCCTGCAGCAGCGAGAGCTGCTTCGGCGCAAGATCGACACCGTAAAAGCTTACCCCGGTGATGTTATCGCCCGGCCGGTTGAGGCTCTGCACGATGCCGGCCCGGACTGGATCGCCGCCATTCACGAACACGATGGGAATTGTCGTCGCTGCCGCCTTGGCCGCTAATGCGGCGGCATCGGTGTAGGTGACGATCAGCACAACTCGGCGCCCAACCAGATCGGCTGCCAGCGCTGGCAATTGATCATATCGCTCCTCCGCCCAGCGGTTTTCGATCGCCAGGTTTCGGCCCTCGATGTAGCCGGTCTCGTTCAAGCCCCGGTGGAATGCAGCGACCCTCTGCGCGAACGGCCCAGGCGACACGGCGCTTAAAAATCCGATGGTCGGCATTGGCGATTGCTGCGCGAGCGTGGCGAGTGGCCACACCGCCGCTCCACCGGCGAGCATGATGAAATCGCGCCGTCTCATGTAGCATCCCCCAAGGGAGGTCCAGACTGCGACAAATCCTATTCAATACATAGCCATCGCGCCATAGTGCTATTGGTCCGTTTGGGCCGCAAAAACGGACATGATCGCTCCTGATCGCCTTTTCCGAGATGTGCCACATCCAGACATCCCGCGCTTCTGAGATTGGCATCTGAGCTGGGCGGCAGAGCCACGAAGAAAGAGCCCGGCAGGCGCTCTCTCCCTCCGGGCTCTTGGTGATCGCTTAGTGCAAACCTGGGGGTATCCGGGAGCGATCAGAACGCCGGAAGCACTGCGCAGCCCGCCTATGGCTTCGCGGGAACCCCGCCGTCTGCTATAGTCCACGCCGTCCAGAGTTCATCTGGGGAATGTCGGCTGGTATCCCGTGCTGTGCCATCGACATCCCAGTCGGTGCAAAGCACGGTCGTCGTCCTGCGAGGTTAGGGCTGAACCTACAATTCGGGGCCGAACCTCTACGGACACGATACGGACATGGAAAGGGGTTAACCTATCGGAACATAAGCACGCGATGGTCAGCCACGCGCCAGAGAACAGGTGGGGCATGACTGCACTGAATTCAGCCAGCGGTTCGCCGAAGGCGGACGTGAAGCATGCGCTAGTTGCTTCCGTCGCGGTTGCCGCACTCTTTTGGGGGGCTGGAGCTGCGCTTGCGCGGGATGACAGCGAAGCTTTGGCCGAAGAGCTCGCCAACCCGCTCGCCGCCCTCATCAGCGTACCGTTCCTGGGAAACTACAACGGGAATGTCGGTCCGGGGAGAGAAGGTTCCCAGTGGTTTGTGAACATCCAACCAGTAGTGCCGATTACGCTCGATGCCGACTGGCATGTGATCTCGCGAACAATCCTTCCCGTAATGTTGAACCAGAACGACCTCTTTCCCGGCGCCGGCTCGCAATCCGGTCTGCGCGACACCACGCAGGGACTCTATTTTTCGCCAAGCCGAACATTCAATGGCTTCACCTGGGGAGTGGGGCCAATCTTTCTGCTGCCGACCGCAACCGATAAACTGCTCGGCGCCGGGAAATGGGGCGCAGGCCCGACCGGGGTTCTTGTCTGGCAGGGCAGCGGCTGGTCGGTCGGCATTCTCGCCAACCACATCTGGTCCTTCGCCGGCGACGCCGACCGCGCCGATTTCGACCAAACATACCTGCAGCCCTTCATCGCCTATACGACACCGCAGGCGTGGACGTTTACGCTCCAGAGCGAAAGTACCTACGACTGGAAGACCGGCATATGGTTGGCACCGATCAACTTCATGGTCGCTAAGATTGTCAAGCTTGGGCAGCAGCCGGTCAGCATCGTTGGCGGCGTGCGCTATTGGGCCGTCTCTCCCGACACCGGTCCCCATGGTTTCGGCGCTCGGCTCGGGATGACCTTCCTGTTTCCGGCGCGATGATCGAGGTGGCCGGGGATGTTGATAGTGAAGTGAAGCAGCAAACAGCCACCAACCAGAGAAAGGAACAGATCATGTCAGACACACCGAAGCAGGAAAACTGGACGAAACCCGCCGCCATGGCGATCCCGAAGGGCGGATACTTCCAGGACAAGGTCGAGCAGGGCCGCTATGGCCCGATCTTCCCCAGGACTCCTGCGTGCTACGGCTTCTCCATCATCGCGAAAATCATTCCCGGCCGGGAGCCGGCCTTCTACCAGTATGCTCAGAATCTTGAGAAGGCGGTGGCAGGTCAGCCGGACGTTATCGCCGTGCTCAGGCTGCATTACCTCCGCTGGAATCTCTTCACGATCAAGGGGGAGACATACTTCCAATATATGGGCATTTTCGACACCGACTTCGACAAGTACACCGAAGACGCAGTTGCCATTTTTGGCGCGACGGGCCTTACCACCGTTTTTGAAAACCTCGAAGGGTTCCCCATGGATTGGAAAACGAACGCTCCAGCGTTCATCAAGTTCGTCCGCGACCACCATTGCCCCAGCTTTTTGGAATACGGCGAGTATCCCTACGTGAGCGCCGACGAGATCAAGAAGGCGCTCAAGCTCAAAGCATCCTTCTCGAACATGCTCGACCAGATGCAGTGATCCTGGAACGGACAAACAGAGACTTTCGCGCAAGCGCCAACGAAGAACGGAGTGGCAGAGATGAGTAAGAACGACCCGATGGCGGCAGTACGTGGGCGAAAGGCACTCCTCGATAACGGCATGCGCTGTGGGCAGATGGTCTTTCAGGGAGACGAGGCCGCGGCTCTAGTGGACGAGCGTACCTTTTTGATCGACCAGATGCCGTGATGCTTGGTGCGAGAGGTCATGCTTGAGTTTGACGATATTCAGCACATCCTGCTGACTCGCGTGCCCGCGCTCACGGGGCGATATGAATTTCTTTCGTTTCGCAACGCCGCGGGCGGGCGCGCCTGGCTGTCGGCGATTGCAGACAAGGTCCAGTCGGCCGCAGCGATGCGGGCTTCGGTCGATCAGGACAGACGTTGGGTGACGGTTGCCTTCACCTGGAACGGCCTGCGCGCATTGGGCGTCGACGACGCTTCACTCGCCACATTCCCGGAAGAGTTCAAGCAAGGCATGGTCGCCCGCGCAGAGATACTCGGCGACACTGGAGCTAATCATCCTAAGAACTGGGTTGGCGGCCTCGCCAGCCAGGACCTCCACGGCATCGCCATCTTGTTCGCGCGTGACGCCGCGGAGCGCGGGCGCTGCCAGACCGAGCACGAGAAGCTCATCGCACGGTGCAACGGCGTGGAGATGCTTTCGACGCTCGACCTGGAGGCGACGCCGCCGTTCGACTATGCGCACGACCACTTCGGCTATCGCGACCGGCTCTCGCAGCCAGTCATGGAGGGCACCGGCGAGGTGCCGACGCCCGGCTCCGGCGCGCCGCTGAAACCGGGCGAATTCATCCTCGGCTATCCCGACGAGGATGGACCGCCCGCCAATCTGCCGCAACCGGAGATTCTGTCCCGCAACGGCAGCTATATGGCGTATCGCCGCTTGCAGGAGCATGTCGGCAAATTCCGCGATTTCCTGCGCGAGCACAGCAAAACTCCCGAAGAACAGGAACTGATTGCGGCAAAACTGATGGGCCGCTGGCGCAGCGGCGCACCGCTCGTGCTGGCGCCCGACAAGGACGATCCGGCGCTCGGCGCCGATCCGCAACGAAACAATAATTTTAACTACAAGCAGATGGATCCGCATGGCTATGCGGTGCCGCTCGGCTCGCATGTGCGCCGCGTGAATCCGCGCGACACCGCGCACAATATGAACCGCCGCCGGATGATCCGCCGCGGCGCGACCTATGGCCCGTACTTGCCGGAAGGTGCGCCGGAGGACGGTGCGGAGCGGGGCATCGCTGCTTTTGTTATCTGTGCCAGCCTCATTCGACAATTCGAATTTGCTCAGAACGTCTGGGTGAACGACCGGAACTTTCACGAGCTGGGCAACGAACGAGACCCCATAATCGGCAACCACGACGGCACGCTCGAATTCAAGATTCCCAAGCGGCCGATCCGCAAGAAAATCACCGGCCTGCCAGCCTTCACCACCGTGAGAGGTGGCGCGTACTTCTTGCTGCCCGGCATCAAGGCGCTTCGATACCTCGCGGCACTCCCCGACGTGCGCCGAGCTTAGGTCCGAACGAACCAGAGACGAGGACAGCAATGAGCAAACTACCGCCAGCACGCACTTACAATCAAAGCCACATCCCTCGCAAATACACGCCTGGCAAACGTCGCCTGAGCATCTACTGGACATGGAGCTACCCGTGGGAGTCCCAGCGCGACCCCGCGGCGATGGAGAACCGCTTCTCTACGATCACCGAAGTCCGCACCGTGCTGTGGCCAAACTATGAGACACTGGAATACAGTGTGGCGCAATTTCTTCAGGGGATCGCGGGCACTCTGGAACTGTTCCACCGCTCCACGCTCAGCTTCCAGCAGATTGCCGGCGAAGTCACCGGCCATCCGGTTGCCGTGTTCCAGCGCATTGACCAGGCAGGCTATAAACTGCCGATTGACGAACGAATTCTGGCCGACACTGACACACTCTTGGTGTTCGGGCTCGACCACATTCTTTCCGAGCAAGAGGCTGCGCCGGACGAGATCGCAGCCATTCGTGAGTGGCTCAAGCGTGAAGGCACTTGCCTGTTGCTCGCGCCGCACCATGATGTCGGCTTCACCGACGACCTCAAGCAGCGTCAGATGGAATACCTCCACCACGGCGACGCACTCGTTCCGCGCCAACAGCGCTTCGGGCAATATACCCGCTCGCTGATGAAGGCGCTCGACGTGGCGGTGCACAACCTCTGGGGACTCCGTCCGGCACTCGTCAAAGGCACGAAGGACATCGCGCCGGTCACGGCTTTCCGGGACATTGACAAGCTGGGCCTGCTCAAGAACGTCCCCACGCTGAATTTCCATCCGCATCTGCCGCACTACGAAATCACCGAAAAGAACGGTAGGTCGATCCATCTACTGGCGCGCCAGCCTATCGATCCCGACCGACCGCATCCCTTCACGGCGGCTGGCAACACGGAATTTAACTGCCTGCTTTGGATGCCACCAAATCAGCAGCGCGCAGGAGACATCGTGCTCGTCGACTCCACGAACTTCACCACGCTCTTCGGTGGCACGGACAGTCTGGAGAACTTCTGGCGGAATCTCGCTCTAATGAAGTGAAAGCCGCTGCCGATGAGAGCGAGCGACATCTCAAGACGTAGTTGACACGGCTATTGGATATTAGTCGCCGCCAAGCGCATACGTTCCTGCATCTCCGAGAGGGAGACAGTAATGCTGATGGACTTGTTGAGCAAGGCTGCAACTGTCGCGATGTTGAGTTTTGTTGTTTCGAGCATGCTAGCGATGGGTACAGGTCTCACCGTCGCTCAGATCATCGAACCGCTGCGTAATGCTCGGCTGCTCGTACTCGCATTGCTCGCCAATTTCGTCTTGATGCCCCTTGGCGCGTTCGCCCTGGCGAAAGTGCTTTGGCTCGACGAACCGTTTGGAATTGGGCTGCTCCTCCTCGGTTGCGCGGCCGGTGCGCCGTTTTTGCCGAAGCTGGCTGAGCTTGCCAAGGGAAACCTCGCGTTTGCTGTTGGTGTGATGGTGCTGCTCATGGTCGTCACGGTCGGTTACCTGCCTATTGTTCTGCCCCTGCTGCTCGCGGGAGTCACGATCGATCCGTGGAAGATTGCTCGCTCCCTCGTCCTGCTTATGCTGCTTCCACTCACTGCCGGGCTAGCCCTGAAGGCGTATTACGAAGACATGGCTGTGCGAGTGAAGCCCGTGCTCGATTGGATTTCTAACGTCAGCCTCATCTTGCTGGTGTTGTTGATCAGCGCAGCAAACATCGACAAGGTTCTCGATGTCTTCGGCACACGCGGGATCCTTGCTGGCCTCTTGTTTATTGCCCTTGGTTTCGCGATTGGGTGGGTCCTCGGAGGACCAGGCAACGACACCAGGCGAGTTTTGGCGCTGGGTACCGCGCAGCGCAACATCGCCGCTGCTCTCGTGGTCGGAAGTCAGAGCTTCAGCGATCCAAAAGTTGTCGTCATGGTGATTGTGGTCGCGATTGTCGGATTGATTATCCTCATGCCGCTTTCTCGCGCCTTGGCCAAGCGTTGAGTCAACACCGCATGTAAGGGTGGCTACGAGCCAGCCCGGACACTGCCGCCCGTCCTGGGGCTCCTGGCGAGGCACCCGAGAACTAGCCGGTCGCGCTCTTGCGAGGCTTGCCGCCGGTCCGCCACCAGGCGCCAATGGGGCTGTTCTTTGCCTCTTCCTCGGGCACCGACAAGTGGTGTAGCTTGGTCTGGGAGCTATCAGCGGGATGTGCCGAAATGCCTTTTTTGGCGGCACGCTCTCACGCCATTGGCAGGCTTGTATTCCGAATTGGGCGCCGTCAGCATCGACATTGCGCATGTCCGGAGGCTGTTTGGTGCTTTTGAACCGAGCGCTATCTTCC
>WNFE01011948.1_pt1 | contig 11836 bp, 15 predicted proteins | sample 5400451 | NCBI WGS metagenome assembly WNFE01 (sample SAMN13153344, study PRJNA577476) | soil metagenome | isolation source: 200 cm saprolite under Douglas fir tree site 2 hole 2 | place: USA:California | collected 2015-04-18
TGGATGCGCGAGTCGGTGGCGCATCGGCACGAGTGGGATCGGCATATTGCTGTGTGGTCTCGGTGCGAAGACATCGCCGAGGTACGCAAGCCTTTCGGCAATATGGAATTGATGTTCTCTCATGTGTCTGAGCACCTGTGGAACGGACTCAACGTTCGTGCGCCAATGATGTACCTCGGCGATGCCTCCGTGCTAGGCGTGGTGAGCCGGGAACGGGACCGAGTCAAAATCGCGTTCCCGCTCAATGAGAAACCGTTCTCCGGTGACCCTTGGTTTTATTCCCAACACCTGGTGGCTTCTATATCATTCATCGGCGGTCTTTCTGACGAGCAATACACGCTACAGCCCCCGTATCTGCCGGAGTTAAACGAGTTCTACGCTCGCACGATGCACTTCGAGTACAACAAGCTCCGCATCGAACCTGGGCGCGTGGGGCTAGTTATCGATGCAGCCGACCATGACAGTTTTCTCTATGCGTTGCCAGTCGCGGACATGATGGAACGGCTGTTCGGTTTGGCGGGCTATGAGACGAAGTTGAGCTCAGCGGGCCTCATCGCCCGGCAACTCATCGCCCGCGTTGGTGGGCTTCAGGGGGCGAGGGTCTTTAAGATTCCTGGCGTACGTCGACTCTTGCGAACGCATGGACCGACGGCGTCGTTCACTAGGAAAGGTGCTCTGCAGTTGATCGGTGGCAAGGACCCCCAGAACCCGGACGCCAAGTTTAGCGACCATGAGAGGCTGTACATTGAGCAACGACCAAGAGAAATCACGAAGCTCACGCCGGACGCGGTATTCGCTTACCTAGTCGAAAAGGGGCTGTTCCGGATCGGCGCCGAGTTGACTTGCCCGAGTTGTCGAATGCCTAGTTGGACCGCTCTTGATACGCTCAAACAGCGCGTCGTTTGCGAACTGTGTGGCCATGAGCACGACGCCACGCGGCAATTGGTCAACGGAGAGTGGCACTATCGACGCTCCGGGGTGATGGGTGCAGAAAGGAACGCTCAGGGGGCGGTACCAGTAGCCCTAACGCTGCAACAACTGGAAACGAGTCTTCACGGGCTCGACCGCGATATCTACTCACCGTCGCTGAGTCTGGAACCTAAGCCGGGCGTCGATCTTCCGAGATGTGAAATCGACTTCGTATGGGTAATCGCTCGAACGTACCCGCCGAAGACGGCGATCCTTCTTGGTGAGTGTAAGGATCAGGGTCCAATCAAACTGGACGAATTCGAGAGAGACGTGGAAAATCTGCGCCGAGTCGCTGATGCATTTCCGCACCGGCGGTTCGAGACCTTCGTCGTGCTGTCGAAGTTAGCCCCGTTTACACCCGAAGAAATTCAGAGGGCGAGAACCCTCAATGGCGAGTACGAACAGCGCGTTATCCTTCCGAAATCTACTTTAGAGCAGCGAGTTCGGGGTCGGCCTCGAACTGATTGGTCTGACTCAGATCAGGAGGCGATCCGTCGGTCCCTGACCTCAGGGGTCGATCTAGCAGCAAGGTCAGTGGACGATGGCGCACGATCTAGACGTCTCGCTTCGTACAACTCTCTACGCGTCCGCTCGCGACGTTCACGCAGTCCGTTGATGAGGAGAACCGCAACGGCGATCAGGGCCCCGATGATTAAAGGCGCAATGAGAAGGACGACGTAGCGGATCATCCCGACCTCCTGCGGCCCCTCTTGCCGCGCCTATCGCCGTGCTGCCTTGATGGCCGAGACCTTAACGCTGATGCTGCCTTGAGGCAACCAGACGGTGGGTCGCGAAGAAAGATGCCCGTCGCCGGGATCGGGCCGTTCGCCGTCCACACAAGGCGCCAGCTCCACTGAGCGAAGCGAGGCGAGAGCGACGCATGGCGGGAGAATACGGCCGCGCGCCGCGGCGAACAAGCGCCGGGCCAGCGGGCTTCGTCGGCGCGTAGCCTTGCCCGCCTTGACATAGAGGTGGCCGATCCGTAGTGTGGCGGCCATCCAAATCGCAGGAGGTAATCCCATGAAACGCGTCGTCTCGCTCCTTGCCTTGTCGCTCGTCGTCGTGGCCAGTGCCCCGGCGACGTCGTACAGCCAGGATCTCGTGAAGCGGTGCGGCTCGCCAACGACTCGACCTTCGAGATCCTCACCGATGTCGGCGCCCGTGCCACGCGCATCGACTGGGTGCGCAACTACGTCTATCCGTCGACCCGTACGTACACGTTCAGCGAGATTGTCACGCCCGACGCCGGCTACGTCGCCGGCATCGACACCATCGCCCGCAACAAGCAGAACATGGAGTCCAACCCGCCGGCCCACGCGATGTCTGGGCTGCGGTTGGCCGCCACCCAGCGTGAGCTGCGCCGACCCCCGGCCCCCCTGCTCCGCGACATGCTGCGGAACCCCGATAAGGTATCGGCAGCCCGCAGCGTGACGATTGGCAGCGTCTCCTATCCCGCCGTTGATTACCGGGCAGGGGACGTGACGTACACCGTCATGTTCGATCCGCAGACCGGGTTGCCGGCCCGCATCCGCACGCTCGACTACGACAACGTCTGGGGCGACGTGAACTACGACCTCGTGCTGTCTGACTGGCAGACGATGGACAGGCTCCGCGTGCCCACCAGCCGGAAATACGAGCTGAATGGTCGCACCGTCGCCGAGATCAAGATCACGGAAGTCAAATACAATCTGCCCGTCGCCGCCGAGCGCATCACCATCCCGGCGGCGTTCCGGGAAGGGGCGCCGAAGCCCGCGACCGGGGGCGCCGTCCCGTATCAGTGGGTGATCCGGCGCCCGTTCATCGGCACCTATATGGACTCTGACAACCCGAGCTTCGACACCCGCGCCACGTCGAGCCTCAGGCTCGCCGAGCTGGGGCCAGGGATCCAGCACGTCGTCGGCGGAAGCCACAATGCGCTGATCGTCGAGATGAGTGATCACCTCATCGTGTTCGACGCGCCGGTCTCCGACGCGCAGTCGAAGTGGACGCTCGACGCCGCCCGCCAGAAGTTCGGCGCTAAGCCGATCAAGTATCTGGTGCTCACCCACCATCACATGGACCACGTGGGCGGCTTGCGCGCGTACGCCGCCCAGGGCGCCACCATCGTGGTCGGCAAGGGCGACGGCGAGCACTTCCGTCGCGTGCTGGCGGCGCCGTTCCGGCGCAACCCGGATCTGCCGCCGAAGGATCTGAGCAAGACGCCGATCGTGGAAGTCGCCGACAAGCACGTGCTGACCGACGGCAAGCGCGAGGTCAACGTGTTCCTGGTCGACAACCCGCACACCCAGAGCATGCTGATCGGCTACGTGCCAGACGCCCAGCTCGGCTTCGTCACGGATATCTGGAGTCCTGGGCGCGATCCGCTGCCTGCGAAGATCACGCCACCACTGGCCGCGCTCGTCGCCGGGGTGAAGAAGGCCGGCATCTCGCCGGCGAAGTTCGCGGGAGGTCACGGCAGCAGCGCCGACTATCCGCCGCTCGCTGAACTCGCCGACAAGCAGTAGCGCGCGCTCGGCCCGGCTACGCGGCTTATCGCGTGGCCGGGCCCCTCACACCATCAATCGCCCGCCGTTGACAAGCTCGCGAACGTGCCGCTGAGCGGTCAGTTTCCCTCGAAGGTGATCTTCACTAGGATGGTGCCTCGACGACGACCTCGTCACGATCCAGGGCGTGCTGATGGCGCGGATCGACCGGCTGGCGGAGGAGGCCAAGCAGGTCTTGCAGACGGCGGCCGTCCTGGGGCGGGAGTTCTCACCGAGGCTGCGGCCGTCCTGGGGCGGGAGTTCTCACCGAGGCTACCAAGGAAATTCGGGACTTTGCGCTCTCAGTCATAACGAGCGCTGAGCACCCGGACCGGTTCGGCTTCGTTTCGCCGCCCCGCTGTGCGCCACAGGGGGAGACGCGCGAGTCACCGACAAAACCGACAAAATGGTGATGGGCCGATGGCCCACCCTGCACGATGAAAATCGGCGTGATTTTCTGGGCAAACCCCGGGGCGGTCTGGTCGGTTCGTCGCGAGGAGCTCCGTCAGCAGTTTGAGGCGATGAGGTACACGCCGCCGGTGGTGAAGCGCTACGACACCACGGTGCTCGGCGGCGTCCAGCCCGGGCCGCTCGAGCGGTAACGCGCGGGCCGGCCACGCTCACATTGCGCGAAGAGGGCGGCCGCTTCCGGATCATCCCGCGCTGGCCGAGCGGCGGCCACGACTTGCTGAAGCTGGTCGACGAAGCCGGCGTCGCTGTTAGTTCCGACGAGCGGCAGTTGTTGGACCGGCTGCGCGCGTTCATCGTCTGGCGCGGGCGCTACCCGATGCCGACGAAGCCCGACGTCCTCAAGGCCGAGAGGGCCCTGTCGTGGGTCACGTCTCCCGTGCCGGTCGTGGCCTCGCCGGACGACCACAGGATCGCCGTCGGGTTGTTCGACCGCGTGATGTCCCAGCTGCCGTGCTAGGTTTCATCGCTCAGGATCAGGGCCACTTGCCTCACTTCCCCCTCGGCTCATCCGTTGCAGGTACACGTCATCCAGACCCTGTCGCCCTCGACACCGCCACCGAGGTCACCGCAGTACTGGTGCTCCTGGACGCCCGTGCCCGCGTCCACACCCTCGATTAGATGAAAGAGCAACGCGACGTAGCCTGAGCCCCTCTGCTAGAGGTGTTCGCCGGTGTCGCTCGCCGCATGATCGCGGCCAAGTCAGACGAGGCCAAACAACTCACGGAGGGCAAGCTGAAGGCCGACAATGCCACGGACAGCCCACTCCAAGGGGAGCGCGCCTTGGCTCGGCGACCTGCTGCTGCGAGGACCTAGCTCTGAAAGTGGCCGTGACGAACCTGTCCCGAGTCGCGGCGTTGTGGAGTTCGGCGGGTTGCTTGGTCGGGCCTCCCGGGGGGAGGGCCCCTCTGCGCTGGTGGGATACTTTGGGATACTTGATGAGACGGAGGACAGGCTATACGCGTCAAGGCCATCTGCGACTTGGCTCAGCGATCGGATCTGGACTTGTTCCGAGAGGTCGCCGGCGGACTTGACCTTGCTGCCCGGAACGCATCCGCCATCGAAGACGATCGCTGGCCGTTCCCTCTGCACTCGGTCGACCTGAGCCCCATCCAGGTGGACAAGGATCTCCTGCGCGCGGCCCGAGATGATTGCTGGTATCGGAAGAGTGCGCGGTGACCAAAAAGGCGCGCCCCACGTCTGAAGAACTGCTCGGTCTTGTCGTAAAGAACGCACTCGACTTCCTCGAACAGTCGGTAGCCGCTCTCAGCAAGCGCCCGAAGTACTCGCTCATTGACTTCTGCTCGGCTGTGGAGTTGCTTCTAAAGGCTCGGCTTATGCGCGAGCATTGGGCGCTGATCATCGCGAAACCCGAAAACGCGAACCTCACACAACTCAGCGAAGGCGACTTCCGGTCGGTTGCCATGGATGAGGCGATCACTAGACTTCGGAACGTCGCCGACGAACCGATTTCGCGAGAGGAGGAGCGATGCTTTCAGGGTCTCCGGCAGCACCGAAATAAGCTCGTCCATTTCTTTCATGAGCAGTACGCCTCTTCTCCTCCCGATCAGAAGGCTATCGAGGAAGTCGTCGTTGAGCAGTGCAAGGCGTGGTTCTATCTGCATCGCCTCTTGACGGGTCGGTGGGCGAGTCACTTTAAGCCCTACGCCAAGGCCATCAAGGCGGTCGACAAGAAGATGCAGAAGAATCGAAACTTTTTGAAGGGCAAGTACGAGGCGATCCTGCCCGATATCAAAAAGGAGATCACGGCCGGCGCGCAGTACGAGCTTTGCTCGTCGTGCGGCTTTGAAGCGAGACGAATAGAGGAATACAGCGAACCGCTGTACCAAGCAATTTGCAAGGTGTGCGGCGCGGAGCGGGGCTTTCTCCAAGTTGCGTGTCCGCAATGCGGAGAAAGCATCAGGGTCCACGACATGGGGGAGGCGGAGTGTCCGAACGAGGATTTTGACGTTACCCTCGAATGGTTGTTAGACAAATACGGACCAGTCGAGGACCCGAAGGAAGACCCCGAGGTTGCGTTCTGCGCGTACTGTGAACGGGCCGAGCCGACTGCCATCCCGTTTGGTGAGTTTGAGTATCTGTGTCTGTCCTGCCGAGGGCTGCACGACTCAGCGGACAACTGCGAATGGTGCGGGGCGCTAAATGCGAGTCTCAAGGACGACTCTTACTTGGGCGGGTGCGTTGTCTGTGGTGGGAAGTTCTCGTCAGAGTCGTTCGCGCGAGAGTAACGCTATGCCTTCTGTGCCAATGAACCGAGAGGCACGCGGCCCGAATGTGCAGGGTGCCGCGCCCGATCCGGTCGTACTGTGTACGCGCTCGTGCCGTTCCACACCGACAGGGACACTCTCACTTCTGATGTTGACCCGGAAGAAGCGTCCCGGATGTAATCTTCGATGCAGGAGAATGGTATGAATCGACACGAAGTTATCTTTCACTTGCCCGTACCAGTGCCGCCGGAACACCCTCCTGAGAGGATTAGAATCCCCATAGCGCGGCGGCGGGCGGACGGCGGTTTAGTCCAACTGGTTTTATCCGCCATGCGCGGCGCACGACGGATAAAAACCTATTCGTTAGATGTACACGCGACGAGAGATATGGCGTCGGCGTGCACCATGAGAGTCTGCGCTGGTGGCCTGCTCGTTAGACAAGACGAGATCCTTCTGGCCAGGCGCTCAGAGGGCCGGAAGTTCTACCCCGGCGTCTGGGACATCCTGGGGGGACATTGCGAAGGAGGCGAGACTCCAGCTGATACCCTCGTTCGCGAACTTGAGGAAGAGCTAGGCGTCAAGGCACGCGCCTTTGAGGAGATTGCCGTCCTCGGGGAGCCACAGCTGGTCGAGTACGGAGAGGCCAAGTATCACGTGTTCCTCGTCACCGCCTGGGATGGCGGCGAGCCCCGGTTGCTGGGGGCGGAGCATTCTGAGTTGCGCTGGATGAAGCTTGACGAGGCATTGGCCGTGCCCCTTGCTCATCCTGAATACGGCGGCCTTCTCCGCGCTGTAGGACGACGCGGTAGTGCACGTGAACGAGACATCTAACCCGGCACTGGAACGGACCGCTGGCTCGCATTCGCTCGCCGCGGCCGCTCACTGCCAGCGTTAGGCTGCGAGCGCCATGGCGATCTACCTCGTAATCGGAGCCATCATCGTTGCCGCCGCGGGTGCTGTACTCCAAGCCCTAGCTGCGAGCAACTCGACGGCTGAGAGACGGGGCCGCCGTACGGCCACGCTGGCTATTTTCGCAGGCCTACTGACGGCGGTGTGGGTCATTCTGCTTTGGTTCGCTCAGCAACGATACACACAGGAGTGGAATTCGCGGCCGGTTGTCGAGTTCTACATCGACAAGGAGAAGCGGCTCAATCTGGAGAACCGCGGCTTGGTAGACATCGAGGATGTCGCCGTGTTCGTGAGTCATTACACGCTTTCGGAGGACTATCCCAGGCGTACCTCCAAAGCCACGATCCTGAGCCACGGCACTCTGAGTCGCGCGTTCGAGCGCATTCCACACGTTGCCAGGAACACGACGGCCCAGATCGATTTGAAGAAGATGCCGACCCTCCTGAAGTTTTACCCTGAATTGCCGAAGCCCGATGAGACTTGGATTCGTGACGTATATTGCCTTCGCGTGCTATTCCGCAACGCGATATCCAAAGAACGCCACGTCCGGTACGTTTTGACATCCCCGAGCTTGATCCTCCCCGATCCATTCGGCGACTATCGGGACGCCGCATCAGGTGGAGGATATGAAGCCTCAGTCGCAATTCTACGGTTACGGGATCTGATCCGGTCCCATGAATCAGCATTCTATGATGATCGCCCTAACGCTTTTTATCGAAACTAACGAGCCTAACTTCGGCATTCAGCCGGCGGCAATTCGCACCGCGGCTGATACCGGGTGTTAGGCTGCAATGAAAGCCAACAGATTCTTGGGCCGTACTGTAGGTCGATACACGGCGATCGCCCCGCTGATCGGAACTGCGGCAACGATCTATGCTCTCTACCGGGCTTTCCAAAATCTCGACGCCTCGGGAGCGACATCGCGCACTGCCATCGAGGGGATTTTCGACGGTCTTGCCGCAACGATCACCTTGTTGGTCATTTCCGTTTCGCTGGCCGCGTTCTACGGCCTCGTGAAGGGGCGACGTGATGACGACGGCTCAGCCTAACAAGCGGCTGGAGCGGTCCGGCGCGAATCCTAGTGTGGACATCGTCGCGTCCAGCGCCGGCCGCTCAGCCGCCATGCGTTCGCCGCACAATCGAAAATCACACCGCTGAGGTCTGAGCGCGTGGAATTCGAAACGGGGCCCGAATCGAGCCAACCGATCGAGCATCTCTCGACGAAGGAAGGCTACAATCGCTGGGCGACTATCTACGACGACGAGGACAATCCGCTCATCGTGTTGGAAGAACGGCATCTTCCCGGCCTGCTTGGCGATGTTCACGGTCTCGACGTCATTGACCTCGGTTGCGGCACCGGCCGGCATGCCGTCCGCCTCGTCGCGGCGGGCGCTCGGGTCACTGCGGTGGACTTCAGTGACGGGATGGTGGCCAAGGCGCGGCGCAAGCTGGGTTGGGAGCAGGTGCAGTTCATCGCTCACGATCTGACACGAGGGTTGCCATTTCCGAATCGCTCGTTCGACCGCGTGCTGAGCTGTCTGGTGCTCGATCATCTCGGCGACCTGACCGCGTTCTTCGCGGAGTGCCGGCGCGTCTGCCGCCCCGAGGGGTTCGTGCTCGTCTCGATTTTCCATCCGGCGCTCATGCTGCGTGGGATTCAGGCGCGGTTCATCGACCCGATCACAGGGCGCGACGTGCGTCCGGCCAGTCACCAGAATCAGATCTCGGATTACGTGATGGGCGTCGTCCGGAGCGGATTGACGCTTGAGCACATGAGCGAGCACGCGGTGGACGAGGAGATCGCCACTCGCTCGCCGCGATCCGCCAAGTATCAGGGTTGGCCGCTGCTCCTGCTCATGCGGCTGCGCCCGTGACCGACTGTCGTGAGCGTTAACGTGTGGTTCACGCTCCGCGTTGCGCGGCCCGACTACGGCCGTTGAAATGCTGAGCTGAGAACCAGTCATGGCATCTGCTCTAACGTCGTCCTCCTCAGCGACACGGGGCAGGCGTCGAACTTCACGCTGCAACGGACCGGAGGCTCGCAGTGCTCACCTACCGGCCGCTGAGCGTGCGCGTTGAGCCTGTAGAAAAAGTCACTTGGGAGAAATGTCAGAAGAAAGAAGTCAATAGGTTGTGACTATCAAGATGCCGGATTTCGGGATTTTTCTACAGACTCGTTAGCCGGACTGAGGTGGTATTGCGGATGACGACACTGCGGATCGTTGCCCTGTTGCTCGTCGCGAGCACGGCCGTCTTCGTCGTGGGTGCTCTTGGCGGCGCGAACAGTCATGGGATCCAGCGGCCAATTTGGCTTCCGCCGCTCTGGATCCGTACTGGGATTCCGCTCGTCGTGGCCGGTGGCCTCTGGCTCGAGCAGCGATGGGCTTGGTGGATTGCTGTCGTGATGTGTGCCGGACTACTTCTTTGGATCGGAGTCGCTTCGTTCGTCCTGACGCTCGGCGGCTACTTCAGTGAAGAGGTACGTGGCTGGCTGCGCTCGGGTTGCTCCTCTCCGGCGCAGGTCGGAGCATAGGGCGCGCGTAGTATGGGCCGGCCAACCCGCCGATGAAGCTGACGGCCACCTTCGGCGTCCACAGCTTACCGGCACGTTGGGCGTCACAGGCCACGAGTTCGCTGTGTCATCGGAGGGAGCGAAAATGAAGCCCGTCAATCTCGCGGAGAAGCTCTCAACCTTCACGGAGCACTGGCAGCCGCGGACCGTTGGCGAGTTCAATGGGCACGACCTCATGGTCGTAAAGGTTAAGGGTGCGTTTGTTTGGCACAAGCACGACAGCACGGACGACTTCTTCCTCGTGCTCAAGGGACGAATCACCATTCAGATGCGGGATGGGAACGTCACCCTGGGCCCTGGAGAGATGTTCGTGGTGCCCAAGGGCGTCGAGCATTGCCCCGTGGCTGAAGAGGAATCCCACATCCTGCTGATTGAACCATCCGGTACGCCAAATACCGGCAACGCCGAGACCGCCGCTCCTCGTAGAGTGGTCTTGCGTCATGCGAAAGTGACGCCCAACCCACGGTTCGAGCGGACGCGCTCCGGCGGGCTACGCTCGCCTACGCCCGCCGCTCCACCGCAGCCTTAACCGCTATTTCCACGGGGACTCCAAGTACCCGCAGGCGGTCGAGTCGTTCGTGAAGCTTCCGATTTCGGACGAGAGCAAGCGCAAGATCCTCTGGGACAACTGCGCGCGTTACTACGGGGTGAAGAGCTAACCGGAGTTTGAAGTACCGGAAGGAATCATCATAGAGTTCCAAAGACGAAATCCTTGACCTGCTGCTGCGTGCGGACCAGATCATCGAGTGATCTCCCGCAACGTGCCACGGCATCCAGCGAGCGGCGACGGAGATGGAGGTAGAGTTCCAAGCTGAGCTTCGGAAGCGGGGCATTAGTGCGCCCGACATCGAGAAGGTAGAGATGCGGCCTACTGAGGACCCTGTTGTCCTGGAGGACCGTCACAGAATCGTCGATATCACGGTCACCCTTCGATCTGGCCGTGCCGAATCGTGGAGTCAACTTCGAGAGGCGGCCGAGTAATCCCCCTGGCCGACCTTGAGGAGTTCATCCACGACCACCGCCCCCACGGCCCCCTGACAGGCGGACGAGAGTCTGCGCCACCTGAGAGGGCGGCGCGGGGAGGGAGAAGAACATTGCTGCGGAACCCCAACTACTTCTGCCTCTCTCCGATCATCGTGTTTTCAGTGCGGCTCGACGGCCGCTGCTTGATCGGTCTCGGATTCGCGCGAGTGGACGCAGTTATGGCTGGCGGCTGAGACCGAAGATCGCGCTCGACGGCATGAGCCCGAAGCAACGGCACGGGAAGACGGGCATGAGGTTGCAGATGCTTCCTCGTCCAGATCACCGAACAACAACCGATACAGTCGGCGTAGCGGCGGAACCTCGACCCCGAGTGCGCGTGCGACGGCGACGTCGAGATCCTCGCTTTCAGGGATGGGAGCTCGAAGCTTTTCGAGGTCTTCGGGTTTCAAGGTGACCCCGGCGATGTCGGCAGCATAGGTGATGCGAGTATGCCATGGCGCTACGCGTTCTGAGTCCAGCCGTCCCAAAGCAACTCACAGCGCTGCCCCGCAAGTGCCCGTCATCGCGCGAGGCTGGCGAGCGGATCCAGCGTGGCGCAAAGGACTACTTTGCGGCCACGCTCACCTTAAAGTTCCGGCCTCTCGGCCTTGACACGCGAGTCGGTGCGGTGCTACGTGTTCGACCGTGCGCGCTGGTTGGGCGCGGGAACGCGGGACGACGGACGCCCTTCACGCGAGCCCAAGAATGGGGCTATGCGCTCGGTTCCGTGCTGTCGCGGCGCGCACCTGATGCTGAGAACTACCGAAAATGGGCCTTTATGTCGCCTCGCCTCCCGGCAAAGCCGGCGCCCGAACCGGAGAGACGAAAACGAGGTGACGGACGAATGGTGACATGGGGCCGAGCTCGAATGCCGCTGGCGCTGCTGGTCGCCGTCGTTGCGCTCGTGGCGCCGGTGGGGGCGCAGGAGAGGCCGCGGTACGGGGGGGAGCTGCTGTTCGCCGTGCCGTCGGAGTCGCCGTCCTATGACGGCCACCAAGAGGAGACATTCGGGCTCATCCACCCAGCGGCTCCGCACTACAACACGCTGGTGCGGATCGACCCCTTCGACAAGAGCGGCACCCAGGTCGTGCCCGACCTCGCGGAGTCGTGGACGGTCTCCAAGGACGGCCGCACCTACACCTTCC
>WNFE01003405.1_pt1 | contig 11832 bp, 7 predicted proteins | sample 5400451 | NCBI WGS metagenome assembly WNFE01 (sample SAMN13153344, study PRJNA577476) | soil metagenome | isolation source: 200 cm saprolite under Douglas fir tree site 2 hole 2 | place: USA:California | collected 2015-04-18
GGCCGCGCTGCAGAAAGCTCTGGACCTGAATCCAAATGCTGTCACTGTCCATGCCTCTCTGGGTAAAGTTCTCATCGCAGAGGGAAACCCGCAGCGGGCGCTTGCGGAGATTGAGAAGGAACCAAGCGATTCGGGGAAACTGATGGGACACGCACTGGCCTATCATGCGCTCGGCCGTGAAGAGGATTCGAGTTTGGCTCTGGCCGGGCTTATCGCCAAGTATGACGCTGATTCGGCCTATCAGATCGCCCAGGTCTATGCGTTTCGGGGCGAGTCCGGCAAGTCGTTTGAACGGCTGGAGCGTGCCTATAAACAGCGAGACACCGGACTGCCCGCCATCCAGACCGATCCGCTATTGAAAGCTCTGCGCCACGACCAGAGATTTACCGAACTCCTTAAGAAACTGCGACTGCCGACTTAAAGCAATTCGCGCCAGCAGGTTTTCGGAGAGTTCCAAAAACATCGACCGCAATCCTCGCCTTTGCCTCGCTGATTTCCGTTCGAAACATTCCTCGCCAGTTTGCGTACATCTCCCCGAGAAATTCCGGGAAATTCGGTCCACAGACCCGTATTCAGACACAACACAATCCTCCCAATCTGGTTTTCTCTTTTTCTGAAGCTGTTGGTTGCGAATCACTCTGTTTGTTCAGGAGACATCCAATGAGTGTCACACCCCAAAGAAAGGAATCACTGCCGCTGCAGATTGAACCCCTGACAGGCAACCAGTTGGGCGTAAAGCGTGTGGGACTTTTGCACCATTCGTTCTACTTCCTGATGTCGCTGCTGGTGGCTATGGTTGTGGTGTATGGCTTCAGTCAGACCGTCAATGCCAGGCTTATCAATCCACCATCACCGCGGCCGATGGTCCTTTATTTTCACGCGATAGTCTTCACAGGCTGGGTGGTGTTTTTCATTGTGCAATCCGCGCTGATCAAGACGCGAAATGTAAAGCTGCACCGTCAACTCGGCTGGTTCGGCCTAGCCTTGGGCATTGCGATTCCCGTCGTTGGAATCGCGACCTCAATTGCGATGGGGAGATTGCGAATGCGAGAGGGCCGCAGCGATGCCGCGCAATTTCTGATTATTCCGTTTTTCGACATGTTGGCATTCACCGTGGCGTTCGGATTGGCATTCTGCTGGCGGAAGAAGCCACAATTCCACCGTCGTCTGATTTTGATTGCTACTTGTTCGCTAACGGCTGCGGCATTTGGGCGATTTCCAAGTTTCTTAGTGCCGCACAATTGGTTTTACGCGGGCGTTGATGTTTTGATTCTTCTCGGCGTAGTGCGCGACCTGGTCGTGTCGAAGCGCATCCACCCTGTCTACGTCCACGGGCTTCCGCTACTGATTTTTGGCCAGACGGCCGCCGTCTATGCGTTTGCGAGCAGTTGGACGGTGTGGATGAGAATCGCGCATGCGATGCTAGGCTAGCTCGAGCAACTGGATCAGCGTGACGTTTTGCAGAGACAAGGCACCGCGGGCCCGAGTAGTTGGTTGTCAGGCACGGCTATCTGACAGTTCCGATTACCTCCGCTGTCACTCTCGTCTTTGACTTCCCTCATAGCATTCCCGCGCTGAACGAGGCGACCTTTGGATACTGCGCAGGGCGCATCGGTGCAGATCGAAAGGGCAACGCCCACCTACGGTAAGTAAACACCACTGCGCCTATGCCGAATATCGAAAACCTCAAAAAGCAAGCCAAACAGTATCTGCGCGGTACATTAGTGCCTCCCCCTTCCCCAGCATTAGTATTACGAATTTATGACGGCGCGTCCTCGGAAGGAATGACGCTGAATTTCGCGACTTCAAACAAATATCAAGCCTTCCATCCAGCTCTCACTCGCCGTGCGATAAGTGCCACCTGCTCTGTATCCTTTCGTTGACTCAAGCGTCTAATCTGCTTAGAGTCGAATTGGGGCAATGCGCAATAGACTATTTATCTTCGTGGCGTTGGTCGCCTTGCTGGGCCTGCAATTCGCGGACTGCATGTCCGCGATGACGCAAGACCCGCAAAGTATGAAGTGCTGCGGTTCTATGCCCTGCGACCCGTCCAATCAAAGTCACGATTGCTGCAAGGGCATGGTTTCGTCTCAATCGCCAAGCGTCTTGCCGGTCGCTCACGTGACGCTCCATGCGCCGGTAATGGTTGTGACGGACGTTCTTGCGTCGCCCCAGACGACGGCATATCCCGAAGTTTCTCGCTTGGATTTCGAGGCTCCCCAGCATTCACCTCCAGAGCTGTACACTCTCCATTCTTCCCTCCTGATCTGATCCGCTTCTCCGCGGTGCGGCAACGTACCGGCATGTCTCTTGTTGTGTCTCCGCTGTCCCCTTAACCCGTCGATTTGTTTTCGGTCGAGACCTAGATGGTGACTCGCCGACAATCCGCGGTTTCGTCGTCCACGTTCAGGAGAAAGAGATGTTTTCGATAGCGAGAAGGAATTTCGCTGTGCGGTTGTCGCGCGCAGCTCTTCGTCGAAGTATTTCTGTACTTTTGCTTTTTGCAGCGTTGGGTGGAAGTGCCTTTGCCCAAGAGCCGACATCCTCGCGCGCGGGAGTGGCCACTCCACTCTCCGAGTTGCTCGCGGAAGCGGAGAAGAACAATCCGCAAATCGAAGCGGCGCGGCAAGGCTGGCAAGCGGCGAAGCAGGTGTCAACACAGGTCTCGACACTCCCCGACCCTCAATTCACGTTGCAGCATTTCAGCGTTGGCAGTCCACGCCCCTTTGCCGGGTACACCAACAGCGACTTTGCCTACATCGGCCTCGGTGTTTCGCAAGACATTCCGTACCCGGGCAAGTTGCGCTTGAAAGGTGAGATTGCGAAGCGCCAAGCAGATGTTTCACAGCAACAGATCGAGTCCACACGCCGCAGCGTCCTTGGGGAACTCAAAGCTGCGTATTTCCGACTGGCCTACCTATCCAGGACGTTGACGATCCTCGAACAGGACGGTGAACTGCTCAAGCAGGTGCAACAAGCCGCAGACGCCCGCTACCGCTCGGGCATGGGCACACAGCAAGACTTGCTCCAAGCTCAACTGCAACAGACGAAACTGCTTCGTGAAATCGCGATGCACCACCTAGAAGTGGGCAAGCTCGAAGCCCAAATCAAACAGCTCCTCAACCGCCCGCAGGATTCGCCGGACATCGAACCCTCCGATCTCGTCGAAACGCCTCTCGCGCAGACCTACGCCGAACTTCTGACTGCGGCCGAAGTCCAGAATCCCGAAATCGCCAGCGCGAAGAAGATGATCGAAAGGCAGTCGCTGCAAGTGGACCTTGCGCGCAAGGATTTCTACCCAGACTTCAACGTGCAATATATGTGGCAACGCACCGACCCCACGCAGTTTCGCGCCTACTACATGCTGAGCCTAGGCGTACGCGTGCCGATCTACCGAGGACGCAAACAACGTCCCGAACTCGCGCAAGCGGAAGCGGAGAAGCTGCGCGCGGGAAGCGAACTCCAGGCGCAGTCGCAGCAGGTCGCTGCGGAATTGCGCGCGCAGTACGTGCTGGCGCAACAAACCTCGGAACTTCTCAAGATTCACCGCGAGGGACTCTCACCTCAGTCGCGGTCGGAATTCCAGGCTGCCTTGGCCACCTACCAATCGAACAAACAGGATTTTCAAGCCTTGCTCGCTGCGTTTCTCGACGTGCTCCGCCTCGACGAAGAGTACTGGCAGAACGTCGCCGAATACGAGACCGCGATTGCGCGGCTCGAACAGATCACGGGATTGTCGCTTCGCTAGAAGAGGAGAATGATCATGCGAAATTATCGAAATGCGTTTGTCTTCGCCCTGGTGGGCAATCTCGCTCTTCTCGCTGTTCTCGGCGGACTGTGGTGGCGCGGAAAGCAGCATCGGCAGATGGAAGTTGCAATGCAGCCGACTTTGACCGAGTCGGCCCAAAGTTCTCCGAACGGATCGGAGAGCGCGGCGATGGCGCCGCACGAGGCAGCTCTTGTCCCTGTTCAGCTTTCGCCCGAACGTCTGCAAAGCATCGGCGTCAGGACCGGCCGGGTGGAAATCAGGACCGTCGAAGACGAGATCCACGTCACTGGGAACGTCGCGATTGATGAAACACGCCTCTCCACCGTACAGGTGCGCTACTCCGGCTACATCCAGAAAGTCTTCGCGGACGCCACCTATCAATACCTTCGCAAGGGCCAGCCGCTCTTCACGATCTACAGTCCCGACCTCGCAGCCACCGAGCGTGAGTATCTGGTGGCGAAGCAAAACCAGCAGGGCGTAGCGCAAAGCACAGTCCCTGGTGTGACCGAAGGAGCCGCGTCGCTCTTGGAGGCCGCAACGGAGCGGCTCAAACAATGGGGCGTCCCACAACGGGAGATCTCGAGACTCGAATCTACAGGTGCAATCCAGCAGGAACTCCAGGTCGATTCACCCGTCTCTGGCTATATCACTGAGCGCAACGCCCTTCCGAATCTCACCGTTCAGCCGGAGACGCGGCTTTATTCCGTCGCCGATCTTTCTACGGTGTGGGTGTTGGCCGAAGTGTTTCAAAACGATTTGGGAAGAATCAAAGTCGGCGACCCCGCTTCACTCACGGTCGATTCCTATCCGGGTCGCGTCTTTGAAGGTCGAGTGAACTTCATCTATCCGCAGGTGGACATGATGACGCGGACAGCACGCGCGCGACTCATCTTTTCGAATCCCAGCCTCAAACTCACTCCAGGGATGTTCGTCAACGTTGCGTTGAGAGTTGCTATGGGAAAGCAGTTGGTCATTCCAGCCACCGGCGTTTTGCAATCGGGAACGCGGCAGGTTGTTTTCGTCAGCCGGGAGGACGGTTACATCGAACCACGCGAAGTGCAACTCGGCTCGCGAGCGGGAGACGGCTTCATCGTCTTGAAAGGAGTGAAGGCGGGCGAAGAGATCGTCACGTCCGCCAACTTTCTGATCGACTCGGAAAGCCAACTCCAGGCGGCACTCGGTACATTTGTTCCTCCACCGCCCGGCGCAGGCGCGGCAGGAGCGATGAACGCTCCACAGGCAAAGGCGGAACTCACGACCGAACCCGATCCTCCCCGTAAAGGCTCCAATACGTTTCGTGTGAAACTCACCGACGCGAGCGGGACACCCATCTCAGGAGCAGAAGTCTCCGTCACCTTTTCCATGCCCGCCATGCCCGCGATGGGTATGGCTGCAATGCGAACGCAAGTTCCTCTCGCTGAAAAAGAAAATGGGCTCTATGAGGGTCCAGGGAAGCTCGACAGCGGCGGAACGTGGCAAGTCGCGATTCTTGCGAGAAAGAACGGACAAGTCGTCGCCAGCAAACAACTCAGCGTGAACGCCACGGGAGGCATGTAACGTGATCTCCCGCTGGATTGATTGGTGCGCGCAAAACCGTTTTCTGGTGTTCACGGGAACGCTGCTGCTGGTGCTCTCGGGAATCTGGTCTTTGCGGCGTATCCCGCTCGATGCCTTGCCGGACATTTCGGACGTCCAGGTCATTGTGCACACGCCGTGGGCCGGCCAGCCCCCGAGTCTCATCGAGGACCAGGTTACCTATCCCATCGTCACCAAGCTGCTCGCAGCACCGCACGTCAAGGCGGTAAGGGCGCAGACAATGTTCGGTGACTCCTACGTCTTCGTCGTCTTCGAAGATGGAACGGATCTCTATTGGGCCCGCTCGCGCGTCCTCGAATACATGCAGCAAATCACCGGGCGTCTTCCTGCCGGAATTCATCCCGTTATTGGACCAGACGCAACGGGAGCAGGCTGGGTGTACGAGTACGTGGTTGTGGATCGCACCCACCAGCGCAGCCTCGCTGAACTGCGCAGCATTCAAGATTGGTACTTGCGCTATCAGCTCGAAACCGTCCCCGGTGTCGCCGAAGTCGCGACCATCGGCGGGTTCGTGAAGCAGTACCAGGTCAATCTCGATCCCAATAAGCTGCGCGCCTACAACATTCCGCTGTTTACGGTGATTGCGAAAGTGCGGGCGAGCACCAATGAAGTGGGCGGGCGCCTGCTCGAAATGGGCGGAGCGCAGTACATGATCCGCGGCCTCGGCTACTTGCGCTCGCTAAACGACTTGGAGTCCGTACCCGTCGTCACGAAGAACGGAACGCCTGTTCTCGTCCGTGATCTCGGCACGGTGAGTTTTGGGCCGGACATCCGCGAAGGTGTCGCCGAATGGCAGGGCGAAGGGGAAACCGTTGCAGGCATCGTCGTCATGCGCGACGGCATGAACGCCCTAACGGTCATCGAAGGCGTAAAGAAAAAACTGGCAGAGACCAAATCGTCGCTGCCCTCCGGAGTCGAAGTGCTCTCCGGTTACGACCGCTCCGGTTTGATTCACGCCTCAATCGAAACCTTGCAGCGGGACTTGCTCGAAGAAGCCATCATCGTCAGCGTCGTCATCATGCTCTTCCTGTTTCATTTTCGTTCCGCGCTGATTCCGATTCTCACGTTGCCTATCGCTGTCGTTGCGTCGTTCATCCCGATGTACTACCTCCACGTTAGCTCGAACATCATGTCGCTTGGGGGACTGGCGCTGGCCATCGGCGTCCTCGTCGACGCGGCAATCGTTATGGTCGAGAACGGTTATCGGCAGCTTTCGGAACATCCTTGCGCGGAAACCGAAGGCGTGTCCGGGCCGGAACGCCGGCGCATCCTTCTCAGCGCCGCCAAACAAGTAGGCCCCGCCATCTTCTTTTCACTGGTCATTATTGTGGTTTCCTTCTTACCGGTTTTCTTGCTGGAAGCGCAGGAAGGAAGAATGTTCCGCCCACTCGCCTGGACGAAAACGCTCGCTGTAGGTTTTTCTTCTGTGCTGGCCATCAGTCTCGTTCCGGTGCTCATGATTCTCTTCATTCGCGGGAAGCTGCGACCGGAATCTAAGAACCCGATCTCCCGCGTCACGCAGGCCGTATATCTACCCGTGTTGCGGCTGTGTTTGCGATATCGCAAAACCACGTTGCTGCTCAACTTGTTGTTCTTGCTCGTGACTTTGCCACTGGCTCTCAAAATCGGCAGCCAGTTCATGCCACCGTTGTTTGAAGGATCGGCACTCTACATGCCGACCGCGCTGCCTGGAATTTCCATCACACAAGCCTCGCAGTTGCTCCAGGAACAAGACCGCATCATTCGAACTTTCCCGGAGGTCGAGACGGTTTTCGGCACCATCGGACGCTCAGACAGCGCCACCGACAACGCGCCGCTCGATATGTACGACACCACAATCATGCTCAAGCCGCGTGAGCAATGGCGTCCAGGCATGACCTACGAAAAACTCATCCAGGAAATGGACCCCAAGCTCCAGTTCCCGGGTCTCTCGAACACTTGGACCATGCCCGTTGAAAATCGGTTGGACATGGAGCTGACCGGAATCAAAACGCCACTCGGCTTGAAGATTCAGGGACCGACGCTTGAAGGTATCCAACAGACCGGCGCACAAATCCAGCAACTGCTTTCCTCCCTTCCCGAAGTGCGCTCCATTTTCTCGGAACGCGTGTCACAAGGCTTCTATATCAACGTTGAGGTCAATCGTCTCGAAGCCGCCCGCTACGGTCTGACCATCGCGGATGTCCAGCAAGTGGTCAGTTCAGGAATCGGAGGTGAAATGGTCACGGAGAATATCGAAGGCCGCGAGCGATACCCAGTAAACGTCCGCTATAACCGCGACTTTCGAGACAACGTGGAGGATCTTCGCCGCGTGCTGATCGCTACAGCGTCCGGCGCCCAGATCCCTATCGAACAAGTTGCGCGCATTTCGTTTTCCCGCGGCCCGGCGATGATCCGCGACGAGGATGGCGCCTTGACCGGGTACGTCTACATCGATCTCAATTCGAAAGACTATGGCGGATTCGTGACTGCGGCGAACCATCTCTTCCGTCAGAAGCTCCAGTTGCAGCCAGGGCACACGTACAAGTGGGCTGGAGAATACGAATTCGAGCAACGCGCGAAAGAGCGTCTCAAGATCATTCTTCCCGTCGTGTTCTTCGTCATCTTCGTGCTCCTCTACATGGTGTTCCACTCCGTCGTGGAATCCGCGGTGCTCATCTTCCCCACGATTTACGCGCTCACAGGTGGACTCATCCTGCAGAAGCTGCTCGGTTACAACTTCAGCGTGGCGGTGTGGGTCGGCTACATTGCGCTATTCGGTATCGCAGTCGAGACAGGTGTGGTGATGGTTGTCTATCTGCACGAGGCAGTGGACCGAAGACTCGCATCAGGGAAACCGCTGAAGCACGAGGACATCGAAGAAGCAGCGATCGAAGGTGCAGTCCATCGCTTGCGCCCGAAGCTGATGACCGTGTCTGTCGTGCTCGCGAGTCTCATCCCTATCCTGTGGGAAACCGGAGTCGGCTCCGACGTGATGAAGCCGATTGCCGCGCCGATTGTTGGAGGCATGGTCACGTCCACCATTCACGTGCTGATTCTGGTTCCTGTGTTTTTCGCGCTAATGAAGGAACGAGCGCTGCGCCGTGGCACCTTACAACCGAGAGAGCCGCAGATGGATAGCTAAGAATTTCTCAGGAGTCGCTTCAGATTGAACGAAGGAGTAGATCCAATGAGAAGTACAAACTCAGAACACGACCACGCTGAACGTGCGATGCATATGTCACACGGGATGCCTCCGAAAACTGCGGCCGCACATATGGGTCATGACCGGCATGCCGGACACTCGGTGGCCATGTTCCGCGATAAATTCTGGCTGACTTTGATCCTCACACTCCCCGTCGTCGCGTGGTCGGGAGAGGTTCAGCGCTGGGTTGGCTACACCGCTCCCACTTTCCCTGGCTCGCAATATATCCCGGCCTTTCTTGGGACGATTGTTTTCCTGTATGGCGGAAGCGTGTTTATTCGCGGCGCTTGGGGAGAACTCGCTGACCGCCGACCGGGGATGATGACGCTGATCAGCCTCGGCATCATGGTTGCCTTTGCCGCTTCGCTTGCCGCGACATTCGGATTTTTCCAGATCGATGTCTGGTGGGAGGTCGCGACGCTCATCACCATCATGCTCCTTGGCCACTGGCTGGAGATGAAGGCGATTGCACAAGTTAGAGGCGCTCTCGACGCGCTGGCCGCGTTGCTGCCGGACAAAGCAGAGCGCATAACGGAGTCAGACCTCGAAAAAGTTCCGCTCGAGGAATTGCGAGTAGGCGATGTCGTCCTCGTGCGGCCTGGAGCTCGCGTGCCTGCGGACGGGAAGGTTGTTGAGGGCACCGCCGATGTGGACGAGTCGCTGATCACAGGCGAGTCGCGGGGAGTTTCGAAGGGGCCGGGCACGACCGTTGTCGCAGGCACGGTCGCTGCTGGAGGAAGTCTGCGAGTCCGAGTAAGTGCCGTTGGGGAGCAGACGGCCCTCTCAGGAATCATGCGACTGGTCGCTGCTGCTCAGGCTTCCGGCTCGCGGGCGCAGGCTCTTGCCGACCGTGCCGCCGCGCTCTTGTTCTATGTTGCAGTGGCTTCAGGTGTGCTGACGTTCGGATATTGGTGGTTGGCTGGTGACAGCGCACATGCACTCACAAGAACCGCCACCGTCCTCATCATTGCGTGTCCACACGCGCTCGGCTTGGCGATTCCCCTGGTGATTGCAATTTCAACTTCGCTGGGCGCGAGAAATGGTTTACTCGTGAAAGATAGGCTGGCGCTCGAACGGTCGCGCGATCTGGACGTTGTGATCTTTGACAAGACAGGGACACTCACGCGAGGTGCGCCGACGCTTTCAGCGGTTGCCGCCGTCTCTGGCGCAAGCGAGCAAGAAGTGCTCAAACTGGCGGCGTCGGTAGAGGCCGACTCCGAGCACCCGCTCGCCAGAGCCATCGTCAGTGGGGCGAATCGGTGCGGCGCGAATCCCCTGCAGGGCAGGAATTTTGAGGCGATGGCGGGGAGCGGCGCACGCGCGATCGTAAACGGGCAGAGTGTTTCCGTGGGAGGGCCGCATCTCCTTTCCGAACTGAAGGTCGTCGTTCCGCCCGAACTGGAGAATACAACAACAGCCTGGGCATCCGCGGGACAGACAGTGCTTTATGTCGTTGTGGACGGTCGAGTGATTGGCACTCTGGCAGTGGAAGATGAAATTCGTCCGGAATCCGCCGAAGCGGTGAAAGAGCTGCATGATTTGGGTCTGCGCGTGGCGATGATCACAGGTGATTCACAGGCAGTCGCGGATTCTGTTGCGAAGCGGATCGGAATTGACGAGGTCGCAGCTCAAGTACTGCCCGCCGACAAGGCGTCTGCGGTTGCGCGGTTCCAGGCCGGGGGCGAGAAAGTGGCGATGGTGGGCGATGGTGTAAACGATGCTCCGGCGCTGGCAACCGCGGACGTCGGTATTGCGATCGGAGCCGGTACTGACGTCGCCGTGGAATCCGCGGGAATCGTGCTTGTGCGTAGTGACCCACGCGACGTGGTGACAGCGATCAAATTGTCACGCGCTGCGTACAGGAAAATGGTTCAGAATCTCGTTTGGGCGACGGCCTATAACCTGATTGCCATCCCAGTTGCAGCCGGGCTCTTGGTCCGGTGGCGAATCGATCTTCCCATGAGCGTCGGAGCGATTGCCATGAGCACCTCAACGATCATCGTCGCGTTTAACGCCCAACTCCTGCGTCGTTTGAGAATCGTGCACCGTGAGACGAAGGCGTCGCATTGAGAGGGTGTTGCCTCGCATCATCGTACTCAGCAATGATCGCAGGTTCCGGCTTGCCCGAGCGCATGGCTACAAGTGCGTCCTTGGCTGCGCGTACCCTCATGACCATGCACCCTCCGGTGCGGTACATAAGGTGGCTGATTGAGAAAAATCTGGTCCCGGGATCCTTCGTCATTCTTCACGACGGTATCTCAGACCCAACCCGCAGCATTCAGGCTCTCCCTTACATTCTTACCGCGGGGCGCAAGGGGGGCTACGTTTCGTCTCGATCAGTGCTCTAGTAAAGGAAGCGGCAGAACACGTGGAAGCAAGTTGACCCGCCCGTCGCCGTGGTCTTGATAGGTTCGGATTGTCGGGACATTTTCCCGACTGGCTGTGAGGGCGGATTACTCCGGTCCCGATTGGGAGTTCAGTGCTCCGAGTTAACAACAGCGGACCTGGCATCACATTCGGATTTACCGCGCTAAGATGTTCACGGCGCCCGCAATACTCCGGCTCCTAAAGTCGTCCACTGCGATTCACAATTGGAGAGCGCGAATCCGCTCAGCGCTCAGATCTAACCCTTCGCGGAAGAAACTATTGACCTTCGGTATGCATCGAGACAGCAGTCTCCAACTTTTCACGCGCTGGCGATAATACGTCGACGAAGCTTGTGGATTGCAGCCGTTCGACTACAACCCGCAAGGTCGCGAGCGTATCTCCGCCTTGACGCGGTCTGATGGCCAACGCTACGGCTTCAAGTTCGGCGGCATGCGTTGTCTGCGTAGCTTCGTCGACGAACTTTTTCAAGTCCAGCAATGCCAGATGCGCTTCGGGTGTGGCGAGCGCGCGTTTTTGCAGGTTGGTGGAATCCACGAATTACGCTCCTAGGTAATCGTCGGTCGGGACGGGAAGAGTACACCTGCGTTCCATGCCTGCCAAGATAGAATCCCGTTAAGACGTTGGTGCTTCCTAGAGAGCAGGCAGCACGCCAGATTGGCGCTTGTTAGTTCCGTCACGCCTTGGATCCGCAGAACATCAACCTCTCGCCAGTGCCACCGAGAAATTCCCGTTTCGTAGGGTCCATCGCCTGCCTGACGAACTCCTCGACCTACCGGCAGACGCCTACTGCTGTTCCAAGATAGGAGTCGTTTACTAGTTGCTTTAGCATGAAGTCGGCGACATCGGCTCGCGCGATCCGAACCGTCCACAAGAAACTGCCAACTTTGCGGCCATG
>WNFE01003406.1_pt1 | contig 11831 bp, 19 predicted proteins | sample 5400451 | NCBI WGS metagenome assembly WNFE01 (sample SAMN13153344, study PRJNA577476) | soil metagenome | isolation source: 200 cm saprolite under Douglas fir tree site 2 hole 2 | place: USA:California | collected 2015-04-18
CCATTTGCAGTCGCAGCAAGGATGCCGGCCCGGTGGTAGCCGAAGCTGCGTTTGTCGTCCGCCGGACGCTTGGTTTGCTCGACCGCAAACCAGGCCAGACCCAGGGCCAGGATGTCGGTTGTCACGTGTCCGGCGTCGGAGAACAGCGCGAGCGAGTGGGACAGAACGGCCCCGGTCAGTTCAACCGCGAGGATGATAAAGGTGAGGAGGAGCGCTTTCCGGAGGCGGCCACTGATGACGGCCTCCAGGTGCTCACCATACTGCTCCGCCCCAGTCGTCTCTGCCGATGCCGTGGCCATGCTGCGGGATCTTAACGAGGCGGGATGCGGTACAGCCCTTTTGTCGCATCTCGAGTGGGAGGTGGCGCCGTCGCTTCCCGCATCCGCACCAAAACGAGCAATCCCGAGACTCCTGTCAAGGCGGCCACAGTCATGATGGCCGCAGGAAAGCCGGCCGCATCGGGGATGGTGCCGGCCACGATCGCACCTACCGCATAGCCAGAATCGCGCCACAGCCGATAGATCCCGATCGAAGTCGCACGGTCGGGAATCCGGGCTGCATCGCCGATAGCGGCGAGCAGGGTCGGATATACGAGGGCGGTGCCGGCGCCCAGCACGATGCTGTCCGCGACCCACCAACCGAATCTAGGGATGAGCACGAAGCCGGCGATCGCCAGCGCTTGTAGGAGCATGCCGGCCACAATCAGGCGCTTGCGGCCCAGGTGGTCGCTGATCCAGCCGGTGCCCAGCTGTCCGGCGCCCCAAACCGCCGGGTAGGTGCCAGCTAGGACTGCAATTTCGCGAAGCCCAAGCCCGTGAGCTGCAAAGAAGAGTGGCAGTAGAGCCCATGCCATGCCATCGTTGAGGTTGTTCACCATGCCGGCCTGGCATGCGCTTGACATCGTCCGGTCACGGAAGCTGACGTCGAGCACCAGCCTGCGCACCGATCGGGTTGGCATCGCACCCCCAGATTCGAGTTCGACATGCCCGGTCGCCTCGCGGGCGAACCACGAGAGCAGCAGACCGCACACCGCGAGACCTTCGGCGAGCAAATAGGGAACCGGTCGGATGCCATAGCTGGCCGCGAGGAATCCAGCGACCGCTGCAGCCGCCGACACGCCAAGGTAGCCCGATGCTTCGTTCAAGCCCAGGGCGAATCCGCGGCGCCGAGGTCCGACGAGATCGATCTTCATGTTCACCGTCGTGGACCACGCCAGGCCTTGATTGATGCCAAGCAGCACATTGGCAAACACCACCCAGCCCCATGAGGGCGCGAAGATGATCAGCACTGGAACCGGAAGCGCTGCCGCCCATCCTGCGAGCAAGACTCGGCGACGGCCAAACCGGTCGGCAAGACGTCCCGCGATGAAGTTACTGGCGGCTTTGACCAGGCCGAAGCTGATCAGGAAGGACAGGATCGCGACCCGGCTGGCCAGATGAAAATCGTGTCCGGCAAGCGGTGCCAAGGTGGAGCGCTCGACACCTACCACTCCCCCGACGAAAGCGTTGATCGCCACCAATAGCGCGAACTGTCGCCAGTTCGCGCGCAGGCCGAGTTGGATGACCTGGGTTGCCTTCATACGCGGGCCGCCCTAGGCGACAGCGCAGCGGTTGGCTCCCGCCTCCAACTCGCTTGGATCCTCGGGAAGTTCTCCGCGCTCGTTGAGCTCGACGATGCGGGTGTGGTTCGGTGGATTTGGCGGGATCCGCGCCACGACGGCGTCGACGAATGCTTCCGAGTCGAGCCTGGCGAGGGCCACCGTTTCGCGAATTTTTCCGACCGTCGTCACCAGCACGCGGCCATCGAAGGGAATTGGCTCAGACACATGGCCCGGTAGCACCTGAGCTGCCTCAGGCAGCTCGACAAGGCGGCGGACCGACATGTGAAGAAGACGCGCGCGTGAGACCAACTCCTGGCCGGTACCGCCCTCGAGGTCAGGCCGGCCGACGCTGTTTAGAAACAATGTGTCGCCCGTGAACGCGGCGGCGCTGTCGAGCAGGTAGGTGGTGCTCTCCTCTGTATGACCAGGGGTGCGCATGGCAACCAGCGCCGTCGAGCCGAAGGTGATCCGTTCGCCGTCGGCCACAGGTCGGAATGGATACTGAGCGCGGTCTTGGGTTGGCAGCAAGAGCGCGGCGCCCTCAAGGTGGGCCAGCCGCCTCGACCGCGACAGATGGTCAGCGTGAATGTGGCTGTCGGCCACCGCCACCAGCCGCCATCCGCGCTCACGAAGTAAACGGATGTAGACGTCGGGATCGACCGAAGCGTCGATGACGACCGCCTCGGACTGCGATTCCACGATGTAGGAGAGGCATCCCTTTCCAGTCCTCCGGACCTGCACGACCTCGCAGCCAGAAATCGTGGTTTGGGCGGTGTTCCACGCGAGTGACCAGGCGCGCATCCCGCCTTCGAGCGTCATTGCTTGCACTCCACGGGCTTTCAGCAGGCCAGTTGCTTTGGCGGCGGTCGCGCCCATCCCACAGACGGTGACTACTGGTCCGGGTGGGAAATCGAGGTCGGCAAGCCGACCCAAGTTCCCGGAATTCACGGCATCGTACGCATCGATCGCCACGCTGCCCGGGATCGACCACTCCCGGTCCGGCGGCATACGGATGTCGACAACCGTTACGGGTTGCCCTGCAGCCAGAAGCTCCTGGAGTTCCGCAGTCGAGATGCTGTTGGCTGGCACGGTGTTGACGCCTAGCCTTCGAGGAGCCGCCTGGTCTTCTCGTAATCGTCTTGGGTGATCTCGCCCGCGGCCAGGCGCCGCTTCAGCACTTCGAGGGCGCTGGTGGAGTTACCCGCGAGCGGTCCGCTGATGGCCCTCACCGCGAACACGACCAGCACGACCAGCGCGCCAGTGATAACGAGCATCACGAGGCCCATCACGATCCACATCCAGCCGCTCATGTCGTAGCCGTCAAAACCCATCATCTGATCCACCCTCGGCTCAAGTTCCCAGCGCTGCCCGTGTATTTTCCGCGGACCGCGAGCACTTGTCAAGAAATCAATTGAATAGCTGACAAAGGCCCAACCGGCGGGCATAATGCGAGCTGATGCCGGATCGCGGGGTCAAAGTGGAGCTCTTCGACCAGTTCGCCCGGGTCGCTCAGGCGCTCGCGAGCGGGCGCCGCGTCGAGATCGTCGACGTGCTGACCAATGGTGATCGGACGGTCGAGGAACTGGCTCGACAGGTCAGCCTGTCGACCGCCAATGCCAGCCAGCACCTCCAGGTGTTGAAGGAAGCAGGACTTGTCGCCGCCTCGCGCGAGGGCAACCGGGTGCGCTACCGGCTCGCCTCGCCGGCTGTCTATCAATTCTGGGTAGGGCTCCGTTCGCTGGCCGCGGAAAGACTGCCCGGCGTCGAGGGCCTTGTCGAGGCGTATCTCGGGTCACGAGATGGTCTCGAACCGATGAACCGGGAAGACCTGTTGGCGCGGCTGAAGGCGGGTGAGCCTCTGGTGGTCCTCGATGTGCGTCCTGCGGATGAATATCGGGCGGCGCACATCCTGGGCGCTGTGTCGATCCCGCTTGATGAACTCGAGGAAAGGCTGCGAGAGTTGCCGCAAGAGGGCCAGATCGTTGCGTACTGTCGCGGTCCCTACTGCGCCTTAGCGCCGGAGGCTGTTCGCGTACTGCTCGCTCACGGTTACGCTGCCAGGCACCTCACCGACGGCTTGCCGGAATGGGCAGCTGCCGGTGGGCCCACACGGGGAGGGAACAATGGCTGACATTCTCGAGCTGGTCGACCTGGAAGCGCTGCGCAAAGAAGTGCGCGAGAAGTATCGCGAAGTCGCCAAGGACCCCAAGGCTGATTATCACTTCCATACCGGCCGCCCCCACGCGATTCGACTCGGCTATCTTGCGACGCCGCTCGACCAGCTTCCCGATTACGCCTGCGAAGCTTTCGCCGGCGTAGGAAATCCTTTCTTTTGGGGTGGGCCCAAGCCCGGTGAGAGGGTTGTCGATCTCGGATCCGGAGCCGGTATGGATTCGTTCCTGGCGGCGCTCTGGGTGGGCGCCGAAGGAAAGGTGATTGGAGTCGACATGACTCCCGAGATGCTGGATCGGAGCCGGTCAATGGCAGCCAGGTTGGGACTGAACAATGTCGAGTTTCGCGAGGGCCTGATCGAAGATCTGCCCCTCGAGGATGGCTGGGCGGACGTCGTCATCTCAAATGGGGTCATCAACCTCTGCCCAGACAAGATCGGCGTCTATCGTCAGATCTTTCGGGTGCTCAAGCCGGGAGGCCGGATGACGGTGGCGGACATCTGCCTTGAGCGTCCGGTCCCTGAGGAGGCGCTTCGTGACATCGATCTCTGGACGGGTTGAATCGCGGGTGCCCTGCCGTGCGCAGGGTGGGAGACGGTGATCGGCGGCGCCGGGCTGATCGACATCGAGTTGGCCAATCCGCTGGACACATTCGCCGGCGCGCGCGGTGAGCAAAGCGCTCGCGAGTTCGGCACGCTCGGCTACTCGATTCGAGCCCGACGTCCAGCGTGAGCGACTGCTGCACGCCGAAGGGTTACCGACAGATCTTCAGCGACAAAAACGCTACCGGAGAAGCGAAGCGGTATCGCCGAAAGGGCCTCGATGGGACTTCTAGGCGAATCTTTGATTTCATCAGAGAGCGCGGCATCGAAGGCAAGACGCTTCTCGAGGTGGGCGGTGGCATCGGAGCCATCGAGATCGAGCTGCTCAAGGCCGGTATGGCGCGAGCCACAAATGTTGAGCTGACACCTACCTATGAATTGGCGGCGGGCGAACTGCTCGTCGAAGCCGGCTTGGCCAACCTAGTGGAGCGAAGGGTCATGGACTTCACCGAGGCGGGGCCTGAAATTGAAACCGCCGATATCGTCGTCATGAATCGTGTCATCTGCTGCTATCCGAATATGCCCAAACTGGCGGCCGCGGCAGCCGATCGCGCCAAGGGCATGCTGGTCATGAGCTTTCCTAACCGCCGCTGGTGGACTCGCCTTGGTCTAACCGTTGCCAACTTTGGTTTTCGAGTAATCAGGTTGCAGTTCAGAGTTTTCCTGCACCCGCCATTGCTGATTTTGGCTGCCGTTGAGCAGCGCGGATTCAAGACCAGGCTCAACCGGTCAGGCCTGCTGTGGCAGGTGGTCGCGCTTGAGAGGGCTGCCTGAATCAGCGGTCCGGGTTGCCGAAAGGGTGAGAAAGTCATCGATGAGTTCGCGGTCGTCCACGGTACGGATGCAGATTACCTCTGTCATTTCGGGTCGGGATGCTGCGGGCCGGGGCCGGCGCCCCAGCGGTAGCATCTAGCCGACACGATGGCCCGACTGCTCGCGCGCTTCGCCGCCATCGGTGCCAGGCCAGGTGATACCGAGCACGAGCGATTGCAGCGCGGGCTCCTTGTCGGGCTGTCCCTGTTTATCAGCGTTCTCGCCATCTTCTGGGGGCTCGCCTACATCCAATTCGGGGAACCGCTCGGCGGGGCGATACCACTCACCTACACGGTCCTCTCGCTTCTGACCATCGTCATGTTGACCATGACGCGCCGATACGACGTCTTCCGATTCACACAGCTCAGCCTCATGCTCGCTCTCCCTTTCGCCCTCATGGTCGTGCTGGGCGGCTTCGTTCCCTCGAGCGTCGTTGTTCTGTGGGCGTTCTTTGCGCCGCTCGGCGCCCTCACCTTCGCCAGCCACCGTGAAGCGCTCCGATGGTTTGTTGCATACCTTGTCTTGATCCTCGTCGTCGGTATCTTCGGCGGAACGCTGCGCAGTGCGAACAACCTGCCTGGCGGTCTCGTTCGCGCGATGTTCATCATCAACATCACAGCTGTCTCAATCGTGGTGTTCGTCGCCCTCTACGCCTTCGTGCGTGAGCGCGACCGGGCCTTCGCAGCAGTACACCGTCTCTTCGGCCAGTACCTCTCACCGCAGATCGTGCATTCGCTACTTTCCGATCCAGGTCGCGCCGCCCTCGGCGGTGAGAACCGCGAGGTAACGGCGCTTTTCGCCGACCTCGCCGGGTTCACCCCGTTCACCGAAAGTCGGCCGCCCCGCGAGACGGTCCTCGCGCTCAATCGCTACTTCAGTGCGGTGGTGCCTGTGGTCTTCGCCAACGGCGGCACAATCATCCAATTCGCTGGAGACGCGATCGTTGCTGTCTGGAACGCACCAGTCGAGCAGCCGCGCCACGCTCTCGCCGCTGCCCGGACGGCTCTGGCGATGCAGGGCGCCATCGAGGCCATTGTCACTGAGGACCCATCGCTCCCCCGATTCCGGGTGGGGATTGCGACAGGTGCCGCGCTGGTAGGCAACATCGGGAGCGAGGAACTGCGCAACTACGTCGCTCATGGTGACGCTGTAAATCTCGCCGCCCGGCTGCAGACGGGTGCGATCCCCGGTCAGGTCGTGGTCTCGGCGCCGACGTATGCGCTCATACGCGACCTGGCGACGGTCCGCCCACTCGGGAGGTTCGCGGTCAAGGGCAAAAGCGAAGAGGTCGAAGCGTTCGTCCTTGAGTACCTGGCGGATTCATAAGCCCGAAACGTGCTCCGGACACTGGACCGAAGGCCAGGGTGATGGCGACGAGGGCGGCGCCGGTCGCGATCCTGTCGTCTCTTCGAAATCACCTGGCACAGATTGCCGTCCGGCCTCAAGAGTAAAGAACCCGTCGCCCTCTAGCCAGCGATTCGAGCACCAACCCTAGACGTAGTTCAGAACAGCTCATTTGCTCGTATGAGCTGCTGTAGGTACCTAACGACCGCCTCCGTCTCATCCGCCAGTGGCGAAAAGAATGCGGAGTGTGTCGCCGCAAATCGTTTGATCGCCTCCAAGGCGACGCGCCGGCCCTTGGTTGTCAGCAAGACGCTGTTGGCACGCCGGTCGCCCGGCGACGCCTTACGGGTGACATACCGCTTTAGCTCAAGCGAATTGAGCGACTGAGAAGCAGTCATCCGGTCAACCTTCGCCACCTCCGCCAACATGGCTTGGGTCACGGGACGCCCTTCCTCGGTGAAGCGAAGAACGTTTGCCAAGATGACGGCCTGCGTGCTGGGGAGCTTCAGATCCAGGAGCGCCAAGGTCAGGTGGCGTCGCCAGAGCTTGGAGACCTGCCACAGCAAGAAGCCCGGAATCGTCTCGGCCTCGGCGCCGAGCTTGAGCTCAAAGTCCTGCACCAATTGTAAGTATACTGACGGTATGTGTGGCGAGCCCACAAGCCGGGTCTCGTGAGCGTCGCCTTCTGGCTACTGGCAGTCACGGTCGCGATCAACGGCCTCCTCGCTGGCGCGAGCTTCGACGTCGCCGCCGTCAAACTGCCGACGCGCCATCGGATCGGACCGGTTGCCTACGCCAACTTCGCTCGCGGTAACGACCTGGGAAATGGCTTGGTTGTCTACCCGGCTTCGGGCATCTCGGCTGCGCTGCTCGTCTTCGTCACGACGATCACCATTTACTTCGCCGACGGATCTTTCGCCGTGATGGTGCCGCTGCTGCTGGCCTATGCTGGCACGGTAGCCCACTCAGCCTGCACAGGAAGGGCCGCGCCGATCATGATCAGCCTCCGACGGACGACGGACGAGAAGGCTGTACTGGCAGCGAAGCTGGACCGGTTCGCATTTTGGCACGCGCTTCGCGCGGTATTTCAGATCGCGACGTTTGTGGGTTTGTTGTGGGCCTTGGTCCCGGCCTCCCGACAGGTCTAGGCGGCGACCGGCCGGCCGAGCCCTGAATGTCCCGATATTCGGTTGATGTCTTCATCCATGTGCTGGGCGCGAGCGCCGTCTTCGTCGGCTATGGCACCCTGCTGTTCGCGGTTGTGGCCATGCGGCGGGCCACCAGATCCGAGCAGGTGAGGGCGATCACGTCGACGCTGCTGTCCACGCGAAGGATCGGACTTGAACGGGTTTCGGTCATCGACGTGATCGTGATCGCCGGCGTTCTCGTGATCGCCCTGACCGGACTAGACATGGCTCTAACGTTCCAACTCCTCCGGGCGCCATGGATCGATGTCGCCATTGGTAGCTTCTTGGTGCTAGCACCAATCGGCCCGCTATTGATCAATCCGCGACTGCATGGAATCGCAGATACAGCTGACGGCGAGGCAAGCGGGCCAATCTCGAACGCCCTTCGCGCGCGCACGCGCGACACGCTGTTGGTGGCGGCGATGGGCGGATCGATGGGCATCTTGATTGGGCTGGTCTTCCTGATGACAAACAAGCCCGCGCTGATCATGTCGATCGCGGCTATTGCGGTCTGTGCTGGAGCTGGCATTGCACTCTCGTGGGCATTTGCTCGAAGCTCTGATGAGCCTTGAAACGCCTATGACGAAGGTCCCCGGTTCGAGTCCGTGACGGAAGTGATATCCTGGTAACCGGATATGAGACGGGCTGTTCTTCTTCGCGCTAATGCGACCGCAACTGCTCGATTCTTCCGGGTCCTCGGGGATCCAACCCGGCTGAAGATTCTTGAGCTCCTCACGGCGGGACAGCGGCCGGTAGGGGAGCTCGTGGCGCTTGTGGGTCAGCCCCAGCCGCGGGTCAGCACACACCTGGCTTGCCTGCGGCACTGCGGCTTCGTTTCCACTGAGCGCCACGGCAAGGAGGTTGTCTACCGCCTCGCCTTCAATGGGTTGGAAAGCGTTTTGGATCGGGCCGCCGACGCCCTGATTCCGATCGCCGAGCGCTTGGCGACGTGTACCAGAATTGGTCCCGATTGGGTCTGAGATGGCGATGTTGATGCGAGCCGAGGACCTTCACGGACTCGTCCGCGCCGAAGCATTCAGGCACTTGCTGGCTACCGGCGTGCCTGCAGCCGGCGAGGATCTCGCGGCTTCGATCGGCCTTTCGGCCGACAAGATGGATCGAGTCCTCGAAGAGCTGAACAGATCGGGCCGCATCCGCCGCGACGAGGCCGGGCGCGTGATTGGCTCGGCCGGGTTGAGTGTGGTAGCCGATCGTCATCAGATCGACATCGGAGGGCGCAGGTTCTGGACATGGTGCGCCTACGACATCCTCGGCATCTTCGGCGCACTGCGGGCGAATGGAAACGCAGTCTCTCGAAGCCCCGCTACCAGCGCCCCGATTACGATCCGCTTTCGCGATGGGCGTCCGCAGGCGGCTGGCGTCGTTCTGTTTCGCCCCTCGGATTCGTACGCTGCATCCTGCACGAGCATTTACGAGGAGTGGTGCCCAAACAGCAACTTCTTCGAAGACGCTGGGTTGGCAAGCGCTTGGTCGGGGAATCACAGACTCGAAGGCCGCATCCTCAACATTGAAGAGGCTTCTCAGCTGGCGAGCGCAGAGTGGCTCGCTGTGACGCGGCCGCCCGGATGGAACGCCGAATGAAGATCGAGTTGCTCCACGTGTCCGACTGCCCGCACGTAGATGCGGCGCGAGCGCTGCTCAACGAGTGCCTTACCGAACTCCAGCTCGAAGCGGCCATCGATGACAAAGAAGGCGCATACCCGTCGCCCACGATCCTGGTCAACGGTGTTGACGTAATGGGCGCGCCGGCCTCCTATGCCGCCGCCTGCCGTCTGGATATCCCCACCAAGCACAGACTACTGGTCGCACTCCGGAACACGTGATGGCTGCTGACGCGCAGCGGCGCCAGATCGGCGGCATCGGCACCGCGGCCCGGGTCGTTCTGGGGCTCGCCTTCGTGGTGCTCGGGGTAACCGGTGGTCGCATCTCCGTGATGCATGGCCAGGTGGGAATCGGCTTCGAGCCCCTGTCTGTGGCTGTCGGGCTGGTCGGGTTTCCAGCGGTCGTGCTGGTGTGGCAGTGGCTTCGCGCCCGCGTCGCCCCGACGCGACTTCAAGCAACGGGACCCCGCAGCACGGCGCTCAACATGCTCGTTTTGGTCGCGCTACTCCTCACCCCGTGGTATGCACCGCCGCTCTCATTCACCAGCGTCGCGGCGCTCGTCTTTTACGGAGCCTCAATGTTGCTGGCGGCGCTGCGGGGATACAGCGGATGCGAGGTGACGGCAATCTCCAACTGGATACTCGGCAGGGACGATCAGGTCGGCTGCCTTGTGCTCAGCCCCGTTGACCAACTTGAGCGGCGCGTCAAGGGTTCCTAGCGTGTCGGCTCCGTGCGGGTCACCGTGCGGTAGATATCGAGGAACCGCTCGGCGACCTCAAAACCGAAGTCGCCTAGGAGGTTGTAACGGAAATGGCCGAAGTCCACGCCCCGCGAATAGCTGGTCAGCCAGCGGGTCGCCGCTGGCTCAGGCTGTAGCCGACCTCGAATCAGACGTCGTGAGGACGGAAGACGTAACCCCAGAGCCTTAGCCCGACTCGGTGAGTGCCCTGGCCTCGGCGACCCATCCACCAAACTCCTCATCAAGGTCATCAGGCACCGTTAGGAGGACCTCGTTGTGAAATCGTCCTCGAGAGACTTGCTCGACCTTATCCACGCGCCTGCTGGTGAGGGCTCGTTGAAGAACGACGTTTACGCGTAAGGCGCCTCGGCGCGGGTGAACTCCCAAAAACGCACGACCGTTGCACCAGAAACGACGCTTTGCCTGGTTCGATCGTAAAGCCGCCGATTTCTTGAAGCATGTGCAGCAATCTTTGGTAGAAGGCGTCCGCCGCTGGGTCAGAGCGACGCGAGCCAAGGCGTCGGACATCAAATGAACGTAACCCCTCAGGTCTCCCCAGTGCCTTGAGTCCCGAATCGTAACCAGGAATCGAGGATCAAGGGACTCGTTGTTAACGATCGTTCTGGCCGCATCACTCCCTCTGGACAGGATTGGCTGTAAGCACGCTGTCCGGTGTAGTTGCGAACGCCCTCGAGGTCGTCGAACTCGATTCGACCCCTGTACGCAGGAGGAAACCGTGACCACTCGTGCGAGTGAACTGGCCTTGAGCGATCAGCTCTGCCGGAGGCCGGCTCAAAACGGCCGGCCTCCACTCGATCTGAGTGACTACCTGGCAGGCGATACTGCCTGTGGTTAGCGGGCCCACGTTCAGGCAGCGGCACTGAAGCCGGCGTTCGAGCACGTACCGAGGCCGGGAATCGGGCACGGATGAGGTACTCAACGACCGCTAGGTTGATGACCCAACCCGCGCTCAGCATGGGGCGGTGTTGAGTTCGCTGGTGCCAAAGACGGCGTTCCCATGCCTAGAGCGAGTACCTGGGTGCCGGCACCGAGTGCCGGCGCGTAGGCGCGTGCCATCCATGTTCCTACGAGTATTCAGGATGGGCAATGTCGTCCGGCTTGAGATCGCGCGGGAAACGACCTGCAGACGTGGCAGCATTGTGCTGGGTGCTGGGTGCTGGGCCAACCCTCGAAAGTACTCCTCGTTGAGACTCTCGCCGGATCACAGCCGTATCACGCATTCCCGGCACCGGACGGCTCTAGGGGGTCACCAAAGGACACCAGCCTGGTCGATTTCGTATTCGCGAGGACGACGCGGGAGTCTGTCGGACACCGGAGGACACGGCACCGACACGGTTCGGGACCGTGAGGCCCCCGGTTCAAATCCCGGGCCCCCGACGAGTTCCTGATTTCAGACGCGTCTCGCCAGCGGAGCAATACCACGGGACGGCTGTATTAGTTCAGCGGCAACAGCTTGCAATGAAAGCAAACGACAAGCTGCTCGATTCAGATGCTTGCAGCGCGCTGAGCTGTTGTCGATCGAATTCTTGGTGCGACGCCAGGTATTGGTCGACCGCCTAAAGCAGGCTGGCGGCCAACCTCGCGACGCGCTTGGGTTCGGCAATCGTGTCAATCTCGGCAATCCGGCCGCCCACGACGACGAATCCCATCAGCGAGAACGGCCGGCCACCGACCGTCACCACTACGCCCGCTAGGCCGTTGATCAGCACCGGAATGAGTTCGGCGTCGGGC
>WNFE01003409.1_pt1 | contig 11824 bp, 13 predicted proteins | sample 5400451 | NCBI WGS metagenome assembly WNFE01 (sample SAMN13153344, study PRJNA577476) | soil metagenome | isolation source: 200 cm saprolite under Douglas fir tree site 2 hole 2 | place: USA:California | collected 2015-04-18
CTTCCGGCAATACACTCACGGTCACTGCTACGTACAACAATCCCACCGGCAAACTGCTCCGCGACGGTGCCATGGGCATAGTCGTAGGCTACTTCGTGCCCCAAGACCTCGCCGCCCTAGACTCCCTCCGCCACTCCCCATCTTCATCTCCCCAGGCACACCATTCCCATTCTAACCAGCACTGATACTAGGAGCCTTGCCACGCACATACTTGGAATATTTTTTATGTAAACTGTTAATTTTCAATGACTTACATGGGCACCCGTCGGGTAACCCAAAGCGTCTAACCAAGTGGAGGTATCTATGTTCCTAACCAAACGCAGTTATCTCCTGATGGGGGGAGCCGTCGTCCTGGCCGCTGCTCTCGTCACAGGTGCAAGGGTCTACGCCGACAGGCCGGATCTCCTGACGGTTCCGGAGCAGACACCGATCCACATCACCCTGGACCAGACGGTCGCCAGCGACCAAGCCAGGTCCGGCGATCACTTTCAGGCGACGGTGACCGAACCGGTCGACGTAAACGGCAAGACGGTCATCCCGCAGGGCGCTCACGTCGAGGGCCTCGTGGTGGATGCGCGAAAATCAGGACACTTGATGGGCAGGGCGCATCTTCGCCTAGTCCTTGATGCTGTTCAAGTGGATGGCAAGACCTACGATTTGCGCACCACGGCTGCGCTCCGTACTGGCGGCAACCACAAGAAGCGCAACCTCGGCTGGATCGCTGGCGGCGCTGGCGGCGGCGCGTTGATCGGCGTGGCCGCAGCCGGTGGTGAAGGAGCACTCATCGGCGGCCCCGTGGGTGCCGGCGCTGGAACTGCCGTCGCCTACTTCACAGGTAAAAGGAATATCCACCTCCGGGCCGAAACTCCTCTTACCTTCCGGCTCGAGCAACCAGTGACCATTGACGTGAACAAGAGCTAGCCGAAACACTCGTTCACGCGAGTGTTCAAATTTGCGCGTGTTTCGTGAGGCGCGGGGGTGCAACCCGTGATCTACGGTCCCTAATAGATACGACCTGGAGACGGACGCACTCGCGCCTCGCGCTTTCTCCACAATCAATCCTTTGCTATACTTATTTGCTCTCGCGAATTCAATTTATTGGAAGAGTGTCGGGGTTTGTTTTGCAAACTCTGAGCGAACAGGACGAATCATGGCAATGAAGTGTGAATACTGCGGCAAGGGCCCAAGCTTCGGGAACGTAGTCAGCCACGCCAACAATACCCGGCGCCGCCGGTGGAATCCGAATCTGAAGTCGGTCCGCGCTCTGATTTCTGGCGCGCGTAAGCGCGTGAAAGTCTGCACCGCGTGCATTCGCGCGGGCAAAATCAAAAAAGCCGCTTAAGCGGGACAAACTCCTTTGCAAACTCTGCGCCCGAATCCCCTTCAGCAGCGCAACTCTGCGAGCAGCCCAGCGCGCAGTACCAGCGCGACACTGCCGCCGTTCGCCGCGCTGCTACTTTTTTTGGCGGTCATTTTTCTGGCGAACGGTTGCAAGAATGCCTCCGCGCCCGCAGCCGATGTCTGGGCGGTCGTGAATGGCAAGGAAATCAAGCGCGACGAAGTCGAAAAATATTACCGTACGCGCATCAGTCCGGAGGGCCAGGAGCCTTCCCAGGAAGAAGCGCTCTCGCTGAAACTTAACGTCATCGACGAACTGATCAACAATGAAATTCTTCTGGAACGCGCCAAGAAGCTGAACCTCGAAGCCAGTGACGGCGAAGTCGAAGACAAGTTCACCGAGTTCAAGAGTCCCTACACCGAGGATGAATTCCAGCGCCAGCTCAAAGAGCGTGGCGTCACCGTGGAAGACTTGAAAAACACCGTGCGGCGCGAACTATCCATCCAGAAACTGATCAATCGCGAAGTCGTCTCCAAGGTTGCCATCGTCGATCAGGACATCGCCGATTTTTATAACGCCAACCGCCCGCAATTCAATGTTGCCGAACCGCAATTCCGTATCGCGCAGATTGTCGTCACCCCGCGCAAGGATCCGCAAATCCGCAATCGCAAGAACGACGACGCCACCAACGAAACCGAAGCGCAGCGCAAAGTGAAGATGCTGGTCGATCGTTTGAACAGTGGCGCTGATTTTTCGCAACTGGCCATGGACTATTCTGAAGACATGAATTCGGCGACTACCGGCGGAGATCTCGGCTACGTCCCGGAATCATCCCTCAACCAGTCCGATCCCATGCTGAAAAAAATTGTAATGTCGCTGAAGCCGGGGCAAGTTAGCCCGCCCATCGTTCTGAAAGACAGCATCCGCATTCTGAAACTGGTTACCCGCGAAGCTCCCGGCCTGCGCGGGCTCGCCGATCCGCAAGTGCAGCAAACCATCCGCGACACGCTGCGCAACCGCAAGGAACAGTTGCTCCGGGCCGCGTATCTCGCCGTCGCTCGCGACGACGCACGAGTCCGCAACTATCTCGCCGAGCAAGTCCTCGAATCCAACGGCAAGCTTCCGGCCGCCTCGAAGTCTACGTTGCCGCCGAAGCCGGTTGTTCCGCAAAATTAACTCTTGGATATTTAGTAGTTGAGATTCGTCGACGATCCTTATCGGATCGCATCAGAATGACATCGGCTTTTCGTTTTGGCCAACGGATAAGACATCGCTTGTGAGAAAGCGCCGTTAAAGAAGGCGATTCATTCCACCCAGGCCAGCACATCACCCGCATTCACGGCGAGTCCTTCCCTAGCCAGGAGCTTTTCCACTTTCCCACTTTTTGGCGAACGGATTTCATTCTGCATCTTCATTGCTTCGACCACCAGCAAACCTTGCCCCGCTTCGACGGCGTCTCCTTCGCTCACCAGAACCCGCACAACTTTCCCCGGCATTGACGCCGTGACCTGCTGGCGGCCTTCCACCTCCAGCGCTCCATGCCGCCGGCCTCGCCACACGCGCGGATCGGTTACTTCCGCGTGATACTCCGCGAGTCCGGTGTGCAGGGTCAGCGTGCCGTCGGCTCGCGGCGCAACGCGAATCTGCCGCGACTCGCCGTTCAGCAAAACGCTAAATGTGTTCGGCGCTACTTCCGTAACGCTGGCGTCGAGCTCTTTTCCATCCAAAGAGATTTTCCAGTCGCCTTCAACGCGCGCCAATTCCACCAGGCGCGTTTTGCCGGCCAGAAGCACTTCGTATTTCACGACAGGCGCTCCAGCTGCCGGCGCCGGCCTTCGCGCTTCCATTCGGATTCCGGCACCGCATTTGAATTCACGGAATTTGTGCCGTTGTGCGTCGCTTGCCAGATTGCAGCCGCAATTGCGGCGGCGTCCGCACCGTTCGCGTCATCGCGCTCTGCTGGATGCGGGCGCTGCAGCAATTCGTCCAGCCATTTGGTGTGAATTTCCGCTTTCAGAAAATCTGGTTCGGCAAGAATTCTTCGGAACAGCGCCGTGTTCGTTTTGATTCCGGTGATGGAATATTCTTCGAGCGCGCGGCGCAAACGCGCGATGGTTTCTTCTCGGCTGTTGCCCCACGCTATCAATTTACTGAGCAGCGGATCGTAGTCCATCGGCACGGTCCAGCCTTCGTAGACGCCTTCGTCCACGCGAATCCCTGGCCCGCTGGGCTGGTGCTGCGAGAGAATTTTCCCCGGAGACGGAAAGAAATTATTTTCCGGATCTTCCGCGTACAAGCGTACTTCCATGGCATGGCCTCGCGGAGTGATGGTCTCCCACGCGAACGGCAAACGATGCCCGGCAGCAATCGCAATCTGCAGTTTCACCAAATCCAACCCGGTGACCTGCTCGGTGACGGGATGCTCGACCTGCAAGCGGGTGTTCACTTCGAGAAAATAAAAATCGTAATGCGCATCAACGAGAAATTCGACGGTGCCAGCGTTGGTGTAGCCGCCTGCGCGGGCAATGCGCACGGCGGCGTCCCCCATGCGCTTGCGCAATTCGGGCGTCATGATCGGTGAAGGCGCTTCTTCGATTACCTTCTGGTGGCGACGCTGCACGGAGCACTCGCGTTCGCCGAGCGAAACGACGCGGCCATGCGTGTCCGCGAGAATCTGAATTTCGATGTGGCGCGGTTTCTCAAGATATTTTTCCAGGTACACGCTGGCGTCGCCAAAGGCATTGAGCGCTTCGGAGCAGGCATCGCGAAAGGCAGACGCAAAATTAGCATCAGCCGTCACCACTCGCATGCCTTTGCCGCCGCCGCCGGCAACCGCCTTCAAAAAGACGGGATAGCCCATGTTGCGCGCGAGTTCCTGCGCTTGCTGCGGATCTTCGATGGGATCGTTGGTTCCAGGAACTGTGGGGACTTCCGCGCGGCGAGCGAGTTGCCGTCCGGCAGTTTTTGCTCCCAATGTTTCCATGGCTTCGGCGCTCGGTCCGATGAAAGTGATTCCGGCTCCGGCGCAAGCGCGCGGTAACGCGGCATTCTCTGCAAGAAAACCGTAGCCAGGATGAATCGCGTCGCAGCCAGCTCGTTTAACGACATCCATAATTTTGTCGATGCGCAGATAACTTTCGCGGGACGGCGCAGGGCCAATCGGGTAGGCTTCACCGGCCAGGCGCACATGCAAGGAGTTGCGGTCGGCTTCGCTAAACACAACGGCGGTTGGAATGCCAAGTTCGCGACAAGCGCGCAGGATGCGCACGGCGATTTCGCCGCGATTGGCAATTAGAATCTTTTTAAACATATTCAACCCGGAATGCAGCGAAATTCTAGCATGCGCGCTGCTGGGCTAATTCGCGCCATTTCTCTTGCGTGTCCAATTGTTTCGGGTATAAGAGAAGTCTTCGCAGTAAAAGGGGAACTGTCACCATGATGAGGATAATGCCAAGAAAATGCATATTGACCGCGGCAATGCTGCTGGTTTTGCCGTTGTCGTTAGCTGCGCAGGAGGCAACAATCACGCCACCGGAGAGCATCGTGGCCGAAAATGTTCCTAAGATTCCTGCGTCGATGGCAGAGACAGCAGGCCGCTATGGTGCTTACCGGAGTGCAGGACTTGCGGATTGGAATCCTGCGAAGCGCGAAATGCTGATCGCGACGCGATTTGGCGACACGCCGCAGCTCCATCTGGTTAGCGCGCCGGGCGGGGCGCGCCAACAGCTCACGTTTTTTCCGGACGCTGTGACCAATGGACGATTTCATCCCAATGGCGGCGCCTACATTGTCTTCAGCAAGGATATCGGCGGAGGCGAATGGTATCAGTTGTATCGCTACGATTTTAAAACGGGCGAAGTGACTTTGCTGACCGATGGCAAAGCGCGCAATCTAATGGGCCCGTGGTCGTCGAAAGGCGATGAGCTTGCGTATATGTCCACGCGACGAACGGGAAAAGACACGGATTTGTGGGTGATGAATCCCGCTGATCCGAAAACGGATCATCTGTTGACGAAGCTCGAAGGCGGAGGGTGGGAGCCTCTCGATTGGTCTCCTGACGACAAACGGATTCTTCTGAAAGAAGAACTTTCCGTCAATGAAGCCTATCTCTGGTTGGTTGATAGCAATACCGGAGAGAAGACGGCGCTGACGGCGCGAGGGAAAGAAAAAGTGTCGTATGGCGACGGCGAATTCAGCAAGGATGGCAAAGGCATCTACGTAACCACGGACAAGGACTCCGAATTCCACCGATTGCCTAGAAAAGGAACGCAATAACACAGTTTCCTCGCGCAACTTGCGGCTCACAGCGATACGCTCGTTTTACCGCATGGTTGCCCTCCGCGACCCGGAGAGTGTCGGGGTAGCAACGCGCGTACTCGCGATTCCACTTAAGCGAGCTGACTCCAAAGTCCGCTCGTACTTAACGCGCGAAGAAATGGACGCGATCCTTACAGTCTTGGACCGAAACCAATGGTGTGGGCGACGAGACTATGCCTTGCTTCTCACGATGTACAACACGGGCGCTCGTGTCTCAGAAATATCCCTTCTTCACCAGAATCAGGTGCGCTTTGGAACGAAGAGCCACGTTCAGCTGCATGGCAAGGGGCGGAAGGAGCGCTTGATCCCCCTCTGGCCCAGGACTGCTCGAATCTTGAAAGAGTGGTTCCGAGAGATTGGCCCGCGCGATAGTGCCGCCGCGTTCCCCAACGTTCGTGGCGAACCGCTTTCACGGTTTGCTATCCACCTCTTACTCCGCAAAGCAGTCCATCAAGCTGCCCTTCATTCTGTAAGCCTCAAACGAAAACGAGTCTCGCCTCATGTGGTCCGGCACGGGACCGCGATGGCTTTGCTCCAATCGGGTGTGGATATTTCCTCCATCGCGCTCTGGCTGGGCCACGAGAGCATAGAAACAACCAATGCCTACGTGCATGCAGATCTCGCGATGAAGGAAAAAGCACTTGGGAAGGTTCTGCCGATAGATGCACGATTCAGACGATTCCATGCAGACGACCGCTTGTTGGCATTCTTGGAATCAATCTAACGACGTTGACTGCGAGGCGTGAAACCATGCGCCCACGAGTTTCAGCGAGTAATCCAGGTGTGTCCGCCGCAACCGCGTTTCAGAGGTTCGTATTGAGTGTTTCTATTCTGCTCTGAGAGCCACCATCGGATCGAGCCGCGATGCTCGCCAGGCTGGAATAACGCATGCTGCACTACTGACCGACAGCAATATTGCAATGACGAATAAAAATACAATCGGATCGAGCGGGCGTATGCCATACAACATGGAGCGGATCAACTGTGCCGCCACAATGCTGGCAATTATACCGAGCGCGAGGCCAACAAAAGCTGGACGCAGTCCGTCCAGCAGCACGAGACTGAGCACACTTTCTCGCCGTGCCCCGAGTGCGATGCGGATGCCAATTTCGGTCGTGCGTTGAGCAACCATGTAGGAAACCACTCCGAACAGGCCCACGGCGGCCAGCCCTAGCGATAAAACAGCGAATGCGAGCAAGATTTTCGCGTCAAAACTCGCATCAACCGTTGATTTGCCGATCAGTTGATTCATGGTCAGGATGTCCGAGACGGGCAAGTCACGATCGAGTTGTTGAACTATTTTTTGGATAGGCAAGGCAAACTGACTTACGTCGCCGGTGGACCGAACAGCGAGGGTCTCATTGTTCTCACTACCCGCATAAAGTGGGAAATACATTATGGGCTGGGCCGGTTGGGCAATAAGGAAGCGCGTGTCGCCAACCACACCTATGATTTCGTATGACTTATTGCCATGCGTAAGCAGGTGTTTGCCGAGCGGATCTTCGCCAGGAAAATATCGCCGTACAAACGAATCACTCACTATAACCTTCATGGCTCGATCTAGCCGCTGGCCCGCATCGAAAGTTTCCCCGCCCAGGACGGGTATTCCGAGAGCCGCAAAGTAACCCGGATCGGCCCAACGGAAAATAGCGTACTGACTCTGGCCGGAGGGCAGCGGAGGATGCTCGGCTATCGCGAAACCGTTGTCTCCGATATAGCCTTGCCCCGGAACCGCCGTCACGAATCCGGCGGCTTGGACACCGGGAAGATTGCGCACGCGCTCGAGCAGCGTTTCAAAGAAATTTACCCTCTGCGCGGGCTGAGTATATTGTGCTTCGGGCAGACTAAAACGCATGGTGAGTACGTTGTTTGTAATGCAGCCGAGATTGGACGACCGCAGCCGTTCGTAGCTCTTCAGCAGCAGACCTGCCGTGATCAGCAGGACCACGGTAAGCCCCACTTCCGCAGAAAGCAGCAACTTGCGCAGATTCGCCCGCGCATGTCCCCCACTGTGATAACGCGAAGATTCCTGTAGCGAAGAAAGAATCTGGTCGCCGCTGGCGGAGACCGATGAGATCAACCCCGCGAAAACCGCACAGAGGAAAATCAAACCCAGGGTGAACACCACAACGCTGCTATCGATGTGAATCGCTTCTGCCCGGCTCATGTCCTGTCTTGTGCTTACAAGCCACTGAATCACTGCATACGCCAGCACAAGGCCAAGGGCGCCGCCAGCGGCTGACAGGATGAAGCTCTCCATGAGTTGCTCCCCAAGCAGACGCAAGCGGCTACTGCCAAGCGCCGTGCGAATGGCAAGCTCTCTTCGCCGGACTGCCGCGCGCGCCACCAGAAGGTTGGCGACGTTAAGGCATGCAATCAAGAGAACACAGCCTGTCGCGGCCAGCAGCATGTAAAGCGGTCCCTTGATGTCTCCGATGATGTCTTCCAGTAGGAGTCGGATGTTCGCGGCCTTGCTGACGAACGGATTATCGAGGTGTTCATCGTGCAGGCGGCGTGTAATCAGCGACAGTTCTGTGACCGCCTGATTCTCGGTCACCCCAGGCTTCAGACGTCCGACTGCCACGAAGCTGTGAGAATCCAGAGCCTGCATCTGTTCAGCGGATTCTTCATGATAAAGCGGCGTCCACAACTGAACTGTCTGTTCTGGGTAGGCAAACCATGGCGGCATGACGCCAATTGCTGTATAGGGCTTCGCATTGAGGTGTATTGTCTGGTTCAAGATCGTGGGATCGCTTCCGAAACGCCTTTTCCACAATCCCCAGCTCAAAACAACCGTCGCATTCGCGGATGGTTGATCATCTTCTGCAGTGAAACTTCGCCCCAAAGCGGGTTCCACCCCGAGAGTTGGAAATAAGTCCCAGGAGCACTCGACGGCCCGCACCCTTTCTGGGAGCTGCCCATTAGCTCCGGACATGTTGTACTCCCCCTCATCACCCGAAAGGATCGCCAAATCAGAAAAACTATGGCTTAGCTTTTTCCACTCGCCGAATATGCCCCCGGCAACCACGTTGAACGGAAATTTGTCATCACTGCTGTATTCATATAACCGTATCAGTCGTGTCGGATCCTTAAACGGTAGCGGCTTCAGCAGCACTGACCGCACGACCGTAAACAGCGCCACATTCGCACCAATACCGATGGCGATGACGAGGATCGAGAGAAACGCAAAGCCTGGCGTTCTAGCCAGCGTGCGAATTCCGATTCGTATATTTTGCAGAACCATTTCAACACTGTTCCAACTCCAATTCTCACGCGCCTGCTCGCGCAGCAACGTCGGATTACCAAAAGCCCGTCGCGCCGCATAGCGAGCCTCGACGGGACTCATTCCGGCTGAGATGTTTTCGGCGATCTGCTGTTCAAGGTGAAAGCTGAGCTCGGCATCGAGACGCTGCACTTCCCGTCCGCGATGAAGCAGCAGTACTAACCGCATCCGGATCTTTTCCAGCCAGCGCATCACCTCTCCTTCTGTTTACGTGTTTTGAATGACTAAATTGATCGCTCCGGAGAGTCGGTTCCAGTTCCCCGTTTCCTGTTCTAGCTGCTTACGGCCAGCCGCCGTCAGCGAGTAGAACTTTGCCTGTCGTCCCGTCTCACTCTCCGCCCACTTCGCCCGAAGCCATCACTGCTGCTCCAAACGGTGCAACGCCGGATAGAGCGATCCCTGCTGCACCTGGAGCACCTTGCCCGACACTTGCTGAATACGCTTCGCAATGGCCCATCCGTGCTTCGCTTCGAGCGAGAGTGTGGTGAGGATCAAAAGGTCGAGAGTTCCCTGCACAAGATCGCTTGGTTTTCCCATACCATAATTTCCTACACATAGTGTTGTAGATAGTCAAGGTGTCCGAGATGTTTCCGCTGTTCTCTTTTATCGTAGGGACGCGTCCTGCAATTACCCGCGAAAACGTCGCAGTGTTGATTGACCGTACGCTGCTACTTCCTGGGAAGTCGATGTGCTGGAAAAGATCGCCTGCAAATATGGCACTACAACCCTCGGGTTCATCGCACAGATTGCCAACGTTCTCGAGATCGCTCTCACTATGTTGGGCCTGGAGCGTAAAATGATGCGCGCCGCTTTTGATTTCTTTCTCTAATTGACATAGTCCGGCAATTCACATTCCAGCTGGCTATGTCTTCCTCAACATAGGAATGAATACCTGTTGAAATAACGACTGAAAATCGGCCCCAAAAATCACAGCGGGATGTTGCCGTGTTTCTTGCGGGGATTGGTGTCGCGCTTATTTTCCAGGGAGCGGAGTGCGGTGATTACGCGAGTGCGGGTCTCGGCAGGTTCGATGACGGCGTCTATGTAGCCACGTTCAGCGGCAATGAATGGGTTCGCGAAGCGTTCGCGGAATTCGGCGATTTTCTCCTGGCGCAATTTTTCGCGACCGGCTTCGGGAGCTCTATCGAGTTCGCGTTTGTAGACGATGTTGACGGCGCCTTCCGGGCCCATTACAGCTATTTCCGCCATGGGCCAGGCAAAGTTTGCGTCGGTGCGAATGTGTTTCGAAGCCATGACGCAATACGCGCCGCCGTAGGCCTTGCGCGTGATGATAGTGATTTTAGGCACAGTGGCTTCCGCGAAAGCGTACAAAAGTTTTGCGCCGTGGCGGATGATGCCGCCGAACTCCTGCTGGGTTCCGGGAAGAAATCCTGGGACGTCCTCGAACGTGATCAGCGGAATATTGAAGGCATCACAAAAGCGCACAAAACGGGCGCCTTTAACCGAGGCGTTGATGTCGAGCACACCGGCCAGAAACGCGGGCTGGTTGGCGACGATTCCGATTGGACGCCCATCCATCCGCGCAAGTCCTACAACGATATTTTTTGCGAAATGTTCGTGAACTTCGAAAAAATAGCCGTCGTCCACGACGGAGTGAATGGCATCTTTTATGTCGTAAGGCTTCTGCGGGTCTTCAGGAACCAATGAATTAAGAGCAGGATCGCGACGCGTTGCCGGATCGCTGGTTGCGCGGCGTGGCGGGTCTTCCAGATTATTCGCAGGGAGAAAGCCGATCAGTTCGCGAATCATGGCGCAACAATCGCCGTCGTCGCGGGAAACAAAATGAGCGACGCCGCTTTTTTCGTTGTGGGTCATGGCGCCGCCAAGCTGCTGCTTGGTGACTTCTTCATGGGTTACGGTTTTGATGACATCTGGTCCAGTAACAAACATATAGGACGTTTCGCGGGTCATGAAAATAAAATCGGTGATGGCAGGCGAATAAACCGCGCCGCCCGCGCACGGCCCCATGATGGCGCTGATTTGTGGGATGACGCCGCTGGCCAACGTGTTGCGCAGAAAAATCTCGGCGTACCCGGCAAGCGACATGACACCTTCCTGAATGCGCGCTCCGCCGGAATCGTTGAGGCCGATCACGGGGGCGCCATTGCGCATGGCCAGATCCATGATTTTGCAAATTTTTTGTGCGTTCGATTCCGAGAGCGATCCGCCAAACACCGTGAAGTCCTGCGCAAAAACATAAACCAAGCGGCCGTCCACGCGGCCAAATCCAGTTACGAATCCATCGCCCGCGGGGCGCTGCGCTTCCATTGCAAAATCCGTGCAATGGTGGCGGACGAATTTGTCCAGCTCTTCGAAAGAGCCTTCATCGAGCAGCAGATTAATTCTTTCGCGCGCGGTCAGCTTACCCGCTTTGTGTTCGCGTTCGCGGCGCTCTGGCCCGCCTCCGGCTTCGGCTTCTTCGCTGCGGCGCCGTAGCTCGGCAATCCGGCGCTGTTGCGAATTCGCGGCCGCGGGAACTGATTTCTTTTCAGGCAAGCGGGGCTCCTGGAGGCTGCGGTTGCTGCACGTGGAAAATGCGGACCGCAAGATGAGTAGCCAGCCAAATGGTGCCAAGCAGCAGCACGATGCCCAGAACCAGCTCCGCGCCTACCGCGGCAGCCCGTTGCAACGGCGAAACGATTGCCGTTGCTTTCAATGTAGCTTCAACCAGCACGAACATCGAGGCCAGCGTCATCGCAATGATCAGCAGGGTGGTCAGAACGGAAGCGAGAATTCGTTTCATGGAAATTTCTGCAGCGGCAAAGATTGCAAGCGTTTAAGCTTAACGCAAACCGGACCAATCATCGGCTACCAGTATCGAGTCCACCGGATTTGATGGATCGTACTTGATGCTGGCCGGCTGC
>WNFE01003787.1_pt1 | contig 11823 bp, 13 predicted proteins | sample 5400451 | NCBI WGS metagenome assembly WNFE01 (sample SAMN13153344, study PRJNA577476) | soil metagenome | isolation source: 200 cm saprolite under Douglas fir tree site 2 hole 2 | place: USA:California | collected 2015-04-18
TATCATAACCAACGCTATTGAGTCGGCATCTATCAAGCTTGATGCCGATAACACCATGCAATATGAGTTGGAGAAACTGCACGACCTCTTGGACGGCGAACACAAAAGGCAACAGCGGTTGGATCAAAAGCGCAATGATGTTACACGGGCACTCAGCAAAATGTTGAGTCAGGCAATTGCCGACTATCCTAGAGTGACAATTGCTCCGCAGTTTCTAAACCAGTATGATGCCGAACATTATGAGCGCAGATGTAGCCAGCTTCTGGATGAATTGACTATACGTCAGCAGCAAGTAGAGGCAGCACTGACAAGCATAGGGGAACATCGACAGCTTACTGTGGCCCACATACTAGAGTTAGCCGATAGTGGTATCGAACTCTTAAAGAAAGCAGCAAAACGCTCGAAGCTCCCGGCGTCTCTTCCAGAGTTCCAACAACAACCTTTCCTTAGAATAGTACTAAAAGACTCTCTCACTGCGGATGAGCGGAGAGCGAAGATCGATGACTTGCTTGAGAGATGTATGAAAGAAGGGACGATACCAAGCGGACTCACTCTCCTCCAGCGAGCGGTACGCTATCTAACAAACCCTATGAAAGTTGAGATGCTCTTCCCAGACCCCAATAATCTACGTTACATTCCAGTAACAGAGGTAGCAAAGGAAAGTGGAGGCGAACGCTTAACCAGCTTCGTTTTGCTGTATTGCTCACTAGTACAATTGCGTGCAACCGAGCGAACAAAATATACCGATGCTTCCAGTACCCTCATGCTTGATAATCCCTACGGTGCCGCATCGCGTCCGACATTTCTTGAATTACAACGCGAAGTGGCGAAGTCAATGCATATCCAACTCATCTATACAACGGGCATTCATGACATCGAGGCTATTCGTATGATTTCCAATGTTGTACGCTTGCGTAATGATTCTGTAGATCGCAAAACTGGTGAGCATCTCCTTCAACTTTACGCACCTTATCACGGACTTCAAGCGATGCACGCAATACTTCCCACTGTACATAGCATTCTTCAACAAGATGGACATGAGCGATGAAACAGCACAACTCGCAAGCGAACAAACCGCAACCCACAACAGCATCAACAGGTACAGACGATGGTGTTATTGACCGTGACCCGCATCGTGTGCAAGCATTTCTTGAGCGCTTGAGTCAGTGCCAGGGACCACGCATAAGGCTTGAGGAATTGTGGTCGCTCTTCAACGATTTTTTTCCGCATCGTTCGCGTAACACAGAGGGTAGACAGTGGCTTCTTGAGAGTTTGCACGAAGCAGCGCAACAGTGCATTATCGAGCTTCCGGTTGCACATGGACTATCGTGGGACCGTAGCCTATCCCCCTCCATACCAAAATTTGTTGATAAAATCGTCTCTAAAGTTAAACGCAATGCAAGCTGGCGCACCTTTCCCTGGCATTATCGCTTAACATGGGTCGCGGATCTCCGCACCATTCCACCAGATCAGGAAGCATTTCTGCACCGCGTTCACGAAGAACTGGTAGAAGGAACCTTCCAGAAACCAGCACCATTGAAATACCGTTCACTGCAACTAACCGGGCATGAAAAACAGCTTGGAAAGTTGGCGCAGACAGTTCTCTTCGCCCCTGGAAGACTTACGTTTGAACTGCTTGGTTGCGTTCCAGACATACCTCCACTCCTCTTAAAAAGAGTTAGCGAACGTGACATTGCACTTGTGTTTGAGAATGTTGGTTCATTCAGAACAGCTTATAGTATTTTGAATCGATTGCAGCATCCACCATACGGACTGGTAGGTTTTGGTGCAGGCATGGGCTTAGCGCGTTCTATCCTCGATTTTAGGCTCATAGACCACAATATTGAACGTATCGAGTATGTTGGTGACATGGACCGACCAGGCTTACATATTGCTCAAACCGTGATAAGCATTGCAGAGGTAGAGGGACTTCCGCCTGTTGTACCAGCAAAAGGAATACACAACGCTATGCTTGAGTCGATCCGACGCTTTGGGTATCCAAATGGCATGGAATACAAAGAAAATGAGCGGCGAAGTGAGTCAGGCGACGAGACATTGGTTGCCTGGCTTCCCAATAATATTCGCGTGAACATACTGAACATTATACGTGCAGGGAGGCGAATACCAGAGGAAATCCTTGGTCCAGATGAAATGCTGCGTGTATGGGAAGAAAGAGCAGAATAAACCTATTGACAGACTCTAAAACTGCTCTGCAAACTCATGCTACGATGAGTGCCAGGTTGCTGATTTCTCATTACGTGTCAACGTAATGTCTTGCACTCATTCACAGTTTCTCTATGATCTTGCTCGTCTATGGCAATTCTCTATGCATTTGCAGACGGTATGCTTGAGCCGTTTCTCATGTCCTCGTGTAAGCTTATCCTTCGAGATACGCAAGAGAGAGATGACATCAGAACCTCTCCTCACAGCGTGTCTGAGATCGAGAGATGGGTGCATCAACGCAACTACACTCCTGTGCTAACTGCTGGTATGCCCATTCTAAAAATGGATGAGAGAACAGCCTTTTTAAATTGTACCCATCTACAACTTTCTGCAATGTTATGCGTCCAGTGAGTGTAAAGAAATGGGAATAGCGACACAGTCAAGCATGTCTATCAACCACGAGCAATCCACCTGCGCAATCTTCGCATGTAAACTGGCCTGCTCCTGATTGTGCGAGGCACCAGTGACCTAGCTCTTCAAGCTTTGAGCGAGTGAAGAGTTGTTCATGTCCATAGGCTGATTCGGGTTCAGCGGGTTCGTAGGGTACTGCAATGATGAGCCGCTGCTCGGTCACTTTTAGCAGGTTTGTGAGCACATGATACATGTCCGCTTCGCTAAAGTGCTCGAGCACATGAAGTGCGGTCACAGTAGCAAAACGCCCGATAGAAGTGAAGTCACCGGCAAGCAAGTCAGCAGGCGTAAATTGAACGTTTGCCAGGTGTCGCTCGGCGGCTATGGCTCTTGCGACGGGGAAAGGGTCTGTGCGGATATCCACCCCAACCACATTCGTGAGCGAAGGAAGGCGCTCGGCGACAACCAGGGGTAAGAAGCCAAATGAACACCCCGCGTCAAGTAGGCTAGTGCCGACGACGAGCTCGCTCACACGCCTGTATAATGTGGAAAAGACAGCGATAGGTGAATCACCCTGGGGAGAACTGCCGCCAGGAGTTTGGCCTGGAAGAACTGATGTAGTGGAAAAGACAGCGATTGGCGAGTCACATTGGGGAGGTACACTCTCCACTGCCAGGAGGCGGTGATAACGCCGCAGGGTGTTGGTTCCGAAGAGATGCCAGGCGCGTTGAGGATCGGAGGGGGAGAGGGAGCCTACCACAGCCGCAAAAATAGCGCCATAGTCCTGTGGCTGTGCCAGCAGGCCTAAAGGCTTCAATTCTTGCATAAAGTAGCGCCCGAGGTCGGCATCTATTTCCGCTGGCGCAAATCTGTGCACCAGGATGGTGGGAGAGTGCGTTTGCGTGCAGATCATGAAGTGCGGCGTCTCGTGAATGTGATAACCATTCCCGGTTATCAGTTGTGCGAGCGCAGACTGGTTAACGCGATAGCCGTTCACGCCAATGAATTTTCCTGCGACAAACGCGCGTTCCCGGAAAGGGACCTTTCTCGTGCGTGCATCATGGGAAGAGTTATAGGAGGTGTTCATTTTATAACACACACTCGGGGTCTTTGATGTTCAGTTTGTGATGCACGAACCACTTTGTGGCCGGACAGCCGCCATGGCACACGTTGTACTGTCCACAACCGGTGCAGGCGCCACCACCCATTTTACGGTAGTAGTCGAAGAGCGTCGAGTTTCGCCAGATCTCCCTGAAGCTCTGAGTGTGCAGGTTACCTGCCTCGAACTCCGGCGCCTGGAAAAAAGCACAGGGATAGACCTCGCCTTCCGGACAGATGCAGCAGGTGGCAGTTGCCGCTCCACACATGTCAAGGCCGGCTAACTTTGTGCCAAAGGCGTTGAGATGGAAGAAGGAATCCGCCGTCAACACGTCGGGGTGTGTGGTTAACCAATGTGTAAACTGGCCGTACTGCTCTCTCGTCGGGTGCAAATCGGCCCATACATCCTGACCACGACCTGAAGGGCGCAGGCGGGTTACACGTAGTTTGGCATTGAAGTTGGCGGCGATTGCGTAGAGGCGATCCAGTTCGTAGAAGCTGTGGCGGGTTAAGACACTGTTTACGGTCAGACTATGGTTCTCTGCTGCCAGGAGTTCAAGGCCGCGCAGTGCACGATCGAAGACGCCTTTTCCGCGTATGCTGTCGTTGGTCTGCGGTGTGCCGCCATCCAGGCTGACCTGGAAGTAGAGCGGGTCAAACTGCTTGAGGCGGCGAGCCCGTTCCGCTGTAATTAACGTCCCATTAGTGCTGACGCACATGACGAGTCCGCGAGCCGTGCAGTGTTCAAGCACCTGCCAGATACCAGGATAAATAAACGGCTCACCGCCGCCAAAGTGGATCTGGAAGACCTGCATATCCGCCAGCTCATCGACCAGCGCCAGCGCCTGTTCCGTTTTCAACTCGCGCGGCCGACGGCGACCCGAGGATGAAAGGCAATGGACGCAGGCGATGTTGCACGCTGCTGTAATCTCCCATGTGACGGTAATTGGCGCCGACAGGCCCCCCTGCAGGAAGCGCTGAGAACCACGCCCCTGCTTTTGCGAGATCATTGCTCCAGCCTGCTGCATGGCTGTCAGGGCGAGTGGGTGTACTGTGCCTGCGTTTTGACCAGACGCGCGAATGGGTCGTTCTATAAAACGCACGAGTTCCGCCACAGAGAAGACTCCTCTCTTGAAAACTATATGTGAAGATAGCCGCGTTTCACAAGATCGTCGAGGGCGCTATACAGCTTCTGTTTGCCGACTTCAGAGTAGCGACTGCTCTCAATGGCTGCGCTTACATCTCCGTTATGTCGTTGTTGACCGGCAATCAGCAGTTCGATCAACTGGGGAGAATTGATGAAGGAAAGCGCGCCTCTATCGGCGCAGCCGTATTTATAGAGGATGCCGCCGAAGGACTCGCGACGAATCTTGACCTCTGGGATGAGTCGATACTGGGCAGGGGGATGAGACATGGTAGAGTTAGCCTCCTGAGATAGACGATGCGATTGGCCTATTAGGAGCAAGCATAGCCGGGAAAGTGGGGAAAGTCAAGGGACTTGAAGGAGTTTCGCCAGACCAGGCCTCCGGGGTCCAAGCACTCAAGAACGTCGATTAGAGCAGATAGCAGAGCAATAGTGAGGAAAACGATGGTGTTTCATACCTCCAGTTTGAAGAGTAACAAAGCGGCTTCACAGGCGATGAGGATAGTGAAAGAGATGGCACCCGAGATCCTTAGCAGTGTGATACCGCGATTCCCTGACTTGAGACGAGTACCAACGCCCTATCAACGGATCCTGTCATTAAAGGCGATGAGACAATATCGCTGTGTGATCGTAGGCGCTGCACAAGGCATGCTCACCCTGGCCATAACAGATACACAAGCTATGTCTTTCATTGATTTTCTCAGCAAAATAACTAAACGCTCTATTTTCCTGGTGCTCGTTGAGCCTGGCAGGATGGACCTTCTCCTGAAACGCTTAGAGCGCCAGGAACATCGTCGGGGTAGAAGGCTATATCCTATGTCCTTTTTACCTCTATACCATGTAGAAGTGATAGTGATATTGCTCACCCACCTAAAACAGTAAGTATCCTGGCACTTCCCCTCTCTGTCATGCCCCGCCTCGTCCAGATAGCATAACTATGGGGTAAGGGCAATTAGTTTTATGTCCTGCCAAAAAGATTGCTGCTGGAGATAGTTAATATCCATCTCAACCATATCCTGAAAGCCCACCTGACTGCGCCCGTAGACCTGCCAGGGGCCCGTCAAGCCAGGTTTCCCCGAAAGCCGGAGCCAATCGTTTGATGAATAGCGCTCAACTTCGTACAGGAGGGGAGGTCGTGGGCCAACCAGCGTCATTTCACCACGTAACACATTCAAGAATTGCGGTAGTTCGTCGATGCTGGTCTTACGGATAAAGCGGCCAAGCCTGGTCACGCGAGGATCATTATCCAATTTATATAACATAGTAGTGCCAGCCTTGCCATTTAGCTTTTCTCCTTGCATGTACTGCCTGATAGCATCGCGGTGAAGCCTGTCATCGCAATCTACGTACATTGAACGAAACTTGTATATAGTAAATTCCTCCCCATATAGTCCCACACGCTTTTGACGGAAAAAAACAGGGCCCTCCGAGTCTAGCCAGATGCACATTGCCACAATTACAACGACAATAAGCAGAGGTATCAACAAGAGCAGAGTGAATATCACGTCAAATACACGCTTTGCGCGAAGATAACCAGAGCTGATGTTGATAGATTGGGTAGATGCTGATTTGACAGCCATAGGTCATCCTTTACCAAAGAAACGATATAGGCACTTAAAAGCTCTGTAAAACAGCATAATTGTTACCGGTGTAGAACCGGTGTGGAGCCAAATAGAGATATGGGCGACAAGCAAAACCGCTGGTAAAGAATCCCATAGAAACCTCAGTGGAAACATTCCGCTTTTTTGCGGCAATAATCTTAACCAAATCTAGTACCTTCATACTACTGTCAGTGCCATATAAGCGAAGATGTACAAAGCTCTATAGTAAGCTCGCAAAAGATATCACGGAATAGCAACGTGTGTCACTAGCACTCATTTTAAATCAGTATGTAGAGATAAACTGTATTTTTGAAAGTAGAGTGAGTGCTTTGTTGGGGATAAACTATGCTCTCAAGTAGTACGGTTCTCGTCTGAGCGAGACACCATGGAAAGAAGCAAGGGGATTTATGCAAAAGCTACAACACCACATCTCCAAGAAGCTGGTTACCATACTTTTCATCTTTCTCGCACTTCCCATTAGTGCCTTTCTGGTCCAACACGCCCAAGGAGTGCAGGGTGCATCTCATTCAGTTCACTACACCATTTTTGAAGATGCGCTCGCTTCAGGATGGCATGCTCGGTCGCAGGCCAGTCGTATAAACCTTGCCAATCCGTCACCTGTCTATTCGGGGAGCAAATCGATCTCATTTACTCCTACAAGGCGGGGAGCTCGTCTCTATCTGTATACTACTACGGCGGTAGATACTAGCTTGTACACTTCCTTGCACTTCGCTGCACAAGCCAGGCGAGCCGGGCAAGACTATACTGTTACCCTCTATGACGGTGCTAATAAACCGCTGCCTACAGTGCATCTTGTTCACTACGGTGGTGACCCGGTCCCTGGAAGCTGGAAAGTGTACGATATTCCTTTGTCGAACCTGAGAGCCAATGCAACCCACGTCAAGGGCATTGCTATTCAGAGCCGCAGCCATAGATATGCGACGTTATATCTTGATTCGATGAGTTTAACAGGGCTATTTTCATCACAAACTCCGACACCCACTTCCACATCTACTCCCACTCCCACTCCTACTCCCAGTGCGACTCCTTCGCCGACATCTACTCCCACTCCTACTCCCAGTGCAACTCCCCCGCCGATTACTTCCATCAAAACAGTTTTCATGATTGTTATGGAGAATAACGACTGGTCTGCCATTAGAGGCAACTCCTCCGCGCCCTACATAAACAATACCCTTTTACCCCAATCTTCCTATGCTACGCAGTATTTCAATCCTCCTGGTAACCATCCAAGTGAGCCAAATTACCTGTGGCTCGAGGCCGGCACTAACCTTGGTGTTTCAAATGATAACCCGCCAAGCGATAACCACCAGAACACAACTGCGCATCTTGTCACCCTGCTACAGAATGCAGGCTTCTCATGGAAAGCCTACGAGGAGGGTATTGATGGGAACACTTGCCCGCTTGCTGACAGCTACCCTTATGCCACCAAGCACAATCCTATGATATTTTTTGACGATGTCTCAGGCACTAACAATCCAAACTCCGCGTACTGCATCGCCCATGAGCGCCCTTATGGGGAACTGGCAAGCGATTTACAAAACAACACAGTGGCAAACTACAACTTTATCACTCCCAACTTATGTGACGACATGCACGATAGCTGTAGTCCCACAAATGACGGGATGAAACAGGGAGACACGTGGCTTTCTCATGAAGTTCCAACGATTCTGAATTCCCAGGCATACAAAAATGGAGGGGCACTCTTTATTACCTGGGACGAGGGGGAAAATGGCAGTGACGGCCCGATTGGGATGATTGTCCTTTCTCCCTATGCCAAAGGAAATGGATATAGTAACACTATTCACTATTCACACAGCTCTACTTTACGAACCATTCAAGAAATTTTTAACGTCACACCGCTCTTAGGAGATGCTGCCAATGCGGTTGACTTGAGCGACCTGTTTGTTGCTGGTACATTTAATACAGCTACTTCGCAATCTGGCGGGTGTGACTGCAAAGGTACGGTGTATTACGTGGACATTCCAGTACTGGTTGCAGCGGTGCGCCCTGCTCGAATTCCAACACTGGCACGACCCCAACACGGCTTGGCGTAATCTGCTACTATTTGCCTTTGACCCACCTCTTACAAAGAGGGCAAAGACGGATGATAGTTCGGGTTCTGCGAAAAGTCGAAGACCTCAGCCAAATCGCCAATTTGCGGCAAGCCATCACGTGGGGGAGCGGGTGGGCCAGAGGCTTGCCCATTGGCTGCATCGTTGTTGGTGCCAGGAGTCGAGGTATCAAACTGGTGGTTGACACTGGCGAGCGAGGGCAAGCCAAAACGACGCTCAATGAACTTCAGGATCGAACTATGTTCGTATAATTGTCCCGAGACATACCCCCGCCTGGCATACGGTGAGATAATCAGCATCGGCACGCGGAACCCCAACCCGGAGGCATCCACTTGGGGCGGTGCCACATGGTCGAAAAAGCCTCCGCCTTCATCAAAGACCAAGAAGAGAATCGAATTTTTCCAGGCACTCGAGGCCATGAAAGCCTTGATCACCTGGGCCATTTTTTGCTGGCCTTTTTGAATATTTTCTGGGGGATGTTCACTAATCCCATCTTCCGTAATCAAAAATGACACTTGCGGAAGGGTTCCGCTAAGCAGGTCCTCTTTGTAATCCTTCTCCTTGAATTGGAGCCGGAGATCACTGTGCCACTTTTTGAAGAGCTTCAGCACATTGTAATCTATCGTTGATGGTGTACTGCCGGTACCCTGGTCGAGAGTGTAACACCTCCAACTCAGGAGGGAGGCATCCAGCAGGTCGACAATGGTCGGATAATCCAGGCTGCCGACACCAAGATCGTTAGTCGTGTTGCCGCCAGCGGTTCCAGCCATCAGCGTCAAACGGTTCGGGAAGGTAGGGCCAAGTATGGAGCCATCAAAGTAGCCGAGCGCAGCAGGGCCATCGGTGGTAAAAAAGCCATCCATAGCTCCATGATTCCATTCATTGTGAATGGATAGCCAGGTATGACCGATATCTGTTGAGGGAGGACTCGAAAAATGATATGGTTTGACAGTGCTCCCCCTGCCGTCAGGCTGCGAATAGTTGGAAGGGATGCCAAATTTGCCTGCCCTGGGGTAATGGCCAAAGTACGCGTCGAAGCTATGATTCTCCTGACAGGCAATAATCACATGGTGGATGAGATCGAGTGGGGGAGAAGGACTATTCCCGCTACATGCATCAAACGTCAGGCTCATTCCTGCAAGCACACCGAACTGGCGCAATACCTTGCGTCGAGACTGCCGCTTATTAAAAAACTGTTGCAGATCCATAGAGGCTCTCTTTCTACCGGTGCATTAAGCCACTTGTGATGCCCCCCCGATGAGCAAGATGAGCAGCAAGGCGATCGTCCCATCTGAGGAACTGAGTCGAGATGTCTTGACAAGGTCACTTGCACCTGAATAACATAATAACAATACACATGGGTTCCCCATGGTTGAACTATTGGCACCGCCGTGACCAGCTCTTGAAGGTGCTCTGTGTAGAGCCGTGCATGCTCCTGACGCGCAGCATTCCAGTGGTCGAGGTGGCGCAGTTTTACCCGCAACACTGCTGCCTGCAGCTCATCTAAACGCGCATTGACCCCCAGGACCTCATGCTGGTAGCGGATGCGCGAGCCGTGATCGCGCACCATACGGAGGTTCTCCGCATGAGCCTGGTCGTTGGTGACACACACCCCTGCCTCGCCATAGGCTCCCAGGTTTTTACTGTAGTAGAGGCTAAAGCAGCCGATATCCCCAAAGCCTCCAACCCGCCGTCCTCGATAGGTTGCCCCATGTGCCTGGGAAGCGTCCTCAATCACGCGGAGACCGTGCAATCGTGCAAAATCCAGGACAGGCTGCATGTCGACAGGATGTCCGTAGAGATGGACGGGGATCATGGCACGAGTGCGGGAGGTCAGCACAGCGTCGAGGCGCCGCCAATCCATGGTATAGGTGAGGGGATCGATATCGACAAAGACAGGGGTCGCCCCCACGAGAGCAATGGCTTCAACGGTGGCAATAAAGGTGTTGGAGACCGTGATCACCTCGTCACCGGGACCAATGTTGCAGGCTCGAAGAGCCAAAGCGAGCGCATCGGTTCCCGAAGCCACGCCTACTGCATAGCGACATCCACAATAGGTCGCGAACTCGTCCTCAAAGGCCTGTAGTTGTGGACCGAGGAAAAGCTGCATATGCTCAAGGACTTCCTCAAAAGCGGCTTGAACCTCATGTTTGATAGCCCGATACTGCGCATGCAGGTCTACGAGAGGTATCTGCATATGTGACACTGCTCCTTGCTAGTAAGGTTTTTCTTTATCTTTGCACTTTTTAGTTGAGCCTCCTCAGGTGGCGAACAGTTCATATAAGGAGTCGGGTTGGACTCCAGATTGGAACTGCTCATGAAACCAATCAAGGACTTCACGACGATGGCGGCGTTGGATTTCCCAAGGGGGATGAATAGAAAGACTGGCGTGAAGATGTGGAATGTTCTTTTCTTCATTGAAGACAGGAACAACAATAGATAGATACTTTGACACTCCCATCAGTTCCTCCTCCTCCACCTCTTAGATTAAATTTAGGTTAAATTTTCGCTCTGCAATACCATCTCTATCTTTGCACATTTTGGTAGAGCCGCCTCAAGCGGCAAAACGGTCATACAAGGAGTCGGGTTGGACTCCGGATTGGAACTGGTCATGAAGCCAATCCAGGACCCGCCGTCGATGGCGGCGTTGGATCTCGCGTCGTGCCTCGCCAATGGTGACGGGGCGCTGCCACTGCTGCTGCAAGCGCGCCCGCTCTTCCTCCAACTTGACACTGATACAGCTTGCGCACGCGCGTGGTGACGACATGCACGTAGACCTCGTGCGCGCTGCCCGGCCACTTCACCCGCTGGTAGGAGCTTGCCTGCAACTGCGCGGTGTAGTCCGAGAGGCGTTGCCACCGCCAGCCCCGCTCCGCCGTCGGGTCCTCGATGCGCAGCCAACGATTGCTCTTGAGGCCGGTCGTGATGAGAAAGTCGCGCTCCCGTGCGGCTTTCCAGAGGACTTTGGCGCAGTACCAACTATCGAGCAAGACGTGGGTTCTGGTACCCGCGACCGGCTCAAAGGCGCGGATCTGCTGTCCCATCAACTCGATCTTACTCCGGAAGGCCACGCCTTCGGCCTCACAGGTGACTTGTTGCCGGTACAACTGCGGCGGCAGCGGACAACTGCGCCCCAACAGGAGATACAAACCCTCTACCAGGCTATGGCCGACGATCCGCTGCTCATAGGTGGTCGAGTGATGCTTGCCCAGCCCTTGCATCTGCTTGCCCTTGGGCGTGTGCCACGCCCTCGTCGTCGCCAATCAAGTACCCGGTCACAAGGGGTACGCGTGGGCGACCTCGTCGTTTCGGC
>WNFE01003412.1_pt1 | contig 11820 bp, 12 predicted proteins | sample 5400451 | NCBI WGS metagenome assembly WNFE01 (sample SAMN13153344, study PRJNA577476) | soil metagenome | isolation source: 200 cm saprolite under Douglas fir tree site 2 hole 2 | place: USA:California | collected 2015-04-18
AGGCAGCCACCTCGAATGTCTCGCCTTGCGAGAGGACAATGGCCACGTAGGGCAGCCGGAGCGCATCTCGCAGCGTTTGCACGATGGTAGGCAACACCGCTTCCGGCGGGAGTGTGGCTTCTAACCGCTGGCCCAGGCGCGCGAGGACGGCGGAGGGATCGTCGCGCTCGCCGTAGAGCAGCCGGTTGACCGCCCGCTGCAAACGCTGGCGCAGGGGATGGAAGAACAGGGCGATCAGGTCAGTGGCCAGGATGTTAAGGAGCGGGTTATCACTCGAGCGGAACAACGCACCCAAAGAGCCGACGATCAGCACATACAGACTGACGACGCTGGCAGTGAGTGCGCCATAGACCAGGGTGCGGTTGATGAGGCGGTCAATATCGTAGAGGCGATACTTGAGGATGGCGAGACCGGTGATGAGTGGCAGGCTGGCGAACACGAGAGGAGAGCACAGGGCGAATACGGTATTGATAGCCGCCGTTGGGAGGGGGGAGAGGAAGCTGGGAGGTTGTATGCTGCAAAAAGCACGACCGGGAGGGCCGCGACGTAGACGAACCACTTGAGCTGCTGGCGCTCAGTGCCGGTGGCCCGGCGCAGGCGCAGGAGCAGGGAGGTCGCAGAAACCAGGGTGAGGAGCAGGAGCAGGAGAAACGCGATGGGCGCAATGACCTCTGCGACCGGGCCGAGTGGCGCGATGCCCAGCGGATTGGGAATCTTGGTCTTGAAATCTTCGAAGGTGTTACTCAGCGGCCCCGGCGCGAAGGCGGCCAGGCAGGTTCCCCCGGCAACCAGACCGATGGCGAAGCTGCCCACGGGCTTCCAGCGACGAGACACAGCCGACCGGTGGGGTAGAGGAGCGGCAGGAACACGAAGAGGAGGCCCGCCTCCACGATCCAGATCCAGTGCTGAATCCAGGCGACCGCCAGGCCAGCCGGGAGCGCGCCAGGCACCACCAGCAGCGTATAGACCGCGTAGACCCCGGTGAAGGCGTCGGTCGCCCATACCAGGCCAATCGCGCAGAAGATCCAGCCGATCCGGTGCCCCCGAGCGCGTTACACGATGAGGGCACCCAGGGTCGAGTAGATCAGGCAGCCAGCAATCCAGAAGACGTCCTCGATCACTTTGAGCAGATTGGTCTTCAACGCCGCGATATCCTGGGGCGGGAGCGCAGTCCCAGGGGCGGAGGCGACGGCGTGCCATTCGTAGCGCAGCGGGAGGTACCCGAGGCTTCGAGCTGCCCGGTCGCGGAAACCGGCTTGTCTGAAGGCCTCCTCCAACACGCCCGGAGTACCGAGGCTGAAGGATCGGGGCTGCCCAGGCAATGGCGGAGGCAATTGTGCACGCCGCCGGATGATAGAAACGGGAAGCGAGAAGAACTTGTTGTTCCCGGCAGTGGTATAGACGATGGCGGCCGCTTGTCGTAACGCTTTTGAAACGTTGGTATGCTATACTAGGGCTGAGATAGACTCGGCCACCATGTGTGGGTGCCGATGATAGCGCGACTGCCAGCGGGCTGGCATTCACCAGGAGATGAGTATGACGGTTGCTCTCGATACGCCCACTCAGGAGGCATTCAACCCACCCTCTCGTCCACGCACAGCCTGGCTTATGACTGCTGGCTTTCTCGTCTATACGCTCCTCATCTTAGCTGGTCATATTGTGGGTTTCCCGCTGGGCTATGCCTACTTGCACACGGTCTGTCCCAGTGGGTGCTCGCTCACACCGGGGAATGTACGCGCCCTGGAGCATCTTGGCCTCTCCATCGCGTTCTATGCCACTCTCTATCTGGTGATCCAGCTGCTCTATATCCTGGTCTGCGTGGGGATCGCGCTGCTGATCGTCTTCAAGAAGCCCGGCCAGTGGGTGCCATTGGGCATGGGCGCTTTTCTCGTGGGCCTATCCGCCTATGAGGGCTCCGATTATCCAGCCCTTGCCACTGCCTATCCGGTCCTCTATGCGCCCACGCAACTCCTGGTCGGCCTGGGAATGGGTCTGCTGGGCATGTATGCCCTCCTAACCTTTCCCAATGGCACATTTGGCTCTCGTTGGGTGCTCGGGTTTTATCTGGTCAATAGCCTGGCAGTCGTGCTCTTCGCCTTCCTCACGACTCCTGTCTTTGTCCTGATCAACACGGTGTTCAGTCTGCTCAGCTTTCCGATGATTGTCGGGATCTTGATCTATCGCTCCCGCCGTCTCTTGAACCCGAAGGAGCGGGCTGCCACCAAGTGGATTATTGTGAGTTTGAGCATCTTCATCCTGATCATTCTCCTGGTTTTTCTCCTCTTACCTGCTCTCGCCCCGGCAGACTCGTTGGCCTTGCTCATCGTCAATATCGCTGGTTTCTTTGGTTGTGGCATCAACATCGCGGGCTTCCTGATGGCAGTCCTGTATGCCAATGCTTTCGATATCGATGTGTTCGTCAGACGCACGCTGGTCTATACGCTGCTCACCGCTACCCTGGCCGTGTTGTATGTCGGGCTGGTCCTTGGCTCGCAGGTGGCATTCGCGACCTTCAGCTCCCAAGCGGTACAGTCTCCGCTCATCCTGGTCGGTTCCACCCTCATCGTTGCCGCCCTCTCCCAGCCGCTGCGCCATGGCATTCAACGGACCATCGACCAGCGTTTCTATCGCCGCAAGTATGATGCTGCCAGGACCATCGCAGCCTTCAGCGCCAGCTTGCGCCAGGAGGTGGACCTGGACCAGTTGCACGAGCAATTGCTGGCTATCGTGCAGGAGACGATGCAGCCTGCCTCTATCTCGCTGTGGATTCGCCCGTTGAAGCACGAGATCACCTCGGGAAGGGCTGCGGGAGGAGCTCTCTCACGTCGAGAAGAGCAGCCAGGAGCAGACCGCTCCGACTCGCGGTAAACTGGCCTCTTGCGGATCAGCGAGGATGCGGCTGAAAGGGTTTGGTGGCGCGCAAGAAGGGTGCTATGGGTTCTTGAGTTGCATCATGGCCACGCAGTTCTTGCCCGGGTCGATGAACCAGGCCATCCAGGCGAACCCGATATCGGCAATGCCGTCCTGGGTCTGTAACCCTGGCAGGTCGTAGTCTTCGATCTTCACGCCGCGCCGGCGCAGTTCGCTGACCTCGGCCCGCACGTCGGCGACGCGGAAGGCCGCTTGCGTCTGCTCGTCCCTGGTCCCCACGCTGCTCTTCGTGACCGCTAAATGGGTGTCGCCGCCACATTGAAACGTCACCCCGCCTGGGGTCTCACTGAGCACCCGCAAGCCAATTTTGTCTGCGTAGAAGTCTTTGGCAGCTGCCAGGTCCATTGCTAGCAGCACCACGTCGATCGGATAGTTACCTAGCATCGTGTCCTCTCCTCCTAAGACTGTTGTTGATAATCGACTTTTTAGACGTCCATCTCGATGAGAATCTGTCGGCGTTTGATCTGTGCTCCTGGCCAGTTTTGCGCAGCCACAGGGAGACATGCGCCGGCTGCATGGTTTCCTGGACAACCGCCATCAGGTGCTCGCTGAGCGTTGCCAGGTCCACTTCCTGGCGCAGATGCGCGCTGAAGGCTGCGATGGTCCTGGCAGCATCATACTTGCGGCGGTAGAAACGGCGGTCAATGATGGCCTGGATGCGATGGCGTAAGGGGTGGAAGAGCGCCGCAATGGCCAGGGTCGAGGCCACAATGACGACGGGAGACTGCGCGAACTGCCCGGTGAACAGGCGCAAAAGTTCCCCCAGGCCGATCACCAGGCCAACGTAGATCAAAGCCAGCAAGACCGTCAGCGTGCCATAGACCAGGGTGCGGTTGATCAGGGCATCGATATCCCAGAGCTGGGAGCGCAGGATCGCTACGCTGATACCCACGGGGATGAAAAGAAATGAGAGCGAAGGGATGAGTGAGGCACTCACCAACGGGTAGAGCGAGTCTGGCGCATTCAACGAGGGGAAGAGGGCTTCTCCAAGGGCTTGCAAGATGACCAGGAGCACACAGCAGACCAGACCAAAGAGAACCCATCTGGTTTGCTGACGTTGCGCTGGAGTGGAGACGCGTATATAGCGATAGATTTGTACGGCAACGGGACTGCCAAAGGCCAGGATCGTCTCCATGATGTAGAGTGGAGCAGGCCAGTTTGGCAGATACCAGGCTCCGGGAAGCTGGTAGAGAAACGCCTGAACAAAAAGGGTACTCCCGGCCAACCAGCTCCAGCGAGGAACAAAGCGGCCATCAGGAAAAGCCACAATAAAGAAGCCGAGGCACAAGAACACGCAAAAATCGAGGACGGAACTAGCGATCCTCTGGAGAGCCAGGGGCATGCTGGTGTCATCACCGGCAAGAAGCAATCCTGCTCCCAGCAGCAACACCAACGAGGCCAGCCAGCTCGCTGGCTGGTCGGACTTCCTCCAGAAGATGAGGACCCCTAATCCCGCGGTGATCAGCGCGTCGAGCAGACTGAGCACGAGGAGATAGATGGTGAAGGCGGCAGAAGGAATCTGCGCATGCTGGAGCGCCTGCAGGGTGGTTGGGGCGTACCCACACGTCGAACTAAATGGACAGATGGTCGTCTTGCCACCAAAGGCAGGTGCCAGCACATTGAGAAGCAATAAGATCACTTGGATGAAAGCAACCAGCATCCAGAGTCCTCGCGCACCCACAAGCCAGCGCCCATGCAGGCGCGTCTCCGATCCGTTGCGCACGTCGGGGCGTTCAAAGGTCCTTGTTGAGCTACACTGCACGTTCATAGATGCTCCTAGTTGCTCTCTTCATGAGAACGGTCGGCCTCTGCAGGCTCAGCTTTCCTGTCTAGCATCTTACCACATGAGCGTCTCGTAAGCGTTACGGCAAGGGTTACGAACGGCCAGATTTCCATGCCATGTGGATCTTCATCTGATCTTCTTTCCACCTCCCACGCAGGAGCTTTTCAACATGCTGAGGTGTACATGCAAACTTTGAACGGCTCTTGCGCACGCTCGCTGACGTTGAAGATGGACCGTAACGCTTTTGATCGAGCTGATACTCGCCTACGGCAGTCCCGTCGCGCTCCAGATCTACCGCTATCGGCGGGTTTCTACTCCAGCACAGCGCCAGCAGACCAAGTGGGTCATCTTTGGCCTGACCTGCGCTATTCTGCTGTTCTTGCTCGCGGCCTTCTCAACTATCGGCGCACTGGGTCCGCTCTTTTATTTGGCGAGTGCATCGCTTTCTTCGTTCGCGTTTCTGTCCAGGAAGTGGGCTTGCGAGATGACGGTGATGTAGGGATACTTCGTCTTTAAGTGCGAAAAATCGATGGAGGTCACACCAACCCCCGTTTGCAAGGTGAATGCACTCATTTTCGTGTGCTGGAGACGCAGGAGACGATCTGCCAGTCCAAGTTCCTCCAGGATCTCCAGCACCGCCGGGTGAATCGTATCCCCTCGGAACTCGCGCTCAAAGTCCATGTGGGTTTCCAGCAGTGTTACGGGGACTCCTTTGCGTGCCAGCAGGAAAGCGAGGACGACTCCTGCTGGTCCACCTCCAACAATACAACAGGTCGTCCGTTCAACGGACTGCACGTCCTGGGTTTGTCTCATCACTTCTTGTTGTTGCATCATCCTCTGCTCCTGCTCCTGCTTCTTGCCCTTTCTCAGAGCTGTCCGTGGCGACCCGGTGGACTTCCAGCAGCGGCAGCCCCAGGTCGCGTATTTTTGTCAGCACTCCGTGGAGCGCGGCTTGATCGGGGAGTGGGCCGGCGAGGATGGCCTCTCCCTGCTCGACGTTGGTGATGGTGAGTCCATCAAACCAGCCTTGCCACTGCTGGCCCAGATGCCCCTTGACACGAATCTGATACCATTGTTGAGCCATCATACTGTCATCTTTCTTCTTCCTCATGGCGTGAGAGCACCCGCATGGATGAAAGGCGGAAAGTTGATTTTGTAAAACATGCGCTTGAGCAGGGGACGCATCACAATACCTTGGAAAAACGGCAAGGTCATTTCTGCGGAAATGGTGAAGTATGACTGTCCGTTGAAAGCTGGCTCGACGGTCCAGAGTGATTTGGCCGTGGGATTGTTGGCATAGCGGCGCGAGAATTGCAGCAGCGGCTTGGGCGCGAAGGTGTCAGTAAACCGTACCTTAGGTCCAATCAAGGTCTTGCGTTCAGCCTCCACTTCCGCTGTCTGATCATCGCGGTGAATAACCCTGGCCGAGACCACATTTGGGTTTGATTGCGGATAGGCCGGATAATTGGTTAAGACCTCAAAAAGGTGTTCGGGGGAAGCGGCGACTAATTCTGTGTGACGCAGTTTGATCAACATGGCATAGCTCCTTTTCAGTTACATGAGTATCTTGTCTGCTCAGAGCATACCGCAATGCAGAGGTGACGTCATGCGACGAAGGTTGCATTGAGAGGAGTATTGCCAGAGGGATACACCACTACGACTTTTGGTGGAGGTGAAGCAGCGAGGGGGATTTAGAGCAGCCCGATCTCTCGCGCACATGCGACGGCTTGTGTGAGGTTGGACACGATTAATTTGCCAAAGATGTTCCCCACGTGCCGCTTGACGGTGCTGACGGCGATCACCAGTTGCTCGGCAATCTCCTCATTGGACGCCCCGCCAGCCAGCAGGCGCAGCACTTCCAGTTCACGCTCGGAGAGCGGGTTCACCAGGACAGCGGAAGGCGGCACAGACACAGGTGCGGTACCTACTGGCCGCTCCCCAGAGGTGGTGAGCAGCGTGGTGATATAGCCCGGTGCCTGGCCGCGGGAGCGGGCCAGGCGCAGCAGGGCCAGCATCGGGACGCCCTCATCAAGGAAGAGGCGGATGTAGCCCTCTGGTTCGGCAAGCGCCAGCGCACCTTCGAGGGTCGCCAGCGCCTTGGCGTCGTCGCCGTTCGCCTGCCAGGCCAGCGCGCGCAGCAGCAGAATTTCCAGGCGACTGCCGAGGCGCGCCTTCGCCTCGGCATCGTGCAAGAGCCGGTCGAGCAATCCAAGGGCGTCCGAGAGGAAAGGACTCGCCGGATCAGCGCGCGCCTGCGCAATCCTCACCCGTACGAGGGTCAGATACTCCCCTTCGTGTGGATAGCTCAGCTCATCATGCACGGACAGGCCACGTGCCTTTGCCCAGTGGATAGCTGCCGCCAGATTTCCCTGCGCCAGTGAAAGCTGCGCCTGCAGCGCAGTCGCGCCTGCAAGCAGGTGGGGAACAAAGGCGCGAGAGGCGGCCAGGCGGGTGAACTCGTGCAATGCGGCTAGCGCGCTCTGGTACTCACCACGTGCCTGTTTGAGGCGTGCGAGCGTGAGGTAGCCCAGCGTCACCACGTCGGCCTCCACCGTCAGCGTCCCCTTGAGCAGGTCCATCCCCTGCAGCAGCAGGCGTTCGGCGGCCTCCAGCTCGTTCCACTCGCGCAGGAGGTCGCCCAGGCCGAAGTAGTAGGCAGGACTGCCACCCAGAGCCGGGAGGGTTTGCGGCTCTGGCAGCGCCCGCAGCACTTCCTCATAGGTGCCCAAAGCCTGACGGAGTCGGCCCTGCAGCACCTGCAAGCGGGCCAGGTTCGTCAGGGTTCTCAAGATGGCCGACAGGTTGGCCGAAGGGCGTGTCATGGCCACCGCCTGTACTGCCAGGCGTTCAGAGGCGGGCGTTGCATCGCCACTCACCAGGTACTCGTAGGTCATCTGCACCTTGGACACCTCGCGCACCATCGCCATCGTCTCTGGTATGAGCTCCAACGCCTGGCGAGCCAGGGTGACACAACGCGCCAGATCGCCCGAGGAGAGCGCAAGTGAGGCGCGTACAGAGGTCACCCAGCCCGCAATAAACCTGGTCTGGGAACCCTGCATGCCCGCCTGAATGCAGCGTTCAGCATCCTGCAAGCGAGCCTCGACGGCCTCGACCTGATTGGTAGCTCGCAGAGCTACGGCATACAAGAGGCTCAGGCGGGCATGCGCCCGCACCAGCGACTCAGGCAGCGCCTCAAGCCAGCCAAGAAGGGTGTAGTACTGGCCCCGTCCCACGACCGCCATGCTGTATTGGTCGATCAAACGGGCAGCAAGCTCAACATCGGGAGCGGCCAGCGCGTGCCGCACCGCTCGATCACCATGTCGTGGTGCTCGTACCAGGTGCTGGCACGCAGATGCAACGCGGGGATGAGCGAGGGCCGGGTCTGTTGCAGGCGGCTGCGCAACATTTCGGCGAACAGGTGGTGGTAGCGGTACCACTGCCGCTCATCGTCGAGCGAGATGACAAACATGTTGGCCCGCTCCAGTTCTTCCAGCATCGACTGTCCGTGTTCCTGGCCTGTCAATGCATCGCAGAGTGGCCCGCTGAGGCGCTCCAGGAGACAGGTCTGGAGCAGAAAGGTCTGCACAGCCAGGGGCTGCTGTGAAAACACCTCTTCAGAGAGATACTCCAGCACGAAGCGATGACTCCCGCTGAAGGCGCGCAGAAACGCGGAGATATCGATCCTTCCGCGTAGTGAGAGTCCAGCAAACTGGAGTCCGGCAATCCACCCTTCGGTGCGGCTCTGTAACACGGCGACCTCATCGGAGGAAAGGTCTAGCCGCATGACGCTGTGCAGAAAGGCCTCCGCCTCCCAGGTTTCAAAGCGCAGGTCTGCGGCACGCACTTCGGTCACCTGCCCGCGGGCGCGCAGCCGCGTGAGCGGGAGAGGGGGATCAGAGCGAGTGGCGACGATGAGGTGCATCTGCGGCGGCAGGTGGTCCACGAGAAAGGTGAGGGCCTGATGGATAGCCCCGGCAGTGATGACGTGGTAGTCATCGAGGACGAGGGCGAAGTCTGCTGCTCTGCGCGATACGAGGTCATTGGTCAGCAGGACAAGCACCGTCTCAAGGGGTGCGGGCTGTGGCGTGTGCAGAAGTGCCAGCGCAGGCCCCCCAATCGATGGATCGAGGGTCTGCAAGGCGGCGATGACATAGGAGAGAAAGCGCACCGGCTCGTTGTCCTCGGGTTCGAGCGAGAGCCAGGCAGCGGGCGTGCCACTTGCTACTAGCCAGGCAGCGAGGAGCGTGGTCTTACCAAACCCGGCAGGGGCCGAGAGCAGCGTGCAGGCTCCCTCCATCCCCTGTTGCAGTCGTTCCACCAGGTGTGCCCGGTGGATGGTCGCGGGACGCAGGCGCGGTCTCTGGACCTTCGTCGCCAGTAGTGGTTCTTGCTGCAGCCTGCTACTCCTCGGTGATTCCCGCTCGGGGGGCGCGACTGCGGGTGTGGAAGCGCTCAGGAGAGGCGGTGTCACTTGGCGTTCCGCCACCTGTTCCTCGAGTGACAGGGCAGCGGGAGGATGCTCTGCCAGCAGTTGAGCGGCCTGCTCCAGCCTGGTCAATGTCAAGTCGGCACTTCTGCCCAGGTAGCGCTTCGTCACCTTGCCGTGCTCTCGCAGGTAGGCGTACCAGTACCCTCCTCCACGCTCCTTCCGTTCCTGGCGCGCGGTGTAGGAGCCCATGCGCCCGTGGAAGGCAAAGGAGGAGGCCTGGTCCAGCCAGACAAACCAGCCCGGGCTCTCCACCTCGAGATCGATGACGGCCGGGTCGCGGCTCTCACGGAGTTCATAGCGCTGCCCGGCGGAGGACCACCTGAGCAGATAGGGGGCCAACCTGGGCATCTGATCTCCTTCCCCTCTCAAGGGTGTCGTGTTACCCAACGCGTGTTACCTACGATTTAAACTCATCTCTTGTAGTATACTTGTTGGGTAACACAGAGGCAAGGCTGATTCTGGAGTCCCGACATTTTTACCTCCTAGCTCCTTTACAGGAACCGGCGGCGAGGAGCAGCACTCCTCGCCGCCCGCATTTCGCGATGGATCAGGCAGCTACAGGAACAACAGCTTCTTCATGTTCTTCAGCAGCGATAGGGCGTTTGAGGACGTACAGGATTCTGAAAGGGCGGTTACTGGTACGAGGATCAAGTGCTCCGCAGCAGAGCGTGGCCTGAAGATATGAGGTTGTTTCAGGCACGCACGACGGTAAGGCCTGCCGCCCGGTAAGGAGCCAGCACCTCGTTAGAGACAGAGCGCTCGGTCACCAGGTGCGTCAGGTCGCTGAGGGGTCCGATGATGTAGGGCGAAGCTGTACCTAACTTCTCCGCGGACGTCAGCGCCACCACTTCAGCCGCGCTTCTGATCATAGCGCGCTTCACATAGGCTTCCTCCAGATCGAGGGTACTGATGCCGATCTCTGGATGCACGCTGCCTATTCCCAGAAAACAGAGATCGGCCCGGATGTTCCGAAAGGCCTCGACGGCCGCTGCACCGGTGGTCACCAGCTCACGCTTATAGAGTTTCCCTCCGATCAGGATGACCTCAATTAGCGGGTGCTCTGCCAGGGCCAATGCGATTGGCGGGCTGTGTGTGATCACTGTGGCGCGAAGATCGGATGGCAGATGCTGCGCCACTTGTAAAGGCGTGGTGCCTCCGTCCAAAATGATCACCTGGTCCTGGCGGATGAGCCCAACGGCGGCCCGGGCGATAGCAACCTTGGCTCCTGACACCTGCTGCTGGCGCTCTGTGAAACTGGCGGTGGCCGGTGAGCGCGGCAACGCACCTCCGTGCACTCGTTGGAGCGCGCCTGCAGTAGCCAGTTCGCGCAGGTCACGCCGAATGGTATCTTCTGAGACATGTAGTGCCCGGCTCAACTCCGAGGCGAGGACCTTGCCGTCGCGCTGCAGGGTGTGTATGATCGAACGTCGTCGTTCTGCGGTCAACATCGCACTTTTCTCCTTGAAATTCCGACCGCCAACGCTCCCTCGATAATGAGTTTTAATAAGTTAATCCAGGTATCGGAACAGCCACCGGGGCCGATAAATCGGCGCTGGCGGCGATAAATCGCGCCCTACGGTCTGTTGCCGGATTATTTCTTTAAAGTTCATTATCGGCGGCTACACGCGGCTTCGCTCAGGCGGTCGGAGTGGAAGCTCCTTGAAATTGCTTGATATTACTTGACATTGCACGTTTATTCGCGGTAATATCATAATTGTGCAGTATACTGCACGATATTACCGGTTGTCAACGTATTGTAATGGCAAAGTAGTTTCTTCACAAAAGTGAGGTAAAATAATGAATGATAACTTTCGGCAGATAACATTCTATCCATCACTCCCATGTGTCTATCACAATTGTAACGAGAAAGCCACGGTCGCCATCGCCTACGCGGTATCCGAGCGAGAATGGCGCATCGTGCCCACCTGTGAGCGGCATACGGTACCCGTCCCAACGCGGGATGAGCGGCCCAGCGATGCTGCTCATAAAAAGTAAGCAGCAGTTCGCCAGGAAACGGGACGAAGCAGTGTTGGTGATTGAGAGTTCTCAAAAGCCAGCAGTTTCGTCGCCTACCTTTTTCACAAGGAGGCAGGCAACAGAAACAAGAGGTAACCCTTGAACAATATGAAGAACATTGCTCTTGTCGCACACGACGATAAGAAGCATGATTTGCTAGAATGGGCGCGATTTAATAAAGAGCTTTTGACCCAGCACGAACTCTATGCGACAGGAACCACGGGCAAACTGCTGGAACATGAACTCGGTATCGCAATAAACAAGCTGCAAAGCGGGCCGTTGGGAGGTGACCAGCAGATTGGGGCAAAGATCGCAGCAGGCGAGATCGATTTGCTGATCTTCTTCTGGGATCCGCTCACCTTGCAGCCACACGAATCGGATGTGCGAGCCCTCTTGCGGATCGCCGTGGTTTGGAATATTCCTGTTGCATGCAATCGAGCTTCCGCTGATTTCATGATTGCATCGCCATTGATGACAAGTACCTACCAGCGTTTCTCCCCCGATTATGACAGTTACACAGCTCGGATGGATGAGGATCAGACGGAACAGCAGAAGGATACACAGGTCGCTTAAAAGGTGCACGAGGCAGAATAGAACGGAG
>WNFE01003827.1_pt1 | contig 11820 bp, 8 predicted proteins | sample 5400451 | NCBI WGS metagenome assembly WNFE01 (sample SAMN13153344, study PRJNA577476) | soil metagenome | isolation source: 200 cm saprolite under Douglas fir tree site 2 hole 2 | place: USA:California | collected 2015-04-18
TCGAATCCTGCCCCATGATCAAATAGCTGTTCTGTTGCGACTGGGAACCGTTCGTCGCAAGGTTGTTCCCAAAACGATCGGAACTGGCCACCACGCCGGGCTCCAGCTGCTGCAAACTGACCCAGTTGCGGCCGAAGAGCGGCATGTCGCGGATGGTGTCTCCGCCAATGACCAGGCCAAGCTGCGTATTGGCCGTCTCCACTTGCACATTGCTGGCCTCGACCATCACCTGCTCCGAAACCTGGCCGAGCTCCATCTTGATGTTCAGCACATACACCTGGTCGAGCACTAGCGTGATTCCCGTCGCTGTAAACGTCCGGAAACCCGAACTTGTAGCAACCACCTTATAGGTGGCGACAGGCAGGTTTAGAAACACGAAATTGCCGTCCGCTTTGCTTTCCGATTCGTATGATATGTTCGTTCCAACGTTTGTCGCCGTGAGCTTAACACCCACCGCGGCAGCACCGCTGGGGTCAGTTACCACGCCTTGAATTCTAGCGTAGAGGTTGTCTGCATTGGCCGGCTGAACGCCGAGCGGGCTGAACAACAAGACTGCTATCGCGATCACGGACAGACTGAGCGGCAGTAGAGCGCTCCCCCACAGGACACGTTTCATATCGTTTGCTCCCGTCAATATCATCTTGAAAATGGAAAAACTGATGGACCACCACAGGGCCCGGCGGAAAGGGATGCAAGGTGCTTTCCAATCTATGCTTTATGTCATTTTTAGGATTAAGTCCAGCTAACTTCGTCATTTAGCGTGGTGGTACTAGAACTAACGCAAGGAAACGCTCACCCTCTATATTCCATAAACTGTAGGTCAGGGGTGCATCATCTACCAGATTATGAAGCGCAAAGAAATTCTAATACTAAATAGCATGGCGACTGCGCCTCAGGAATGAGGCATTCTCACTTTAGAAAATTGAGCGCATTGGCTATCCCCTGCGCAAAGTCCGTACGTTTGGTGATGAGGCTGACAACCAGAAACCCGTCGCACGCGAAGTCGTAGAAGTGGCCGGGATGAACGTAAACACCCTTGGAGGTCAGAAGTTCGAGTGCGAGATCTTCATCGGAACGCATCACCGGGACGCGCAGCACGGCGCACCAGCCGCCTTCTACAGTCAGCCGGGAGATGGCCTTCCGCGCTGCCAACTGACGGTCGAGTTCCGCGAGATTTCGCTGGACCCGCGAGATGACCTGCTGCTGGAAGGCGTGACGCTGTTCGAGAAATCTCGGCATCGCTAATTGCACCGGCGTGTTCACGGAAAGATAGGCGTCGGCAATGACTTCAAGGCGCGCGAGCGCTTCGCTTTTCCATGGTTGCGGCCCGCTGACCGCCACCCACGCGGCCTTCATCTGCGGCAGCCCGGAAATCTTCGAAAGACCGCTCAGCGTAAATGTCAGCGCGCCCTGATTCCCAACAAAACTCGGCGGCCGATTTTCCTCGAGCGCGAAATCGAGGAACACTTCATCGGCGATGATGGCCATCTCGCGCGCGGAACAAATGGAATTCAGCTTCGCGATTTCCGAGAGTTTTGCGAATTGCCCCGTCGGATTATTGGGGTGAACCACGATGACTCCGCGCGTGCGCGGCGTGATGGCCTGCTCCAGCGCATGAAAATCGATCTGCCATCCGTGGTCGTTGACCGCTTCGCGGTCATGCGTGAAATAGTCCAGCGGATACCGCACCAGGCTGACGTCTTGGATGTCCGCCAGAAAATCGAACAGCGGATAACTCGGTGAGGGAATCAGAAGTTCGTCGCCCGGGTTGCACAGTGTTCGAAAGATGTAGGAATACGCTTCGCTGGTGCTGGTCGTGAGGAAAATATCCTCGGCCGAAACGTCCTCTTTGCGATCGGCATAGTAGCCGGCGACCCCGCGGCGAGCGGATTCCAGTCCTTTCGGGTTGGGTTCGTAGGACAGCGCGGCCGGATTGCTCAACGCCTCCAGGATTGCGCGACGATCGTAATCGAAGCCGCATTCGGTGGGATTCGAAACGGTCAAATCGAGCAATGGCTTCCCCGCTGCGCGGTGCGCCGCCAGCGCTTCGCTCAGCCGGTTCGGCGCCAGATTCCAATTGGTGCGTTTTGCAAACATGAATTGTGCGGGCACTCTCGGTGAACTGCTGCCGGAGCATTATATCCGGGCACTCCAGAAAACTCGCATCGCGCGGTGCTCGCGTATACTCTATCCGGCACACTTGAAGCGTATGAGCACGCCCTCACAGTCCAATCCCCTGCCTGAGCCCGTTCCGCAGCTTGATCTCTCCGCGCAGTACGCCGCGATCGGCGGTGAGATTCGAACGGCCGTCGAACGCGTGATGGCGTCGCAACAATTTGTGCTGGGTCGCGAAGGAGCCGCGCTGGAAGAAGAGATTGCCCGGCTCTGCGGCGCCGCTCACGGGATCGGCGTTGCTTCCGGAACGGACGCGCTGATTTTGGCATTGCGGGCATGCGGCGTTCACAGTGGAGACGAAGTGCTTCTGCCGCCGTTTACATTTGTGGCCACGGGAAGCGCCGTCAGCGCTCTCGGAGCGAAGCCGGTTTTCGCGGACATCCGTCCGGAAACCTACAACATTGATCCAGCCGAACTCGAACGCCGCGTAACGCCGCGGACGCGCGCCATCGTGGTCGTGCATCTCTATGGCCTCGCAGCGGATATGGACCCCATCCTCGTGTTTGCCAAAGCGCGCAAGCTGCCGGTCATCGAGGACAACGCGCAGGCCATCGGCGCGTCCTACAAAGGGCGCCGGACCGGCTCTTTTGGCGACGTGGCTTGCCTCAGTTTTTATCCCACGAAAAATCTGGGCGCGTACGGCGACGCGGGAATGGTGGTTACGAATTCAGCGGAACTCGCGGCGCGCATTCGAACGCTGCGGAATCACGGCCAGACTGCAAAATATCGGAGCAGCGAACCGGGCTGGAACAGCCGCCTCGACGAAATCCAGGCAGCAATTCTGCGCGTGAAGTTGCATCATCTTTCGAATTGGCAGCGCGCCCGCCAATCGCACGCCGCTGAATACCACCGGCTTTTCTCGCAGATTCCCGGCGTCATGCCGCCGCTCACGCCCGAAGGTTTCGAACACGTCTACCACCAGTACACCATTCGAATCGAGCAGCGCGATGCGCTCCAGAAATTTCTCAGTGAAAGAAAAATCGGGAGCACGGTCTACTACCCTTACCCGTTGCATCTTCAGCCGCTGTACTCGGCGCTCGGTCACCAGGCGGGGGACTTCCCGCATGCGGAGCGCGCCGCGCAAGAAGTGCTTTCGCTGCCGATGTATCCGGAATTGTGCAAGGAGCAAATTGCGCGCGTTGTGGACACGATCGCCGAATTCCTGAAGTATTAACTTTATGGTAATTCAGAAATTACTTGCCCAGATAAAGTAGCGCCAGCAGAAAAATCCAAAGTCCGTCCATGAAATGCCAGTAATAGGAAGCGATTTCCGCGGCCGTGGGCAGCGCAAGGCTCGAATTGTCGAATTTCCGCGCCAAAACGTAGAGCAGCGCACAAACTCCACCGAGAAGATGCACGCCGTGCGCGGCTGTGAATATGTAGAAAAAACTGCTGGCCTGATTGCTGGCAATGTAAACGCCTTGCGCCACAAGCTGGCGCCAGGCAATGAGTTGTCCGGCAACAAACAGAAAACCAAAAACCGTGGTGAGCAGCCAAAACTTGCGAAAACCGGACCGGTCCGCAAGCATGAGCCGCCGCCGTGCTGATTCAAGAGTGAAACTGCTTGCGAGGAGAACGCAGGTGTTGGCCCACAGAATCCGTGGAAGATGTACTGTGACCCACACGCCGCTGCCACGCCGAAGAACGATGAAGGCGCTGGAGAGCGCCATGAAAAACATCAAGATGGAAACGATCCCAATCGCAATCGCGGTCGAGTAGCGTTTAGGTGAGGGAGACCACTTGCCGCGGCGATTGCGGTCGTCATCGCCACCGTCGCCATCATCGCCGCCGCCTGCGGGCGGAGTGGGTCCGCCTCCCCCGCCGCCGATGTCTTCGACGATGAGTTCAATGTCCGGAACTGCGGTTGTGCCCGGCATGATTACTTTCTCAATTCTCCAGATTCGCGAGCCTTGACAACCTGCTCCGGAGCGAGGTGCTGCGGCACGAAATCTTCGGCCACATCGGGCACGCTGAATTCGTAAGCCCCACGATACACCACCGGGTCGCTCGGGCCAAAGTCATCGGCGGGCGGCGGCGAGGAGACGCTCCATTCGAGGGTGGTGGCGCGCCAGGGGTTGCATTCCAAGACTTTTTCGCCATGGAAAAGGCTCCAAAGAAAATTCATGAGAAAAAGCCCCTGCGCGAAAACGGTGAGAAGAATCGCGAACGTGATGAAATTGCGAATGGCGGAGCCTGCCGCGGCAACGGAGGCCAGCGCGCTGGCGGAGGAAACGCGGGAATGGGCGATCAAGCCGAGCCAGTGCATGGGCATGAAAACGCAGTAGACGCCGGCGAAGGTTAGCCAGAAATGAATCTTGCCGAGAGGTTCGTTCAGGCGACGGCCGAAAAGTTTGGGGAACCAGAAAAACAAGGCGCCAAGAATGGCGAATGTCGCGGCCACGCCCATGACCAGATGGAAATGGCCGGTGACGAAATCGTCGCTGACGGCAGCGGCGGCGAGATCGTGGCGCGCGAGGAAAATTCCGGAGAGTCCGCCGGAGAGAAAAAGCGAAATGAAGCCGAGCGCGAAAAGCATGGCGGTGTTGAGCTGCACGCGCGCGTTCCAGAGCGTGCCGAGCCAACTGATCAGGAGGATCGTGGCGGGCAGTCCGAGGGAAGAAGCCAGAAGCGAAAAGACGAGCGGCGAAAAGGGATTCATGCCGCTGGAAAACATGTGCTGGCCCCAGACGCAAAAACCGAAAACGCCCACGCCGCAAAGCGCCAGAACAACGAGGCGTTCCTTCCAAACCGGCTTGCGGGAAAAAGTGGAAATCAGATGGGTGACGAGGCCAAAGCACGGAAGCATGGCGACGTAGACTTCGGCTTGCGCGAAAAACCAGAAGAGGCGCCGCCACAGAATGGGAACGGCGTTCGCGACGACACCGGCCGGTTGATTGGCAATGAAATTCAGGACGGGGAAAAAGTGCGTGCTCAAAAGGCGATCGGAGAGCAAGCAGACGCAGGCCGCCAGAAGAATGCTGAAAATCAGCATACCGAGGATGGCGTTGATGAACCAGGCCCAAACGGTTAAGGGAAGCCGGGGGAGAGTCATTCCCTGTGCGCGCAGATCGATGGTGGTGACGCTGAAATTGAGCGCGTTGAGAAGTGACGCGGCGCAAAAGATGGCAACGCTGACGATCCAGAGAGTGATTCCGGATTGAGGGGAAATGAAAAACGTTGTCGTCAGGCCGAGGAGCGAGGCAACCGTAGCCCAGAACGCAAGGAGGTTCAGCGTGGGGAAGGCCATTTCGCGTGCGCCGATTTGCAGCGGAAGGAAATAGTTTCCGAAGCCGGCCTGGGGCGCCGCGGTAAGCACCAGAAAAACCATCAGCGAACCGTGGAGCGTGGTGAGCGCGGCAAAGCGATCCGGCGAGTTGCCAAGGCTGGAGAGGAACGGAAGATGCATCCCCGGCCATACCAAGTGGATGCGCATGAGCAGCGACATCGCCATCCCAAGAAAAACACTGAAGAGCGCGAGCCAAAGATAGTTGAGCCCGATGGTCTTGTGGTCAGTGCTGAAAACGCAGCGCGACAGAAAGCCGCCCCGCGGCGATTCCTCGTAATTTGTCCCGCTATGGTCGATGGTCATGCCTGCTCTGACGAAACCCCTGATCCACCCAAGAACGCGCCTCGGGAATAGTCCTCACTAGATTACATCTTCTCTGGGAATTCAAGCGTGGAAGGAAAGGCAGGTTGAAGGTCGAAAGCTGAAAGAAACACGGGATTCGACACCCTGATTGGATCGCGACAGGCGCGGTCATGGAGAACACAGGATCACGCTGGGTGTGTCTGTGACAAATTCGTTGAGTCGGTACAAGGAGAAGCGTATGCTGGCCCAGCCAGGCAATCCAACTCGGATATTCCGGTACGCTGGATCTCACACCCTTTCCTTGTATTTGCAGAGACCAGTAAAGAGAGAGGCAGCTATGCGGCGATGGATCCTTCTAGGGATTATCGCAATTACTGCGATCTTGGGAGGCTGGATCCTGTTTCAGCGTCGTCGCCAGGCTGTCTGGTTAGCGGCTTATCAGCGCGCAACTCAGGTGTTTTACAGGGGAGACTATGCAACTGCGGAGAAAATTTTTACTGATATCCTCCCGGTTACCGAGAAATTGTATCCCAAGGATCGCCGTTTAGCTGACCTGCTTAGCATGCTCGGGACGTCCTATCGCGTGGATCATAAATATGAGCAGGCGGAACCCCTTCTGAAACGAGCTCTACAAGTTTACGGGACGATTTCACCAGCGGACCCGGTTGGCACGGAACGCGCGGAACTTAATCTAGCTGGTATCTATCTAGACCAGGAAGACTATGCATCTGCGGAGCGGTATTTTTCCGAGGCGCTTTCACTTTCCGAACGAACTCCGCGTGCGCCCATGTACGAGCGTGGCAGCGCCTTGCTCAATCTCGGATCCATCCGCATGACTCAGGGGCGTTACTTAGAGTCAGAACAATTCCTTACCCGTTCCGTGGAGGCGTTAACCTCTGATCCTTCGCCGATGGTACAGGGCGATCTTGCCAATGCACTTTTCCACTTGGGCAGCGTCTACGAAACAGAGCATCGGTACCCTGAAGCAGAGCAGCAATATCTGAGAGCGCTGAAAATCCAGGAAATAGTATTAGGGCCAAACAGCCGAGAAGTCGGGTTTACGCTCCACGGTCTAGGGCAAGCCTATCAGGCTGCGGGCGACACCTCAAAAGCCACAGAGTATTTGAATCGGGCGCAAGAAATTGCTCAACGATCCTCTGCGCCAGGTGACGATTCCCGTGCAGGGATTTTAGTCGATCTCGGAGAAGCGGCCCAAAATGCAGAAAGATATGCGGAAGCGGAATCCCTCTACAAGCAGGCAATCGACGTCTATGAGAACACTGTTGGACCCGAACATCCCGACTTGACCCGAGCGCTTCTTTATCTAGGGTGTTTGTATCGAGACGAAGAGCAGTTTGATATGACCAAAGCCGGCCCGCTTCTTGAGAGAGCACTGGCTATCCGGGAGAAGGCCTTAGGACCAGACCACCCCAGCACAGCGAGCGCGTTGACCAATTTATCTTTGCTGGACTTTTATGAACACAAGTTCGGAGAAGCGGAGCGTTTCGCGCAACGAGCGCTTCCAATCCAAGAAAAAGCTTATGGGCTTGAGAGTCTTGAAGTTTCGACGACCCTGAACCGCCTGGGCCTTGCGGAGCGCGACTTGCAAAAATTTCCACAGGCGGAAACCGCTTTGAAGAGGGCTCTTGCGATCCGGGAGAAGATTCTACCGTCCGGCCATCTCTGGGTCGCGGTAAGTCTCGAGAATTTGGCTTCAGTTTATCTGGAGCAGGGCGAACCTGGTAAGGCAGCACCGCTAATCAGGCGCGCCCAAGCGATTCGTTCGCGCTCTTCAGCGGGCTAGCGCTAGCCCCTTTGTTTTTGTAGATTTGACGCGGCCCCTATCGCGTGCTCGTTTCTTTCTGCTTTCTGGTTTCTGCTTTCTGGTTTCTGCTTTCTGATTTCCAGTTTCTGCTTTCTAGTTTCTAGTTTTCCATCCCGCCCCCTAACCCCTGCCCCGCCAATCACTTCCAAATTTATTTCGAATCTATCTTGACAAGTACTATACTTCTGTGGTACTATTCCGTGTGATTGTTGGCCGCTACTCTCGTTCGCCCAGAGCACTCCCCTCTTTACTTCCTTCCTTCGCCCGCCACAGCCTTGGCTGTCGCAGATTCCGGCCCTGTCGGAAAGGACGATGCCCGCGAACCATTCTCGCCCGCCAGCTAGTCCTTCTAACTCCTTCAAAATCTTTCCATCCCAAGCCGTTACTTTCTCGCCTACGCCTCGCCCCCATAAGTCCTTTAGCTGCAACACTTATGGATCTCCTCGCAAGTGTTGCAAACAAAAGACTTGCCGCCTGGCTAAGCCCTTTAGATGCAACACTTACAAAAAACAGGGGGGTACCCCCACTTCTCAAAGTTCGGATGCGTATGGCGTTTACCCCGACCGGGTCGGGGCGTCCCGAATGGAGTCACGGGACGTTTGGACGTTCGGACGTCAGGGAGCCGCGACCCGGCTCAGATAGAAGCGGAAGAAGGCGTCGGGATTGGAATCGAGGCAGACTTGGGCGTTGGGGCGATTGAGCGTATTAGCCGCCTTGGAATCGCTGGAAGCGTTGGGGGGATTGGGGGCGCTGGGAGGGCCGGAGTCGGGGAGGGTAAAACCTTTGTCGTCAACGCGGATGTGCATGGGTTGGACGGGGCAGAGAGCGGGATTGATGAGGAAGGCGATCGTCATGGGGTCGAAGAGAGTGGGCGTTTGCTGGCCCCACTGGTGGTAGAGAAGAGTGAGGGCGTCGGTGAGCGGGGTGCCTTGGCTGAAGAGGAAAGCGCGCTTGACCTCGTCGAGCTTCAGTTGGGTAGCGTCGAGGGGCATGACGAAGAGGGGCACGCCGGCGGCAAAGAGTTTCTGGGCGGAGGGAATGTCGTTGAGGATGTTCCATTCGGGTTGCGGGGGCTGGGGAGGGCCGAAGCCGAGGTCGCCGTAGCCACGCTTGATGGAACCGCCCATCATGATGACGCGCTTGAGCTTGCGGAAAGTGGCGGCGTCCTTGTCGATGGCGGCGCCGACGTTCATCAGCGGGCCGATGGCGATGAGCGTGATTTGGCCCGGATAGTGGCGAATCTGGTCGAGGAGGAAGGCGACGGCATCGGGGTGAGACGGCTTGGCGAAATGGCCGCCTTCTGCGTAGCGGCGCTGGGTGAGAGTGGTCTTGGGAGGCGAGGGCGCGCCTGCCGCCACGAGTATCTCGGGGCGGCCGGCTTCGACAAGGAAACGGTCGAGAAGCTTGGCGCGGGTTTCGGTGTCGCCGAAGGTGGTGGTGACGCCGAGGATTTGCAATTCGGGGCTACGCAAGGCAAGCGCGATCGCGAAAGCATCATCGATGTCGTCGCCGATGTCGGTGTCGATGATGACTTTTTCCGGGAGGACTTTTTCGGGAAGTGCAGGGGCGGGAGAGGATTGTGCTGAACAGAGCGGCGAGGCAACTAGAGACGCACAAGACAGGATGGCGATGAGCAGCGCTCTGAATTTAGGCATGGGCGAACGCTCAAGCTCGGTTGGGTGCGAAGCTGATTGGTACGAACAAAATTTCCTACGAAATTTTGGTGCGGTCGAGAGGACTCGAACCTCCACGCCTTGCGGCGCTAGCACCTCAAGCTAGTGCGTCTGCCAGTTCCGCCACGACCGCGATGACATCCATCGTAAAGGCAATGATGCAGGGTGTCAATTGAGGGACGCGAAAAAGAAGAAAAGAAAGATGGCGGCGTAAAGCCGCCGCTACACTTGCTGGCTACGGCTTTTTCGGCGGCGCGGGCGTGGGCTGCGAAGCTGCCGGAGGTTGAGAGGCAGGTTGCGAGTTGGATTGCGGCGTGGAAGGCGTCGTCGCAGGCGGGGTCGCAGGCGAATTTGCGGGTGCGGCAGGAGTTGTTGCTGGGGTGGTTGTGGGCGTGGACGCAGGTGTGGTAGCCGGGGCTGCGGGGATGGTTGCGGGGGCCGGCTTTGGCGCGGGCTTGGAAACTTTTTCGAGAATCGAACTGCCCTGGCCGACGGCTTTATCCGTGCGCAGCACCATGGCCATGGCGCACAGCATGAACATGACGGCGCACCACGTGGTGGCTTTGGAGAGCACGTTGGCCGCGCCGCGCGGACCGAAAGCCGTCTGGCTGCCCGCGCCCCCGAAGGCTCCCGCGAGGTCCGCGGCCTTGCCGCTCTGGAGGAGCACGACGACGACCAGTACGAGGCAATTTATGATGAAAAAACCGGTGAGCAGCCAAGCCGCGAACCGGAAGCCGAGTACGATGACTCCAAAGCCGATGAGCAGTGCAACTGCCCACTTCATTGCGGTTTTCGTTTCCATACCTGCCCTCTATCCAGAAAAAAATAGTTCCGAAATTGCCGGCCTAAAGGCCGCCGCTATGCGGAATTCACGAGCGCAGCGAACGACTTGGGTTCGAGGCTCGCGCCGCCTACAAGCGCGCCATCCAATTCTTCCTGCGCCATCAACCCCTGAATGTTGTCAGGCTTGACGCTGCCGCCATAGAGAATCCGCAGTGCGCTGGCATGACTGGCGGAAAAGCGCTCCGCCGCACATTGGCGGAGAACCCGGTGGGCTGCCGCCGCGATTTCCGGCGTTGCCGTGCGGCCCGTGCCGATGGCCCAAACGGGTTCGTAGGCAATCAGAATACGGGAGAACTGCTCCGCGGTCAACGCGCCGGGGCCTCCGAGAAACTGCGAACGAAGAATGTGCTCGGTCTTCTCGGCTTCGCGGTGGTTGAGGAGTTCGCCGACGCAGAGGATGGGGATGAGGCCAGCGTCCAGGGCGGCGATGGCTTTCTTGGCTACAAGATCGTCGGTATCGCCGAAGAACTGGCGGCGCTCGGAGTGGCCGATGATAACGTAGCGGCAGCCGGCTTCGACGAGCATGCTGGCGGAGATTTCGCCGGTGAAGGCGCCTTCCTTGTGCCAGTCCATGTCCTGGCCGGAAATGGCGATGCTGGTCTGTTTTGTGGCTTGGACAGCCGTGGAGATGGCGGTAAAAGGCGGAGCGATGACGATGTCGCAATTTTTTGCGTCGGCAACGAGCGGAAGGAACGAGGAAAAGAACGCGCGAGTGTCCGCGAGGGTTTTGTACATTTTCCAGTTGCCGGCAATTAGGCGGCGCCGAATGGATTCGATCATCTTATTGTTTTGCCCCCCGCAGATTCCCGATCTCTTCTCAACCGAAGAGAAAAGAATTAAACACAGAGTCCACTGAGCACACAGAGCTCGCAGAGAAGATCACCGCAATGGACTCGCACATCATCCGGCTTGGTATGCAAATCATGCAACGCTTATTTGTTGGTGAGGGCTTCGACGCCGGGGAGTTTGTGTCCGCCAAGAAACTCGAGGGAGGCGCCGCCGCCGGTGGAGATGTGCGAGATTTTGTCCGCGACACCGGACTGATGGACCGCAGCGACGGAGTCACCGCCACCGACGATGGAAACGCCCATGGGGCCATTCCAAACGATGGTCTTGGCGGAGGCAATTTTCTGGCGAAAGGTGCCGACGGTCTTGGGGCCGATGTCCAGGCCCATCCAGCCGCCGGGAGTGGCGGAGACGGAAACAGTTTGCGTGGCGGTATCAGACTTGAATTCGGCGCCGACGACGTGATCAACGGGAAGAAGCAGAGCGAATTTGTTTTGCAGGGCTTCGGCGCGGAGCCGCCTGGCGAGATCCAGCTTATCATCTTCGACGAGCGACTTCCCGATAGGCTGGCCTTCGGCTTTGAGAAAAGTGTAGGCCATGCCTCCGCCGATGAGCATGGCGTCGGAGATTTTCATGAGGTTTTCGACGACTTCGATCTTGTCGCTGACTTTGGCGCCGCCGAGAATCGCGACAAAGGGACGCACGGGATTGGTGACCGCTTTGCCGAGATAGGCGAGCTCTTTTTCCATGAGCAGGCCAGCGGCGGATTGCTTGACGAAGCGCGTGATGCCGACGACGGAGGCATGGGCGCGATGGGCGGAGCCGAAAGCATCGCAGACGAAAAGACCGTCGCACAGGGCGGAGAGTTGTTTCGAAAAGGCCTCGTCGTTTTTTTCCTCTTCCGGATGGAAGCGGACGTTTTCGAGGAG
>WNFE01003413.1_pt1 | contig 11815 bp, 13 predicted proteins | sample 5400451 | NCBI WGS metagenome assembly WNFE01 (sample SAMN13153344, study PRJNA577476) | soil metagenome | isolation source: 200 cm saprolite under Douglas fir tree site 2 hole 2 | place: USA:California | collected 2015-04-18
AGATTCAGCAATCCGAAATATGTGATGCTGGACCAAGAAGTCGAAAAGCCGTTTCTTCAACAGTCTGAAGCGCGAAACCCGGAATACGAATCCTCTCGTCCGATCAATCTGGAAGGGCACAGAATCCGACGAGATTCGTCTCCTCTCCATCTTCGGAACCGACAGAAATCGATGCGACCTCCCCCTCGACCTCACAATCCCAAGCTCGATAACACCATCAGCCATAGTCTTGAGCTTCGCCGCTGCGTCATCAGGAATCGCACCCCTCGCAGCAGTCTCTATAAACAATCCACCAGTCATCTTCACCTTCGCACCGAGAGTCTGGATGAAATTGATCGCCTGTTTCTCATCAACCCCGTTGAAAATTGGGGTCAGCGAGTCCAGCACCACCGTTACTGGGCCTCCCTTCGCCTTTGCGATGAAGGCTGTAATCTGAATATTCAGCTCAGTGAGGTCCGACGGATCCTTGATGGCCCCCTCGCCCTGACCCGCCAAACCGGAATAGCAGTCAATGATCTTCAAACGACCTTTCCTCAAGTGAGAGATGATGTCCCAGCCAAAGTCCGTCATTCTGGCTTGAACATCCTCGGGGAATGCATCATACGATAACAGTGCGCATAATCGGCCTGATTCCAACTCGTCGTGAAGAAGCTGGTAGGAGAGTATTGTCTTGCCACTCCCGATGTCTCCGAGGAGGAGAATGCTTGAGCCTCTCGGTAACTGTCCGCCCATCATCTGTTCTAGGTGCTGGAATCCCTCGAGGGAAGTGTCAAACCGTTTTACTGTGACAACCGCCCCGAGAACAGCTACGATGCCGGCGACCACAAAAGGCCAGTAGCTTAGGGGAGAAGGCACAATCTGTATTGGGATTGTCGTGGTTAGGTCTGGACCGGTGTTTCCGGAACCATCGCTTATGCTATTCGCAGATATCCCGATCGTCCATGTTCCTCCAGTGGTGGAGGCCGAGACAGGATAGCCTGTCGCCGTGTAGAATCCTGAGCGCGAGGAATCGTAGGTGGCGGTAAGGTTTGCGACCAATACTCCTGAGGGATTTATCAGCTCGACAGCGAATCGACCATTTGTTAGGTATGCGCCGCCGGACGAGTAGTGTACCTGGAAAAAGGCGTAGATCGTGTCGCTGGCCGAGAAGCTGGTTGTCGGCTGACTTTTAGAGTCATATGTCACAAAGGAGTCGACAACTAGGTGAGAGGTTAGAATCTGTATTGGGACACTGGTGGTGACCCCGGGTCCAGTGTTTCCATATCCGTCGTTTATGCTATTGGCAGATATTCCAACGGTCCAAGTTCCGCCGGCCGCGAAAGTAGAGACTGGGAAGCCGATGGAGGTGTAGAATCCGAAGCGTGAACTGTCATAGGCTGCGGTGAGATTTGCGACTAGTGCTCCTGATGGGTTGATCAGCTGGACGGGGTATTGGCCCGAAGTGAGATAGGCTCCGCCGGATGAGTACTGTACTCGGAAGAGGGCGTAGATTGTGTCGCCTGCGGAGAAGCTGGTCACTGGCTGGCCCTTCGAGTTGTATGTCGCGAGGGATTGGACGATAAGATCGTTCTTTGTGATAGTAACGTTGACGGGGGTGCTCTGTCCCGAGTTTCCTATGCTGTCGCTGGCTTGAGCGACTATTGTCCAGATCCCGGTCGGGTCTGAGGCGGACACTAGATAGTTGTAAGTGTAGACTCCAGGGCTTGTCTGTTGCAGTGTGAGGTTTACCATCGAGGGACTGTATACGTGAACTACCGCGGCGTTGTCTGGGCCGCTGAGAGCTGATACCGTAGTGCTAATGGTTGTGGTTTGTCCTCTCTGCACAACAGTTCCCGGAATTGGCTGGGAAATCACTACATTCAATTTCGAGCTAACTGTGAAGGTGTCTGTAGCCACGGTGCCGATGTAGGTTGGAGAGGTTTGGTTGACGAATACGTTGTAGACCCCCCCTACGTCAGTCGCAACTGTCCCGCTGACCGCCGTAAATGAGGGGTCCGGATAGAATTGCGATACGGCACCGTTACCACGATTATCAGTAGTTACTACTCGGGAAACGGTCGCGCTCCCTGTCCCATTGGGTTTTACGACATCGAATGTAACGGTATAGGCACTATTCCTCGTCCCGCCCGTTACGGTTAGGGTCATTGTGATCGTGCTCCCAAGACTGACCGGAACCGTTGGGCTGATCGTAAGACTGTATGGACCTACCCCCTCGACGAGCGGGGCTGCCGCTAGGAAGACGGTTAGAGCTAGCGCTATTAGGGGGATTAAAGCGCGCAGTCTGGTCAGCATCTATTGTCGACGGCCGATGGGATTTCTCCAGAGGAGACGTCGAGGGCGTGCCGCGGAAGGGTTGTGTTACCGTGAGAGAATTGGGCTGGGAACACCTGAAGTCGTACGGACAGGAGTCTTTGCTCCTCAAATCGCAAGAATGCTGGTCGATGCGAAGACTCCAACAATCTTTATTAGAAATCTTGGAGTTGCGGCGCACTTGGCGGGTCTTCTGGGCCCGTAAGCCGGATCATCGAGGGTCTGGCCGGGCGGCTCAGCCAGGTAGAGCAGCAGGCTCAACGAGGCTGAAGCTCTTAACCTGAAGAACGAGCCCACGAGTCTCGTTCGGGGAATGGTCGAGGGTTCAAATCCCTCCGGGCCCGCCAATAAACTAGACAATTTCCACCCTTCTACATCAGAAACTGAGATCGTCAACTACGGACTAAGGTTAGCTAGGAATGGCTACAGTCCTGAGACTGTCAAAGAGAATCCACGAGCTAAGGATGATCTCCAGATGAGAGTGACCAAATAGATTGGCTAGACGAGATAGAGACCGATGTTGACGAAGACTCCTAGTTACAGTTCTCCTAATTCCATCAGCTACGGTTCTCTAATGTCCATGAAGCTAGAGTCCGTTGGGAATGTTTTCATATTTGTGGCTGGGCTGGTAGTGTTGTTCTTGGGAAGTTTATTCTTTCCCCTCCCTGGAATCCTCAGGATTGTCTGGTCATTCGTTACTGGGGGTTCGATATGCTTTCTTGCAATAGAACGCATGGTAAACAAGTCCCCCAGACACTACAAAGAATAGTCTCCTGGACGAGCTAGAGCTAGATTTGGACGAGGCCACCTCGGCCCGTACGCGCTAGCCTTGATAGGACGGCGAATCAATGCGCGAGTCAGATCCTCGTAAAGTCATGAAACGTATTCACAAGGAAACCAAGATTGTCCGACGTTCTTGTACGAAGCACGGCGTTTACAGTGGACCATATTGCCCTGAATGCTATGAGAAAGCGATAGGTTCTGACGAACCGTCGGTCGTGGCTGAGAAATCAGAGTCCGACTAAAATAGAACAAGCCGTCGTCGTGCTAGTCAGGGTCAATCAAGAATGAAGACCCAGTTTGAACAGGAAGTTCTATCTCTCCGCGTCGACAAGGATTCCTTTCTGAAGAACGACATAGATTCCCCGATTCCACCAAGCGAACGCTCCAATTTCGAGGGATTGAACTATTTTCCACCTGACGACCGTTACCGTGTTACTTCGAAGCTGGAACGATTCGACACGCCCAAGCCCATAATGATCGCTACCAGCACGGGCACCCGACAAGCATACATGAGATATGGAGCGTTCACTTTCGAAATTGAGGGACGAAGCCTGAAATTGATCGTCTACAAATCTGCTGAGGACCCGTACTCTCGGTCGCTCTTCATACCTTTCTCCGACGAGACATCTGGTCGCGAGACGTATGCAGCCGGAAGATATCTGGACCTTGAAGAGCAAGGTGGGGACGATTACGAACTAGACTTCAACATGGCTTACAATCCCTATTGCGCCTATAGTGAAGAGTATACTTGTCCATTACCTCCTGCCGAGAACAAGCTCTCTGTTAGCATTCTGGCAGGAGAGAAGAATTACAAATAGGATGAGTTGACGGTAGAACCGAGATCTATGCCGACCCGAATGACCGACTATTCACCAGACTTCGACACTCTGGAAAAGATGGAGTGGGCCTTCTCAAAAGGCGATGTGGCTTACATTAGTAAGGTTCTGGACAGTCGACCTAGCATAGTTCTAAGGATCCATGGAGTCTGTATGCTGGCGGATATGAAGAGAGAGGACGCGATTCCCGCATTGGCACGAGCTCTCCGAGAAGACCCGAGTCCGCTGGTCAGGCACGAAGCAGCTTTTGCGATGGGACAACTAGAGTTCAAGTCGGGAGTGCCCTCACTGTTAGAGGCTATGGCGAGAGACGAGAGTGTTCTTGTCAGACACGAGTCAGCAGTAGCATTGGGCTCGATTGGCGACGAACGGGCTAGGCCGGGTCTGATGACGGCCTTGGAAGATGTTGACGAGGATGTGAGACTGTCGGCCGAGGTCGCATTGGCTGATCTCGAGTTCATTAAGAGACTAAGAACCAGGACGGAGATTCTACCGATTGCCGAGACCGGCTAGTTGACTTCTCGGAAGACAACACTCGCCAGGCGTCATGTTGAGAGGCCGAGCTTCCGAGTTCCTCGGTCAACGGCCGAACCTGCCATACAGAGCTTGATCGAGAATGGACTTCTCGATCGAAAATTTTCTGTAAAGAAGGACAATCAGACGATTACACTACCTCTGGTACGCAACCCGACCGCGATTGAGATTGATGAACTGCGGAAGCTTTTTCCAAGCGCGAGTCTAAGGACCGAAGATTTCGAACCTCGGAAGAGGCGCCCGCGAACCCTCGAAGAAGCTCTGGCAGCGAGCGTGCCGGCCGATGTTCTGTCCAGATTGCCCAAGTCTTTCGACGTGGTGGGCGACATTACACTTCTTGAACTAGATTCCGAATTGGCTGCGTATGAGACGATCATAGCTGCAGGGATAATGGAGGTTCATCCGAACGTGCGGTCGGTCTTCGCAAAGAGCGGAGAAGTGTCGGGAGCTGAGAGAATCAGGCCTCTCCGCTACATTGCGGGAGAGAATAGAACCCACACAATTCACAAAGAGTATGGATGTCTATTCAAAGTAGATCTGTCGAAAGCCTTCTTCTCGCCACGACTCTCCACCGAGCATCAGAGGGTTGCGCAGGTGGTCGAGAAGGGTGAACGAGTTGTAGACATGTTTGCTGGAGTTGGACCCTTCTCGATCTTGATTGCGAAAAAGGTTGGCGATGTGAGGGTGGACGCGATCGACGCGAATTTGCACGCGGTGGAACTACTCCAAGAAAACGTGAGAGCAAACAAGGTCGAATCGAAGGTCCACGCCCACCTCGGGGATGCACGAGACGTCATCCGAAAAGAGCTTACCCAAGGTGCGAGTCGAGTGATAATGAATCATCCATCAGCGTCAAAGGACTTCATCAAGGAGGCCTGCGACGCTATGCACCCTTCGGGCGGCGTTATCCACTACTACACTTTCGCAGGAGAGAATTGGGAAGCAGATTCGCGACTTGAGATCGAAGAAGGGGTCGACGCGTCCGGCTTCGTTACAGAACGAGTCTTGGGGATTCACAGAGTTCGTGAAGTGGCCCCTATGAGATGGCAAGTCGCCGTTGACCTCAAAGTCGTCCGCCGTCAATAGCAGAGATTTCAACTGTCACTCTGCTAGTCGAGTCCTGAAGTAGTCGGACCATGTCTCGAGGGATGTCCATCGAGGATTTGTCCGCGTGGATCATCAGGGTTCGGTCAGAAATGAAGCCGCTTTTCCTGACGACCAAGTCCGTCTCATGCGAGAAGGTTAGTCGAGGGTCCCCTCTGCCCTCCACCATGAATTCGAACCCCCCAACCTCCAACCGGAGTCGGCCTCGTCCGCTCGAACTCGACAGAACTCGCTTCAATCCTACTGGTAGGCCTCGAACTGCGCTGGAGGATTTCACCGCGACAACGCAGTCTCCTCGATGAGTCAGCTCATGGCTCGTGGTTATTTCTAGTGTGGTTGGGTGCGTCGACAGGATGGCTGGATGGCCGTATGCATGAAAGATCGAATGAAAGACCCCTGAAGAGGAGTACACATTTCATGCTAAATATCCTTCAAAACTAGAAAGTTAGCGGAGGGAGATAGCTAGGTCAGTCAACTTCGCCAGCGAAAGGGAGAGAATGGTTCAGAGACTAATCAGCCAAGGACTACTCCGATCCCCCGAAGTGACCGCGGCAATAAGGAAGGTTCCGAGGGAACTGTTCGTCTCGGACGAGCTTCGCCCTTACGCCTACAACGATACTCCTCTGCCGACTGATCGGGGTCAGACCATCAGTGCGCCACACGGCACGGAAAGCCGGGCGATACATGGTGGCCATAATGAACGAAGCACTGAAACTGAGGATCGGCAACAAAGTACTAGAGGTAGGTGCCGGCAGCGGCTACCACGCCGCTACGATCGCAGAGCAGGTCGGACCCCAAGGTCGCGTCTACACCATAGAACTAGTCCCTGATCTAGTCAAGGCTGCACGGTCAAACCTAGAGAAAGCTGGCTATTCTGACCGTGTAATCTTAGTACAGGGTGATGGGTCGCTAGGGTACCCAGATCGAGCCCCCTACGACAGAATAGTCGTTACTGCGGCAGCACCCAAGATTCCGCAACCTCTAGTAGGACAACTACGACCAGGAGGGATTCTCGTGATCCCAGTAGGCGGCCGCCTATTTCCGCAAGAACTCGTAAGAGTCCGGAAAGATGAGAAAGGACGGATTGAACGGGCCTCTCTGGGAGGGGTCGCCTTCGTTCCATTGATCGGGAAGGAAGGATTCGACTCATAGGAGTCCACTCATCGGTTCCGCATTTTTATTGTCCTGAAATGTTGAGGTTGAACGACGGGTACGGTGCCTTCCACGGCTTTGAGTCAGAGATTGATGAGACTGAAAGAGAACCTCTCGTCCAATCCTCGCTCAAGCAGCAATGAAAGAGTGGACGCGGTCGTAGCCATTCTTCTTTACCAGGACTCTGCCGACGAACTCAGCACCCTCCTAATTCACCGCATGGAGAGGAGTAACGATCCGTGGTCGGGCCAAATTGGTCTCCCTGGCGGCAGGGTTGAGAAGTTCGATGGTTCTACGCGGGAAGCGTTGGAGAGAGAGGTCCGCGAGGAGGTGGGATTCGAATTGGGCAGAGAAGGAGAGCAGCTGGGTGCCTTGAGTATAGGTCATCCCGGAAGGCGAGTCGAAATGACAGTTCAGCCATGGGTGTACGGCCTCCAACGTCCACCTCAGGTGACGACTGGACCGGAAATTCAACAAGCGTTCTGGGTCTCGTTGTCGAAGCTTCCTTCGCTAAGGGGGACCTCCGAGGTCGAGATCAGAGGAACACGAATATTGGTTGAAGCGTTTATCGTAGACGGAAGTGTTGTCTGGGGGTTTACGTTCAGAGTTCTGAACGAACTACTGGCTGTTCTTGGGGTGCTGGGCTAATTCCTGAGATAGGCTGGCCATGGGGAGAAGCAACGGGTCTGCCGCGGGCGTTCTTTCTTTCTTAGTGTAGCCCTTCAAGTCTAATGTGACGGTCATGAAACCTAGCTGCTTGAGCGCTCGGTCGATTTGGTCCATCACTGCTTCGTCAAAGAAGAGTTTCCTCTCTTCGGGGGCGACCTCGATTCTAGCGGAAGAGTTGCTGTAGCGGACCCGCAGATTCCTTACCCCGGTCAATTCCTTGATGTACAGCTCTGCCTGACCAATCATTCCAAGCTTGTCCGTGGTGACTTCTTCATCATGATTGATTCGGGAGGATAAGCAGGGCATTGCGGGTTTGTCCCAGACTGAGAGTCCCAGTACCCGGGCGGTCTCTCGAACGTCTGCTTTTGTGAAGGATGCTATCAGCAATGGGCTCTTCACTCCCGCTTCTTGGGTGGCTCTGAATCCGGGACGATCATCAATCAGATCATCAACTTGGGTTCCATCGAGAATCGCTTCAAGTCCTAGACTGTCCGCGAGGCTCCGTAGCTCACGGTAGAGAGTATCTTTGCAATGGTAGCATCGGTCGGCGCGATTCGACGTGTAATCGGGATTCTCAAGTTCGTCTGTCTGAACCACCAAGTGCTTGATTCCGATTTCCTTCGCCGTTTCCTTCGCAATTTCCAATTCATGTGGAAGGAGCGATTCAGAGACTCCAGTAACAGCAACAGCATGGTCGCCGAGCGTCGTGTACGCAAGGAGAGCAACGAGCGAGCTGTCGACACCCGCCGACAACGCCACAACCGCTCCCTTGCTCAATCGAATCTGTGAAACAGCTGCGTCGAATTTCCGTTGAAGATCTTGAGGAAGTGATTCTCCCAAGTTCAGAGGACACGACTGCACATTGTAATTTAAACTGTCCATCTGAAACTTTCTCTATGGCCATGCGGAGCGGCTTGGCGAGATTCGACGCCGGGTTCAAGGGATTGACAAAGCAAGCAAATCTGCTCGCCATAAAGAGAGTGGCCCGTATTGCCCACTTAGACGTTGGGCGAGAAATAAGAAAGGGACTACCCGAAATAATTCTCGCCGAAGGAAAGGCTCCCCAAGAAGTCGCAGAAATCGTCGAAGCGATGGTGAAAAGGACCGGCCGGGCAATTGTCAGTCGAGCGACTAGGAAACACTTGCGCCTAATCCGCGCTAAGCGAATTCCAAAATCGAGCATTCAATTCTTTGAAAAACCAGGCATCATTCTAGCTAAGCTCAAGTCTTACAGGGTTAAACAGACCGGAGGTAGAGTCGGATTGCTTACTGCCGGTACGTCGGACATTCCAGTCGCGGAAGAGGCTAAGGTGATCGCGGAGGAGATGGGTTGCAAGACCCGTGTCTACTACGATGTCGGTGTTGCAGGCCTGCACAGGCTCTTCAAACCACTCTCCGAACTACTCAAGTGGGACTCAGACGTCATCCTCGTTGTCGCGGGGAGGGAAGGCGCTCTGCCCACCGTAGTCGCGGGACTCGTTGACGTCCCCGTCATTGGCGTTCCAACTTCCCGAAGCTATGGGTTTGGTGACAAGGGCATCGCAGCCTTAGCTGCGATGTTACAGTCTTGTTCTCTGGGAATAGCAGTCGTGAACATAGATGGTGGAGTTGGGGCAGGGAGCATCGGGTCTCTGATTGCCAATAGAGCAGCGAAATACCGCGCGGGACGATCGTGAGGCTCGGATTAAGTTGGGTGTAGATCTTGGAGATCTCGTTCCGCATCGAAAGATAACTCTCGATGAGCTGTCAGGCAAGACATTCGCTGTAGACGCTTACAATGCACTCTACCAGTTCCTGGCGATAATACGAGGTCCAACGGGCGCTCCTTTGATGGACAGGCAGGGCCGAGTAACGAGTCATCTTAGTGGTCTCCTCTACCGGACAACAAATCTTGCAGAGCGTGGAATACGTCTTGTCTACGTGTTCGACGGCATCCCTCCAGCTCTAAAGGAGACCGAGATCAAACGGCGACGAGCCGTCAAAGAAGAGGCGACGGTAAAGTATGAGGCGGCAATTTCTCGAGGAGAAGTCGAAGAGGCTAAGAAATACGCCCAGGCTACCGCGAGTCTGAAGGACATGATGGTTGAGGATTCTCATCGACTTCTCGAATATCTTGGAGTTCCACACGTGCAGGCGCCTTCCGAGGGAGAGGCGCAGGCGGCGTACATGGCAGCTCGTGGTGACGTGTGGGCCGCTGTCAGTCAAGACTATGACTCGTTATTGTTTGGCGCAACTAGGTTAGTCAGGAATCTTGCAATAAGCGGAAAGAGGAAGTTGCCGATGAGAGAGGCGTATGTTCAGGTGGACCCTGAGATGATCGAGCTCGCGTCCACCTCGGAATCGCTAGGGCTAACGAAAGAGCAACTGATAGATCTCGGAATACTGATAGGCACCGATTTCAATCCAGACGGATTCAAGGGAATCGGTCCCAAGACAGCGCTTAAGCTCCTGCGAGAGACTGGCACTATCGAGGGCATAGCCCAAAAGAATCCGGATTTCAAACCGCCACCAAACCTGAATCGAATCAGGCAAATCTTCCTCAAACCCGAGGTTACTTCGCATTACACTCTTCAGTGGAGGGAGCCTCGAACAGAGGAACTCGTCAGATTCCTTTGCGGCGAGAGGGACTTCAATGAAGAGAGAGTGAGGACCGCAGTGGAGAGAGCGAAGAGTGCTATGACGAAGGAGTCACGCACTCAGACCCTAGAATCATTCTTCCAACCGTAGTTTACTACTCAAGAATACGGAAATGAATTAACTTGGCTCATGGAAAAATCGTTCTGGCGACCGGAGCGTTCGATCTTCTCCACCTCGGCCACGTCAGATTCCTGCAAGCCTCCAAGAGAAAGGGTGGCCAGGGAGCCAAGCTGATTGTGGTGGTTGCCAGGGATAAAACCGTCCTGAGTCGGAAAGGACGAAGCCCGATCTTGCCTGAAGATCAGAGAAGAGAACTTGTGGGCTCCTTGCGAGTAGTTGACAAAGCGATTCTAGGCCATCCGCATCTTGATCTCTTGGGCATATTGAGGGAAGTAAGGCCGGACATTATCTCTGTAGGACATGACCAAAAGCAGATCAAAGTCTCGGTCGAGAAGCTTCTCAGAGAGGAGCGTCTCCCTATTCGGGTTGTCCAGATTCCCAAATTCGGACCTATTGGACTCAACAGCAGTACGGGGATCAAACAGAGGGTCGCAACACGTTGGACAACTCGGACTAAGCCCCGAAGATCACTCTGATGCTGACTGAGTCACCATCCTTGAGGTTGAAACGGGTTCTCAGCTTCTCGGGCGAGATGATTTCGATGACATCTTCTCCATAGTGAGCTCTAACCGGAACAATTACTGCCCCCTGAACTTCTCCGTTAATGATAGCTCGATAACCCTTCACCGCCCCGTAGGTACGTGTCTTGTTTGCGAACCCTTCTATTTCGACGAAAGGATTACTGTCAAGTTCCCGTCGTGCACCCAAGTCCTCTTTTCTCACCCTGAGGTTCAGCGTTCCGGGAAACGGGTCGAATCCTAGTTTGGACCTGAACTGCTTCCGGTATCCTTCCATTCCCATGTAGTAGGCGCCTTCAGACAGGCCGGAGAAGACGAGCGCATTAATCTCTACCTCAACCCTCGGAGCCTCGAAAACCGATCTTAACACCCGGTACATTTGAGTCAGACTGTCAAGACCCTCCTTTGTTATTCTAACTGTCTGGATTCTTCCCTCTGCCGAGCGGGTGAGAAGACCTAGCCTCTCCATCTCTATCAGTCTACGAGAGGCAGTCTGCTGCGATACACCAATGCTCTTTGCTACGAGGCTCGTGCTGTAGGGCACGTTCCGCTGATAGGCCCCTATCTCAGCGAGCCTGTACAGTGCGAGGAGGTGCGAAGGCTTCAGTCTGAACCACCTCGTTTAGAACGGATCGATTCAAGATGTGCCTGTCTCAGTGGAGAAGGATGACCGTTGACGATGGATTTCTCAACCACGTTTGAAGCGGTCTCAAGAGAAATTCTGTTACCGACGCTTACGTAGAATTTTCGACCCTGAGCGGTTACAATTCTCCCGATCACCATACCCTCAGGGTCGAGTATCTTCCTGTCATCTGTTTTTCCGTACAGGCGGGACTTTGCCACTCCGATCGTAGGCCTGTCCAATGCCAATCCGACATGGCAGGCCAAGCCGAATCTTCGGGGATGCGCGACTCCTTGGCCATCAATGAGGAATACGTCGGGCCTCTGACGGATCCTTTCCGCGAGCGTTACGAGAAGAGGGCCTTCTCTGAACCCGAGAAACCCAGGAACGTACTTGGTCGACACACGATCGACGATTGTCGCGGTCTCAATGATCTCCATGTTCGTCGCGTCCCAGACGGAGGCAGCGACAAAGGCAGAGTCACCCTCGTATGCAGCGTCCATTCCACACAAGTATCGAGGCTCGAAGTT
>WNFE01003415.1_pt1 | contig 11813 bp, 10 predicted proteins | sample 5400451 | NCBI WGS metagenome assembly WNFE01 (sample SAMN13153344, study PRJNA577476) | soil metagenome | isolation source: 200 cm saprolite under Douglas fir tree site 2 hole 2 | place: USA:California | collected 2015-04-18
TGTGCGTAGTTTTTGCGTTCGGCGACAAACAATCCGGTTAAGTAGTTCTTACAATGCTCGTATTCGGGTTGATTCGCGAAGATGCTTTTAAAATTGCGAGCGTAGCTGCGCACGACTGGAGCATGATGCAAGATGGGGACATTCACTTGCTTGACCTCCAGAGAGCAAAAATGCGGAAAAACAAAGTTTAAAGCCATAGATTATTGTCACAACAGAGCCTATTCGACAAATCTCAAAATTTTTGCACAATATCAGTTATTATAGACGAATGCAACAGGGCAACGTGAGTGCTATTGCGACGTACCTCACCCAAAGCGGCAAGCGACGTATCTTTCGCTGTCACACCTGTTAGAGCGGCGTGAACCGACTCCTTATTTGAAGTACCGAGCAGATGAGGTCGGGCGGAATATCCCAGCCTTGTCAACCTGAAAAAACTTGAGGATCGAGATGATACGTATTTGTAAGCACTATATTCCTTGGAATTTGGCTTTCCTGGTCATTGCTGAAAGTGTGATAGTTTTTGGATCAGTATATGCAGATTCTATTATAAAACAATTTCTTCATTTTCAGCCTATACCAGCAGATGTGGATTACACGTACTCAAAAGCTCTCGTGATTGCTCTTGCTACCGCTATTACCTTTTATGTTGTAGATCTCTACAGCTCGCGACTGCATCTTAGAGGGGGTGAGTTCCTTGTAAAATTTTCAATGTGTCTTGTTATTATATTCTTTATTGTTGCATCTATAAATTTTGTTATACCTTCATTACATTTACATAGTATGGATTATTTGTCATCTCTCATAGTTTTTGTACCAGCAATTATCTGTTTTAGATTCCTCTATTATTGGGCAATAAATAACAGTAAAGAAAAGGTAATAATCCTTGGAGTGAATGATATCGCTCGCAATATAGCGCAAGAGTTGGCTAATGGGAGCAGCCATGGATTCGAAGTGCAGGGGCTTATTGCTGAAAACTTTATAAGCACTGATGAAGTATTAGATTGCAGTGTTCTGGGAGGCATGCAAGAGCTTGCCAGGATTGTACAAGACAGAAAGCCGAGCGTGGTGGTGGTGGCGCTTTCCGAGCGACGTGGCATGTTCCCGTATCAAGAGATTTTAGACTGCAAATTACAAGGGATACGTGTTGAAGATTGGCCCACGTTCTACGAAAAATTGACCGGGAAAATCATTATTCAAAATCTCCGACCGAGCTGGTTAATCTTTGCGGATGGTTTTACGAGGACCAGCCTGACGCGGACCCTCAAGAGAATAACGGATATGCTGCTCGCTGCTGTCGGGTTATGCCTTGCCCTGCCTATGCTTGCCCTGATCGCCGTTCTCACTAAACTCGACTCGTATGGGCCCGTCTTCTTTCGTCAGGAGCGGGTCGGGGAGAATGGCAGGATTTTTACGCTCTCTAAGTTTCGGACGATGGTGGAGGATGCCGAAAAGGGGACAGGACCCGTATGGGCGCAGGAAACTGATCCCCGGACCACCAGGCTCGGCAAGATACTGCGACGCACTGGTCTCGATGAACTCCCGCAGATGTTCAATGTATTAATCGGGGATATGAGCTTTGTAGGGCCGCGTCCCGAGCGGCCGCATTTCGTCGCCGAGCTGCAGGAGAAAATCCCTTATTACTCGCAGCGTTTAGTGGTGAAGCCTGGAATAACGGGTTGGGCGCAAGTACGATACGGCTATGGCGCGACGGTAGAGGACGCGATAGAGAAGTTACAGTTCGATCTCTACTATATTAAAAACATGTCATTCTTTCTCGATATGCTGATTCTTCTCAGCACTGCGCACAAGGTCTTGTTCGCCAAAGTCGCCCTGCAAACAAATGCCAAAGAAGGCAGAAAAACAGCCTCTCCGCAGGAAATTAGTAGGCTGGAGCTGCCTCCTTTGAGTAGCCTGACCATCAGCGGTCACAGGGAGTGAGTCAAATTTCTCCTCGCTAGGGTTGCTCAATATCGGTTGCAACACCACTAAACATATAGAAGGGGTATCCGGCGATGCATGTCCTTTTCGCAGTCATTTTTTGGCTGACGGTCTTTTCGGTCGTCTATACTTATCTATTGTACCCGATTGTACTTGTATTAATTGCGGCTTTTCAACAGGCACGAGCTGATCGTTTTTATCTTGGCCGCAAACACGACAGACGTGTTGCAGACTTGGAAGAATGGCCCGAGGTAGCCATCGTCATCGCGGCATACAACGAGGAAAAGCACATCCAAAAACGGTTGCAGAACCTCCTGAATCTGGATTATCCCAAAGACCGATACAAAATCTATATTGGCTCTGATGGGAGTGACGATGCAACGCCGGAAATTATACGAGTGTTCGAGAGCGAACGCGTCGTGTGCCTCGATTTTAAAGCGCGGCGAGGCAAAGCTACTGTCTTGAACAATATCATGCTGGAAGTAAAGGAACCCCTGGTTGTGTTTTCCGATGCCAATACCGAGTTTGCGCCTGATGACCTGCGTAAGCTCGTCAGGCACTTTGCGGATCTCAAAGTTGGGGCAGTGTGCGGCGAACTCTTCATCGGTGTGCGAGATGGTTCCGACAACCAGGACAGTCGTTACTGGTGTACCGAGCGTATGCTCAAGTTTTACGAAGGCAGAATAGGAGGGTTGTTGGGGGCGAACGGTGCGAACTATGCGATTCGCCGAGAATTGTTCGTGCATCTACCTCCTGACACCATTGTAGATGATTTCACAATCGTTATGAACATTGCGGCAGCAGAGCACAAGATTATCTACGATACGGAGGCTATGGCTTACGAACTCGAGGCGCCAAGCATCGCTGCCGAGTTCACGAGGCGTATCCGCATTGGGATGGGAAATTATCAAGCCTTCTTTCGGTTACTCAGGTTCATGAGTCCGCTCGTCAGGATGCGCGTGTTCACATATGTTTCGCATAAGGTATTGCGCTGGTTTGTACCGCATTTATTGTTCATTGCGCTGCTCACCAGCGCGATGCTGTATCACCTGGGCTGGTATGCAGTATTATTCTGGATGCAGGTATGCGGTTACGCTGCGTGCTATGCGTTATACATCGCCAGTCAGTATTGGAACGTGCCACGGCGTCTCCCGTTTCCGGTATTTGTCATGACCATGAACCTTGCATTTGCTATAGGTTTCATGCGGTATCTCAAAGGAGGTAGCTCTGGTACATGGCAACGAACTCTACGATGACGCCTCCTGTATACCGTTCGATTTTCACGAAGGGTTCTAACTGTAACGCCTTCTCTTGCCTGTTTCAGACTCGTTTATAGGGAGAGTTCCCCCATGCTGTGTGCAGCAATACTCATACTCTTGATGGGAGGAGGATGCCTGATGCTCTTCTCCTTGATTGAGTTGTATCGCAAGAACATATTCCTGTGGTTGCCAGATTACATTCGTGGTGCCTTGCGCACACAGGAGAAATATGACAGGCCTGTACACGTCATGTTCTGCTTTGTGGACCACTACGAACCCGGTTGGCAGCGCCCGGCCCTGGAGGTCGAAAGAGCGCGGGTGGCCCGTTGGTGCCAAGAGTATCCGTCCTTGGCGGAACGGCATCAGGATGCGGATGGTCAGGTCCCCAAACACTGTTTCTTTTACCCAGAGGAAGAATACCGTGAGGAGCATCTCCGCGCGTTGAGTCATCTGTGTGCCCGAGGGTTTGGGGAAATTGAAATTCACCTGCATCACGATCAGGATACCGAGGAGGGACTTCGGGCGAAAATCAATGGCTTCATCGCCAAGCTCGTCCATGTGCATGATGCGCTACCATGGGAGCCGACCACCGGTGACGTGCGGTTTGCCTTCATACATGGAAACTGGGCGCTCGACAATTCCCGTAAAGACGGCCGATGGTGCGGCATCAATAACGAACTTCAGGTGTTGCGAGATCTTGGATGCTATGCGGATTTCACCTTACCTTCCGCCCCATCCGATACCCAGACAGCGAAGATCAATAGCATCTATTATGCGTCCGACGATCCGGCTCGTCCTAAATCACACAACCGAGGTGTTGATGTCGAGGTAGGTAAAGCCCCCTCGGGTGATCTCATGCTCATCCCAGGTCCGCTGGGGCTCAATTGGAAGCGGCACAAGTTCGGCATCTTCCCTCGCATCGAGAGTGCGGATGTGCGTAGGGTCGCACCGCCGACGCCGGAGAGAATTGACCTATGGATCAAAACGCATGTGCACGTCAAAGGCAGACCAGAATGGTGTTTCGTCAAGATTCATACCCATGGTGCCCAAGAGGAGGCCATGGATACCCTGTTGGGGCAAGCGGTTGATGACATGTATTCCTACCTGGAGCAAAACTACAACGATGGCTCGCACTATGTATTGCACTATGTGACGGCAAGGGAAATGTTCAATATTGTGAAGGCTGCAGAGGCCGGCCACACAGGGAATCCCAACGCTTATCGAGACTTCATACTGAAGCGCCCTTCTTACTCGGTTGCGGCGGTGACCGAGTCTACCACACAGCCAAGCGAGCTCAAGCTGAACGGATAGAAAGTTATGCAACCATGGCTCGTGCCTACCCATCGTGCGCAGTCTGCCCTAGCCGGGATGGCAGAATTTGGCGTCCCAGCAATGCAGTTGAAAGCCCTGCAGATTGTTTTCAGTTTAGACGTCGGTGGTCTCGAACGCTTCGTGATCAACCTGGCTCATGCATTCCGGCCCTACAAGATCGAGCCATTCGTGTTCTGCCTTTCACATGAGGGGGATTTGATCCGTCAACTCCCCGCCGATATGACGACCTATATCGGGAATCACAGGCCCGAGAGTAAGATCCTGGATTGGCAAACCCTGAGACAAATCGTCCGCTGTATACGAGACAAGGCTATTGATGTCATCCACGCACATAGCCCAAAGGCATATGTATATGGCGCGTTAGCATCGCTAATCACCGGCCGTCCTCTTATCATATCCGTCCATAGCCCGGCGCACGGGCCGCGTCGCAGGAAAATATTCGAGGACATCCTGCTGGGACGTGCGCACCAAATCGTTTCAGTCTCCAGTGATGTGACTCGCAAACTGTGCATAGAGCGGCATGTACCTCGTCGCAAAATCAGTACGATCAAAAACGGTATCGATACGGAGACGTTTCACCCCATCGAGCCAGAAGAGAAAGCCTCCATTCGTCGAACCTTGGGGCTACCCTTGGACGGGTTCATCTTCGGAACTGTTGGGCGGGTTGTTCCTGTCAAAAACTATCCATTGCTGGTCACAGCCTTTAGCCGATTGGCTTCGACAACGGATGATACCTACCTCGTCATTGTAGGAGACGGCGAGCAGGCCGAAGAGTTGGCGAACCTCGTGCGCCAACTCAAACTCAGCGAACGGGTGGTTCTGGCTGGGGCACAGACGAACACCCTCCCTTGGTATCACGCATTCGATAGTTTTGTCCTCTCGTCCATGTCGGAAGGCACTCCTCTGGCCCTCCTGGAGGCCGGAGCCTGCGCATTGCCCTGCGTAGTTACCAATGTGGGTGGGAATATTGAAGTCGTCAAGCATCATGTCAACGGACTCGTCGTGGACTCAGGACATGTAGAATCCATGTATGGCGCACTGAACCAGATATACAAGGAGCCTGCGCTCACTGCCCAAATGCGCCGCGAGGCGCGCCTCAACATTCAGAACAACTATTCGCTGACCGCGAGTGCGCGTGAACACCTCCGCATTTACCAGCACTGTCTCGGCGTCACGGGCCTGACGAACTGCCGCAGGGGCTGAGAGCGCTGCGAGCAGCTCATGCCCCTCATGGGACGCGAATATCGTCGGGAGATGTTTCCGTCGAATGATCTGCAATGCATTGAAGGAATGTTGCTGTGGTACGGACGTTGATTGAGCAGACACTGCAAAAGGGGACCACTTCAGTCATGGGTTGGCATGCGTCACGACAAGTGGGTGAAATATGAAAATCGCCGTGGTTGGTTGTGGACAGATCGCCGATGCCCACGTGATGGAAGCGCTCAAGGTGCCCCAAGTGCACATTGTTGGGGTTTGTGATCAGAACTGGCATATGGCAGACCAGTTGGCCGTGCGATTCTCTCTCAGACCTTTTACCGATCTGGATGTGATGTTATCGGAAACGCAACCGGATGTTGTGCATGTCACGACGCCGCCTCTCAGTCACTATGCGATCGCCAAAAAGGCGCTGCACTACGGATGTCATCTGTACATCGAAAAGCCCTTTACCGCCTATCTGTGGGAGGCTCTAGAACTCGGGGAACTCGCCTGCAAGCAGCAGCGCTTGCTTTGTGTCGGCCACAATCAGGCGTTCGAACCTGGATTTTTACGCCTGCGGCGTCTGTATGAACAGGGTGAACTTGGGGAGATCGTGCATGTGGATGGATTCATGGGCTATAACCTGGCTGGTCCTTTCGGCTCCGTCATTATGAGCGATCCGACGCACTGGGTACACCAGCTGCCTGGCGGGCTGGCGCAGAACAATATTTCCCATCCCTTGTCTCTGATGCTGCCCTTTCTGACGGATGAAGAGCCGCAGGTGCGGTCGGTGGGGCTAAGAAAACGGCTGCCCTTGTTCGGTGACGTGCGGGACGATCTGGTCGATGAACTCCGCGCCACCATAGTCGGAGCCAGCTGTACCGCGAATCTGATATTTAGCTGTCATGCGCGTCCAGTGCATACCTATGTCGTTGTGCATGGTACGAAGGCCCAAGCGTTGTTTCATGGTGTATCGAGAACCTTGCGGTTGGTCAGGGGAGCGACACTCCCAGGACCATTCGGGCGTATGCAATGGGCGCGAAACGATAAAAAAGAAGCGCAACGTGCATACCGTCAGCAAATGGGTGGCTTCTTGAGAGCGGAGTTGTTCTTTTTCGACGGGATGAACACGCTCTTTCGCCAGTTCTACGGTGCTATAGCAGGCAACAATGCAGAACCAATTCCCGTTTCTGAAGCGATTCGTACGACGCGCATTATGGAGAATCTCTTCGAGAGCTGTGAACCAATGCTCACAACAGACAGGCGAGGTGCCACTGTATGCTGTTAGTCACGGGCGGATTGGGGTACCTAGGACGCAGACTCGTGGCGCATATTCTGGCCTCGACAGAGGCAAGGATACGACTCCTGGTTCGTCCAGGAACCCAAGATACGGCGCTGGCGCAAGAGCATCCCGACGCCAACCGCCTCGAACTCTTTCCAGCGAGTTTTAACCGCGTTGAAGACCTCAAGGAGGCGCTCAAGGATATCGACGTCGTCTACCATCTCGCCGCCTCGCTGAGAGGTTCTTATGCCGTCCAGGTTGCCAATACAGTCGTCGGGACGGAGAACCTGTTCTTGGCCGTACGCGAGGCGGAGGTCACACGGACCGTGCTGGTGAGTTCTTTTTCGGTGATGGGGGTAAGTCAAACATCGGTCGTGGACGAGTCAGTCCCTTTGGAACCCCAGCCCCAGTGGCGTGATCCATATGCGTTCGCGAAGCTGCGGCAGGAGGAGTTAGCCTGGAGATATATACGTGAACACCAATTGCCCATTGTGATCGTGAGACCCGGAGTCATCTATGGCCCTGGTGTTCCTCTACTCACGAGCCGCATCGGTCTCAGGCTGTGCGGGATATTTCTCCATCTCGGCGGGAGGAATGAGATTCCACTCACCCATGTAGAAAATTGTGCCGAAGCGGTTCTGCGTGCGGGCCAAGTCGCGGATATCGCTGGAGAAGTGTTTAATATTTGTGATGATGAACAGCCAACGGCCAAAGAGATCTTAAAACAGTATCGTAGAGTTGTGGAGAAAATTCCCTATCTAACTATTCCCTATGTTTTACTTCGCCTTATCGGGAAGCTCAACGAGCTGTATACCGTGAAGACGCAAGGACACCTTCCCCTGGTATTTAGACCTTATCTCGTCAATAGTATGTGGAAGTCGAGAAAGTATAGTAACTGCAAAGCGAAACAGGTTTTGGGGTGGACGCCACGCGTCCCGGTCGAGGAGGGGCTGCGTTCCACACTCGAGCATATCCGTGCATCACGCCACACACGGCCAACTCCCACAAACAGCGCTGAGCCCAATAGTGGTCACCCAACCCAAGCGAAGACCTCCCCAGTGGCCGCAGGCGGGGGAATGGGTATCTAACAATGCGGCAAGACCCATCTGTTGCATCTACTCCAGCAAGAGTGGGATATCGTCATTTGGGCGAACAGTCAGTATGAGGTGACCAATTGGAACAAAGTATGGACATTCTCTATCACCACCGAACGCAAGGCACTGGCGCGGAAGGTGTGCACATTGCCTACATCATTAAAGGATTCCGTGATTTGGGATTTGCTGTGCATGTGGTTTCTCCCAATGATGCGGATCCAGTGAAGACGGCGGGCAGCAATCCTTATACAAAAAAGGGCGGGGTAAAATCAAAGCTCTTCACAGCACTCAGCCGTTCCTTGCCGCAATTTTTCTTTGAAGTTTTAGAAATCGCCTACAATTTGATTGCTTATTTAAAGCTAAACCACGTGATTTCCCATCGAAATATTCGTTTTCTCTATGAGCGTAACGCCTTCTTTTTATTCGCTGGTGCCCGTTTGGCAAAGAAGTATAAAGTGCCTTACATTGTTGAGGTGAATGAAGTGGCTGGGGAGAAACGCGTGCGCAAACAATTCTTTGTCAATATGGCCAAAGCCATCGAGCATTATATCTTTAACCGCGCTGATGCTATTATCGTGGTGTCAGACTTCTTAAAGGAAAAGATTCGCGAAAGGGGGATTAACGGTGCCAAGGTGTATGTAATGCCCAACGGTGTTGACACGGCGTTGTTTAATCCGGCCAGAGTGCACAATCATTTACGGAATCAATGGGGCATTGATAAGCATACGGTTGTTTTGGGTTTTATCGGTTGGTTTGTCGCCTGGCATAATTTAGAACTACTAGTCGAAACCTTTAGTCAGATTGCAAAAGATAAAAATGCGGTCTTGGTGCTCATTGGCGATGGTGTTTTAAAAGAAAGATTGCAGCAGATGGCCCAAGATTTTGGCGTAACGCATAAGGTGATCTTTCCCGGCGCTGTTCCCTATGAACAGGTTCCGGAATACATTGCGATGATGGATATTTGTGTGATCCCAGGATCCAACGAGTATCGCTCACCGATCAAACTATTCGAGTATATGGCCATGGAAAAGCCGGTGGTGGCGCCGCGTTTGAAACCCATTCAAGATGTGATTCAAGATGGGCAAGAAGGGATTTTGTTTTCGCCGGATGACAGGGAGTCGCTGCAGCAAAGTTTGGAGTTTTTGATTGATCGTCACGAGAAACACACGATGGTGGGCCAGAATGCCCGGAATAAAATTATTGCCAAACATACGTGGCGGAAGAACGCAGAGCAGATTGTTGCAATTGCTTTGAAAATATAATGAACATACGGGGTTATTAGTAATCGGTCTTTTGTCATAGCAGTCCCTCTTCTCTAGGAGCCTGTCCGAGAATTAAGGTTGGTCAAAATTTGACCTCTCAGAATGCCCCAGGATCGACGATCGGTGCCCTTGGAGGGGTTTTGCTACCCCCAAAAATGTCGATTTTGGCATTTCTCGGACAGGCTCCTAGATGAAGAAACATCTAATCATGAAAATCCAAATTCGTCACCACAACCTAACCCAAGAACCCCCGATAGCTAATGCGACCTCGTCCAAGCCAGGATCGAGGATTCTCGGTCTCGACGGTCTCCGGGCTTTTTCCATTTCGCTGGTGCTGATTGCCCATCTGCTCGGGACGCGGAACTTCCATCCGCCGGAAGTCGTCTCGCGCCTGCTCGGCCTCTTCTCTCTCGGTCCGCTCGGGGTCCGCACCTTCTTCGTCATCTCAGGGTTCTTGATCACGTCGCTCCTGATGGAAGAGGAATGTCGGACTGGCACGGTGAGTCTCAGCCGCTTCTACTTTCGCCGGACTCTGCGTCTTTTTCCGCTGTATTACTTGTACATTTCGATCATCGTGCTGATGGAAGCCATTGGCGCCTTGTCGCTTCGGCCTGGCGACGTCTGGCACGCGATGACGTACACCACCAATTATCACCGCGACCGAGCCTGGTACCTGGGGCACGCCTGGTCGCTGGCGGTGGAAGAGCAATTCTACATTCTCTGGCCGGTTCTCTACCGCAGGCTTGGCCAATCGCGAGCCCAGCGAGTTCTGTGCGGCTACATCTTGCTCGCTCCCGTCTGGCGGCTCCTGGTGGCGTTCATTTTACCGAGTCAGCGACTCGGGATTGGCGAGACGTTCTTCACCACGGCGGATGGCATCGCCTGCGGCTGCCTGTTGGCTCTCGGCCGCCGCCGCTTGACCGAGCATGCCACCTACCGTCGCTGGATCGATTCGCACGCTTACCTCCTCATCATGCCGGCGGTGCTGGCCATCAATGCGCTCGGACGCTTCGCCAAGCTCGATTGGGTCTTCTGCATCACCGCACAAAACGTGCTCATCGCTCTGTTCATCGAACGAGTCACGCGCAGCGAACGGGGCTGGGTGCCCAAAGTCCTCAATGCCCGGCCGCTGGTCTTGCTCGGCCTCTGGAGCTACTCGGTCTATCTCTGGCAGCAGCCGCTGCTCAATCGCCAGGTTCAGGATAGTTGGCTGACAGCATTTCCAGGCAACCTGTTGGGCTGCCTAGCCTTGGCCGCCACGTCCTACTACCTGGTGGAGCAGCCTGCACTGCGCCTACGGCAGCGGCTAGAACTGCGACTTTTCCCGAAGACTCAGGTCGGCAAAGAGGTGGCGCCAACCCTGCAAGTCCAGCCCAGTTGAACTGCCGGGGCCAGGCGTGTCGGGGCCACGTGGTCCCCGCAACTCGGTTCGCGGTCACCCGGGAAAAACCAGCGATTGCATCCGGTCAGCGACTGGCGCATGAAATACCTGTCATGCAAGGTAAGGTGCTGGCCAGGCGTTATCGGTTGGAAAGCCAGCTTAGAACGGGATTACGGTTTGCAGAGTACGAGATACAGAACAAAGGGGATTTTATGATTATTGACGATTTAAAATGCAAGGCCGAATGCTACTACGGAAAAACGTCATCGCGGCATGTGCTGCAGGTGTTATTAACAGACGGCACGTCGGCAGTGGCTCTGTATCGTCTGGCCAAGTTTTTTCAAAAGATCGGTTTAGGCGTGATCGGCTGGTTTTTATTGGAAATCAACAAATTGCTTCATGGGTGTGTGATCGGCCGTGGCGCGGAGTTTGGGAAAGGCTTTGTGCTCATGCATCCCATTGGTGTGATCATTAACGGGGCGGTGCAAGGCGGAGAGAAGGTTGTCATTGAAAGCGGAGTTGTGATCGGCGCTTCCCGTAACGGTTTGCCTGTCCAAGTCCCTGTTTTAGGAAACAATATTTTTATCGGAGCCGGGGCAAAGGTTTTAGGCGGGATCCGCGTCGGCAATAATGTCAAGATTGGCGCTAATGCCGTTGTTGTTAAAGATGTCTCTGACGATGTAACGGTGGCCGGTATTCCGGCGAGAATTATCAGCCAGCATCATAGCTCTCAGCCACCAGCCATCAGCTGTCAACTGTCAGACAGATGAACAGCCTGAGAGCCGACAGCTAAAAGGAGCCTTAATGATATCTATCCAATTGAGCCAATTTTTCCCCTCGCAGCTTCTGCCTGTCTCCACCATTGCAGCTTCTAATGAAGGGAAAGTGATCGATGACTACATCCAAAACAATCAGCAGTTGGCTTATCTGCAGCAATTCCCGCCCATGGCGCGATGTCCTATACGACTATAGCGTCGGAGCAATCTGCTGGCGATTTGACCTCAATTTTGCTCTGATGTCGATCCTGTAGCGACCAGATCTCTCTCAATGCCGGCCTGGAAACCCGCG
>WNFE01008641.1_pt1 | contig 11811 bp, 11 predicted proteins | sample 5400451 | NCBI WGS metagenome assembly WNFE01 (sample SAMN13153344, study PRJNA577476) | soil metagenome | isolation source: 200 cm saprolite under Douglas fir tree site 2 hole 2 | place: USA:California | collected 2015-04-18
TGAGCGTCTCCTCCAGCACCCGCACGTTGGTGCGCTGGACCTCCAAATTCGCCGTGTCGCGCAGCACGTCCATATAGGCGGTCGCAGCGGCGAGCAGCACGGTCTGCTCCATGACCCGAAGCCCCTCGCGCGCCGCCGACACCTGACTTTCCGCGGCCCGAGTCCGGTTCGCCGTCTGAAAGCCGTTGAACAGCGTCTGGGTCGCCGTCCCGCCGGCAGTCCATGGCGAGGTCGTGCCGTGGGCGTGCTGATAGGTGTTGACGCCCTGGCTGTTAGCTTTGGTCACCGTATCCGTGTATTGCTCGCCCGCCGTTGCGGTGATGCTGAGTTTCGGGCGATAGCCGGATAGGGCCTGCGGGACGTTCTCATCGGTAGCCCGGGCATTGGCGCGTTGCGCATTGAGCTGCGGATTGGTCTGGTAAGCCTGGACGAGGGCAGACTCCATCGTCTCGGCAAGGCAGACTTGCGGCCAAGCCGCCATCGCGCCGGCGACGGCGATGGCAGCCGCCCCGATCGCTCGGCGGACGTTCCTGCTCCGCGCCTTACCCACCCGTCGATGGTCCCCGATAGGCTCCCCGCCCCCGGGCTTGCTGCCCGAAGGTGACAGAGTACGTGTCAAGCTTAGGCGGGCGGGTAGAGTCTTGAAACCCCCAGACCCGATCCTCGGCAAAAAAGATGGCGGGTAGCGCTTTCGCGCCACAGTCCCGGCCGCAATTCGTGCAGAAGCGAGCGATTTCGACGAATTGTGCGGCGCACCTAAAACACGAACTCGGCCGGCTTGGCGAAGCCGGGCAGCAGGGGTGCGGCCGCGTCGAACGCCGGCCGTCCGGTCACATGCCCGGATGCCGAGCGGTAGATCGTCGCCCTTCCGGGTGCGCGGCCGAATACGCATGCCAGCCGCCCACCCTCGTTGAGCTGCCGGCAAAGGTTTTGCGGAACGATCTCGGTGGCCCCATTGAGCAGAATCACGTCGAACGGCGCCTGTGCCGGAGCCCCCGCAATGAGCGGACCGGCCATGACCGTGACATTCGCCGCCCCGATCGCGGCAAGCTTTTCCTTGGCGATTGCCGCCAGGTGCGAATCTTCCTCGAGCGCGATGACGCTGCCGGCAAGCTTGGCCAAAACGGCAGACGAATATCCGCTCGCGCAACCGACATCGAGAACGCGATCCGTTTCCAGGACCTCCACCCCCTGGATCAGCCTCGCCAGAACCGCGGGCTTGAGAAGATATCGCGGCGTTCGTCCGCCCAGCGCGTTGGTCACCGGCAGATCCCGGTCGGCGTAGGCGAGGCCCTGCTTGTCCTCCGGGACAAAATGCTCTCGCGGAACTTCGAGCATCGCGGCCAAAACCCGCAGGTCGGTCACGTCATAGGTACGGACCTGGCCCTCCACCATCATCTGCCGCGCCTCGGCAAGATCGGTCATGAACTCGTCCCCATGGAAGGCCCGCGCAACTCCGGCGCTTTGTGCGGCAGGACCAGGTAAAACGCAAGGTTCGCAGCCGCCCTCCGGGCGCAGCGCGCGTAGCGCTGCCGGTAGCGCCGAAATTGCCGCTCCGACACCCCCAGAATCTCCCCCGCGTCCATTGCCGACAGCTCCCGCCGCTCCCAACGGCTCAAAACGTCCCTGAACTTCTGCATTCTCCGGTCCTGTAGCCACTGAGCCGCAGCTGGGACTGTACTTGGGTGCGGGGGACGGACGCACCGCAGGAGGCCGGGATGGCCCTGCTTCTCATCCAGTGTCCTCGAACGGGGCGCTGCATTTCCACCGGCATCGAGACCGATCCCGACAGCTTCGATCTTCCTACCGACGGACCGAAGACCGTTCAGTGCCCGTTCTGCCGGAAGGAGCACGTCTGGACCAAGCGCAATGCCCTGCTGGTCGATCCCAATAAGTGGTCGGACGTGCCGGAGATCGAGGATTGTTTCATCAAGGCAGTCGAAAATTCCGAGCGAGCCGCATCGGCGAAACGTACGGCGGATCGCGATTTCTATCTGCGAATGGAACGCAAGTGGCTGGGACTTGCCGACGGGTTCGGGTGGATCGCCGATCTCGAACGGCGTCACGGCTGACCCGATCGGCCCGCCTGCACGAGCGGCCGGCCTAGATTTGCGCCGCCCGGAGTGCGGATTCGGCTCTCCTGCTCGGCTCCCTTTCGGCATCGACGTGCGCGAAGTCGCCGCGCAGCGCCTTCAGGGCCTGACGTTCCCGCTCGATTTCACGGACCGTGCGAAAGCCCAGCCGGCGCAGCACAGGAACCGGCGGGCACCAGCCCTGGAGCGCGTGCTGCAACAGGAATGCGGTCGCCAGCGCGCTGAGCAACAGCCAGCTTCTGCTGCCCCGGGCGCCGAGCACGATGCCGGCGAAAGCCAAGGTCGAAGCATTGACTTCGATCGCGCGCTCGATACCCCATTCGGCGTCGAGCTCGCACAGGCGCCGGGCGATGTGCTGCGGATTGGCCGCATGCCATCGCACGGTGCGTTCGATTTCGGCCTGGACGCGGCGGCTGACCTCCTCCTCGGTGTTGCGGGGGAGGCGCTCCGCGCTGGTGGCGATCGTCATGACATGCTCCACTTCGGCGCGGGACGGCTCGTCATCGTCGTCTCGATGTACCGCAATAAGCCAACGCGCCGGTGAGCAGCCCGGTTCCGATCGCGATGGGACTCGAGACTTGATTTCCGCTTCACCAAGCTCCCCACGAACCACCTAAAAAGATAGAGAGACGAGGAAACGCGATGCGAGGCAAAAAACTCTCCCGGCGGGACGTGCTCATCGGTTCGACTGCGCTCGCCTTGGGGGCCGCCGCGACGCGAGTGATGGCGGCAGCGCCGCCGGCCGTCACGATTACGCCCGAGCTGATCGCGGCCGCGCAAAAGGAAGGCAAACTCGCCTGGTACACCTCGGTCGATCTCCCGGTCGCGGAGAAGATCGCGCGTGCGTTCGAGGCGAAATATCCCGGCGTCGCTTGCCGCGTCGAACGCGCCGGGGCCGAGCGCGTATTCCAGCGCATCGGCCAGGAATACGGCAGCCGCATCTACGCCGTCGACGTCGTCAATTCCTCCGACGCCGCGCATTTCGTCGTATGGAAGCGCGACGGACTGCTTGCGCCCTACCTTCCCGAGGACGTGGCGCGTTTCTATCCGGCCGAGCACAAGGACCCCGACGGCCTGTTCGCGACCTGGCGCGCCTCGCTCAGCGTGATCGCCTACAACACCACCTTGGTCAAACCGGAAGAAGCGCCCAGGAGCTTCGCCGATCTGCTCGAGCCCAAATGGAAAGGCAAGATCGTCAAGGCGCACCCGGGCTACAGCGGCACCATTCTCACCGCCACCTATCAGATGGCGCGCGATCTCGGCTGGTCGTATTTCGAGCAGCTCGCCAAGCAGAACGTCATGCAGGTGCAATCCTCGGCCGACCCACCCAAGAAGCTGGCCCTCGGCGAGCGCGCGGTCATGGCGGACGGCAACGAGTACAACATCTTTCTCCTCAGGGAATCCGGCCAGCCGGTCGAGCTCGTCTATCCGAGCGAAGGCTCACCTTCTCCGTCGAGGCGCAACAGCTGATGTCGGACGTGGGCGGGCTGCGCTCGGCGCATCCCGCGGTCAAGGAGAAGGCCGGCCGCAAGCCGCTGCGCGACATCAAGCTGATGAAAGACGATCCGGTCGCGGTCGAAGCCCAGAGCGATCAGATCAAGGCGCGCTATTCCCAGATCTTCCATGTCTGAGGGTCTGAGGCCAGCCAGCGAACCCCGCTCCCACGTTGTGGCCCAGGATAATCGCATGTGGCAAGCGGCTCGCTCGAGTTACCTCCGCCCTTGTGGGGGAGGTCGGCTCGGCCGCTTTGCGGGCGAGTCGAGAGGGGGGTATGGGATGCACGGACTCAACCAAATACCCCCCTCCCCATCCCTCCCCCACAAGGGGGGAGGGAGCAGAAAACGGCTCACTAGGAGCCAAATTCAGCCGTGAGCATTGTCCTGCCCCGGCCGGCTATTCGGCTGCCGCTCGGAAACGATTCCTCGCGTGCACTCCTGCTCGCCTTCGCGGCGATCCTGTGCGTCCTCGTCGTGCTGCCGCTGGCATGGATCGCCTGTTACAGCGTCACCGATCGGACCGGCGCGCTTACGCTCGACAATTTCCGCCGGCTCGCGACCGATCCGGTGTTCGTCGACCCGCTGATCACCACGCTGATCGTGGCGACTCGTTCGTCACCCCGCCGTTCCTCGGCGCCATCGCCTGGGAGTTGTTGGCCGCCCCGAACAGCGGGCTGCTCAACCAGCTCTACCGCGCGCTTCTCGGTGTGGAAGCCGACGAGCACCTGCTCAATATCTATTCGCTTCCCGGGCTGATCTTCGTCCTGTCCTGCTACACGTTTCCCTATGTATTCGTGCTGACGGCCAACGCGCTCGAGCGCATTCCCGGCGACCTCGAGGATGCCTCGGCGATCCTCGGCGGAAGCACCTGGCACACGGCGCGCCGGGTGACCATCCCGCTGGCGCTTCCCGCTCTCGTGGCCGGCGCGCTGATCGCGTTCCTGCAGGCCATGACCCTGTTCGGCTCGCCGGCGATCCTGGCGCTGCCGGCCGGCTTTCACACCATGACCACGAAAATCTGGAGCTTGTTCCAGTATCCGCCGAAGCCCGAGCTCGCCGCGGCGGCGTCGCTGCCGCTGCTGCTGCTCACGATCGTGCTGCTGCGCGCCGAACATCGGATCCTCGGCCGGCGCGGCTACTCGGTGCTGGGCGGGCGGCCCGGCGATGCCCGGCTGGTGCGGCTCGGCGCCGGCAAATGGCCGGCACTCGTCCTGTGCTTCCTCGTGCTGCTCAATCCGGTGTTCCTTCCCTATGGAGCGCTCGTCAATGCGGCGTTCTCGCCGGTGGCGACGCAGCTGGTGTCGCTCCACAGCCTCACCCTGCACAACATCGAGTTCGTGTTCTTCGAGCTCTCGACGACGCAGCTCGCCTTGAAGAATACGTTCCTGCTCGGCGTGCTGGCCGCGACGCTCGGAACCCTGCTCGCATTGGTGATCGCCTATCTCACGAGCCGCCAGGCGATCGCCGGTTACCGCGTGCTCGGATTCCTCGCCACGGCGCCGGTCGCGATCCCCGGAATCGTGCTCGGGGTGGGACTATTCCTCGCCTACACCCGGCCGCCCTTCGTTCTCTACGGCACGCTGTGGATCCTGCTCATCGCCTTCATCACCATCAGCCTTCCGGCGGCCTATCAGCAGCTGCAGTCCGCGATCCGCACGGTGCATCCCGAGCTCGAGGACGCCGGCCGCATCCTCGGCGCGACGCGGCTCCAGGCGCTACGCCACGTCACCGCGCCGCTGCTGCGCAGCGGGGTGATCGCAACCTGGTGCTTCATCTTCGTCGGCGTGATTCGCGAATTGTCGGCGGCGATCATGCTGTTCACCTCGCAGACCAAGGTCGTCTCGGTGCTGATCTTCGATCTCAACGAAAGCGGCGACCTCGGCGCCATCGCCGTGCTGGGCCTGATGATGCTGGCGATCACCTATGCCATCGTCGTCCTGGTGAACCGGATTCCGGGCTTCGGCTTCGGCGTCCGCCTGCGCAACCATTGACGGCGTCCATGACTTCCTCCGCCGAGCCGAGCGTCGCCGAGCACCTGGCCGCGCGCATCGCCGCGCTCGATCCCGCATTTTTGCCGGAAAGCGTCCGGCGCAAATGCGAGGACTTGCTCATCGACGTGATCGGGCTGTGCGTCGCCGCCCGGCACTCCGATTATATCGGGAGCGCGCTCGCGGCCTGCGACGACGATGGTCCGTGTACCGCGATCGGCCATGGCCGGCGGCTGAGCGCGGCCGGCGCGGCATTCGTCAACGGCACGGCGGCGCACGGCGAGGATTTCGACGACACCTTCGAAGGCGGCCCGGTGCATGCCGGCGCCGTGATCGTGCCGGCGCTGCTTGCTGCCTGCGAGCGCTATGCGCTTTCCGGCGCAGCGGCGCTCGTCGGAATCGCGGCCGGCCTCGAGACGCTCTGCCGCCTGAGCCTCGTCGTGCCCAAGGCGATCCATCGCGCCGGCTTCCATCCGACCGCCGTGCTCGGTCCGATGGCGGCCGCGGCGGGGGTCGGCGCGGCGCTCGGGCTCACGGAGCGGCAACTCGTCGATGCGTTGGGGACCGCCGGCAGCATGGCGAGCGGGATCATCGAGTACCTTGCCGAAGGCGCCTGGACCAAGCGCCTGCATCCGGGCTGGGCGGCGCAATCGGGCTTGCGCGCCGCGCTGCTCGGACGCGCGGGATTCGTCGGTCCGCGCACCGTGTTCGAAGGCGTTCACGGCGTCTTCCACGGCTTCGCCCACGCGCGCGACGGCGACTATGCGGCGCTCGTCGGCGATTTCGGGAAACGCTGGTTGCTGGAGACGCTGGCCTTCAAGCCGTATCCTTGCGGCACCATGATCCATCCGTACATCGACTGCGCGCGCCGCCTCGCGACGCGCAGCGTGCGCACCGACGAGATCGAAGCGCTGGTTTGCGAGGTCGCGGAAGCAACGGTGCACCGGCTGTGGGAGCCCCTCGCGGACAAGCAACGGCCGGCGAACGGCTATGCGGCGAAGTTCAGCACGCCCTATTGCATCGCCGCCGGTTTCGTGCGCGGCGACGTCGGGCTCGATGCGTTCACCGATGAAGCGGTGCGCGATCCCGCGCTCCTCGGTCTTGCGGTAAAAGTCCGCTACGTGATCGATCGGGAAAATCCGTATCCGGCAAACTACACCGGTCATATCCGCGCGCGCTTGCGCGGCGGGCGCCTCGTCGAGGAGCGCCAGCCGCACCTGCGCGGCGGCAGTCGCGAGCCGCTCGGCCGCGCCGACATCGAGGAGAAATTTTTGCGCAACGCGCGCCACGGCGGCTGGCGCGACGAACAAATCGCCGCGGCGCTCAAGCTCCCCGGCACGCTGTGGGACGGCGCGGTCGAGCTTTCGGCATTGCGCGGCTGGCGCGCGGGGGAAGTTTCATGAACGAGCACAACCAGCTTTCGGGCCGCGTCGCCGTCGTGACGGGGGCCGGACGCAACATCGGCCGCGCCATTGCCCTCGAGCTGGCCGCGGCCGGCGCCGCCGTCGTCGTCAACGCGCGCTCGAACCGCGAACAAGTCCAGGCGGTAGTGCGCGAGATCGAACGCGAAGGCGGCCGGGCGCTCGCGTGTCTCGCCGACGTCGCCGACGCCAAGGCAGTCGAGACGATGATGGCGGCCGCGGTCGAGCGCTTCGGCCGCATCGATATTCTCGTCAACAACGCCGCGCTGCGCCGCGAGCAGTCGCTCGAGCAAATGAGCTTCGGCGACTGGCGCGAGATTCTCGGCGTGATCCTCGACGGCGCGTTCCATTGCGTCAAAGCCGCGCTGCCGCAGCTTCGCGCCAGCGGAGCCGGCGCCATCGTCAACATCGGCGGCTTGAGCGCGCATACCGGTGCAAGACATCGGGCGCATGTCGTTACCGCGAAGGCCGGCCTCGCCGGCTTCACCCGCGCGCTCGCCCATGATCTCGCGGCCGACCGCGTCACCGTCAACTGCGTCGCCCCGGGGCTGATCGGCACCGCGCGCGTCGCGGGCACGCCGGAGCCCGCCCACCACCGGCGCCACGACACGCTGACCGGCAACCGCGGAACGCCGGACGACATCGCCGCAACGGTGCGGTTCCTGTGCGGCCCCGAGGCGCGCTACATCACGGGACAGACGCTTCACATCAACGGCGGCGCGTTTTTGGGGTGACGGCACGCCGTGCGGCGCAATGGGCGATTGCAGTTGCGTCCCGCCCGCCCCGCAGTCTAACTAGGCGGCCGAGAGAAGCAGTTCCGGGGAGGAACCGATGTCGACGACCAGGGCGGCGGACCGCGCAGCGCGAGCCGCCACGCGTCACGCTGGAGCGAAAGTCCAGCTCGTGTTTGCCGGCGCGTTTGCTGCCCTCCTGGCTCTGGGTCTTCCGTTTGCGGCCAAGGCCCAGCAGCCCGTCGTCATCAAGTTCAGCCACGTCACCACGCCCGACACCCCGAAGGGCAAGGGCGCCGAAAAGTTCAAGGAGCTTGCCGAGAAGTACACCGGCGGCAAGGTCAAGGTGGAGGTCTATCCGAACTCCCAGCTCTACAAGGACAAGGAAGAGATCGAGGCGCTGCAGCTCGCCGCCGTGCAAATGCTCGCGCCCTCCACCGCGAAATTTGCACCGCTAGGTGCCAAGGAGTTCGAGGCGCTCGATTTGCCGTTCCTGTTCGCGAACGACGACGAATATACGCGGATCAGCAAGGGACCGGTCGGCCAGTGGTTGTTCCAGAAGCTAGTACCCAAGGGCATCACCGGGCTTGCGTTCTGGGACAACGGCTTTCACATGGTGTCGGCGAACCGGCCGCTGATCGCGCCCGCCGATTTCCAGGGTCTCAAGTTCCGCATCTCCGGATCGAAGATTGCCGATCAGTATTTCCGATTGATGGGCGGGCTGCCGCAGATCCTGGCATTCTCCGAGGTATACCAGGCCCTGCAGACCGGCGTGGTGGACGGCTGCGAAAATACCCCGTCGAATTATCTGACGCAGAAGTTCTACGAAGTGCAAAAACACGTCTCCGCCGCCAATCATGCCCATCTGCAATATGCGGTGATCGTCAACACGAAATTCTGGACCGGGCTGCCGGCCGATATCCGCGGGCAACTCGATCAGGCGATGAATGAAGCGACCGACTATACCAACTCGATTGCACGCAAGGAAAACGAGGATGCGATGGCGGCGATCGAGGGGTCCGGCAAAACCACCATCCATGTGCTGACGGAACCCCAGCGCCAAGCGTGGAAAACCAAGATGATGCCCGCCTACGATTGGGCAAAGGGGCGGGTCGGGAAGGAAGTGCTCGATCTCCTCAGCAAGGCCATGGACACAAAAACAAATTGAGCCTGAACGGAGGAAGAGGGACGCAGGACTGAGACGCACACGCTCTCGGCCCGATTCGCCTGAGTAGGGGGATTCCGTGCTAGCTCGCGCACTCGATCATCTCGAGGAATGGCTGATCGCCTTCCTCATCGCCGCCGCCACATCGCTGATCTTCGTCGCGGTGCTGCACCGCTACGGCACGGTCGCTGCCATCGATCTGTCAAAATGGGCGGATGCGCACGGGCTGACCCTCATCGCGGCGGCGCTCAACAACATCTTCCTCCGGCTCAGCGACCTGGACCTGTCGTGGGCGCAGGAGCTGTGCATCTACATGTTCGTGTGGATGGCAAAATTCGGCGCCGCCTACGGCGTGCGAACCGGCATCCACGTCGGCGTGGACGTGCTCGTCAATCGCGTCAGTCCTTTCGCGCGCCGGCGCGTGATCCTGTTCAGCTTGCTGTGCGGCGCGCTGTTCACCGGCACCGTCGCCGCGTTCGGGGCGGTCTTCGTCGTGCAGATGTTCCAAACCGGCCAGGTGTCGAACGACCTGGAGGCGCCGATGTGGATCGTCTATCTGGCGGTCCCGCTCGGCTCCGGGCTGATGTGCTTCCGGTTCCTGCAGGTCGCCTGGTCCTTTGCCCGCACCGGCGAACTGCCTCATCACGACGCCGCCCATGTCGAAGGCGTGCCGCAGACGCTCGAGCCGGCGGCGCCTGGCGCGACGACGGGCGAAGCCGTGGCGGATCCGTTCCACCCGGTTGCGCCGGATCCCGCGAGCACACGCAAGGGAAGCCCCCTCGGGCTGATCCTGATCCTGGCCCCGATATTGATTTTGGCGATCTGCCTCGCGCAAACCACCGGGTTCATGGTCCTGCCGCAGGGGGTACGTGCATTCATTGTTTTCGCGCTCCTGATCGCGCTGATGCTGACCGGGATGCCGATCTCGATCGCGCTCGGGCTGACCGTGCTCACCTTCCTGTTCACGCTGACGGAGGTGCCGATCCAGTCGGTCGCTCTCAAGCTGTTCACCGGCATCGAGCGGTTCGAGATCATGGCGGTGCCGTTCTTCATCCTGGCCGGGAGCTTCCTCACCCACGGCGGCGTCGCCAAGCGGATGATCGATTTTGCGATTTCGCTAGTCGGGCATTGGCACGGCGGGCTGGCCCTTGCCGGCGTCGTGGCGTGCGCAATGTTCGCGCTCGTATGCGGATCGAGCGTGGCCACGGTGGTGGCGATCGGCTCGATCGTGCTGCCCGAAATGGTCCGGCACGGCTACCCGATGCACTTCGGCGCGGGTGTCATCACGGTTGCCGGCTCGCTCGGTATCTTGATGCTGCCTTCGATCCCGAAAATTATCTACGCCATCTCCACCAACACCTCGATCGGCGCGCTGTTCGTCGCCGGCCTGCTGCCCGGAACCCTGCTCACCGTCATGCTCTGCGCCGTCACCTGGTACCTCGCGAAAACGCGAGGTTATCCGCGCGTCAACAGGGCAACGTGGATCGAGAGCTGGCGCGCGTTCCGCCGGAGCCTTTGGGGCTTGATGCTCGTCGTCATCATCATCGGCGGCATCTACAGCGGCGTGTTCACGCCGACCGAAGCAGCCGCGATGGCGGCCGTCTACTCGTTCTTCGTTTCGGTCTATGTCTACAAGGACCTCAAGCTCAAAGATGTGCCGCGGGTGCTGCTGCAGGCCGCCAACGTCAGCGCGATGCTGCTCTACATCATCACCAACGCCGTGCTGTTCTCGTTCGTGCTCACCAACGAGAATATTCCGCATGCGCTGGCCGACTGGATCCTGGCGCAGAATTTTGGTCCGATTGGATTCCTGCTGCTGGTGAACCTGCTGCTGCTGATGGCCGGCAATTTCATGGAGCCGTCGTCGATCATTCTGATCATGGCACCCATACTGTTTCCCGCCGCCAGACGGCTCGGCATCGATCCGGTGCATTTCGGCATCACGATCGACGTCAACATGGAAGTGGGGCTCTGCCATCCCCCGGTCGGCCTCAACCTCTATGTGGCGTCAACCATCGCCCGCATGCGCATCGCCGAACTCACGGTCGCGGTGCTGCCGTGGCTCGCCACCATGCTGGTGTTCCTGGTCATCGTGACCTACTGGCCGGAGCTGACGCTATGGCTCCCCCGCGTACTCGGCATGTTGTAGATATCGCCAGTCAGGAGACCGCCCCGGCGCCGCCGCGCCGATTGCCTACAGACCGCCCCGATTGCCTACGGCATGGGCGCGGCGTGGCGGCGGGCGTCCCCAGCCGACGGAGCAAGTGGACCGCCGGTTGCTTCACTGAATTTCGAAGCTCGTCTCCATGAGCTTCTTGGTGCCATACCATATTTGGAAGGTGGTCTTTCCAACCTGCGCTTGCCAGTCCTTAACGCGCATGCCGTTCCATGCCTTCCTTCCAAGGGTACGGTCCCACGGGTCGCCGTGCTCGCTCCCGTCCGGATCGATTCTGACGATCTTGACCTGCGCGTTCTTGCCGACGGGGGTTCCGTCCAAATACCACCAGAAGCCGACGCGTGGCAGTCCATCGTCGAATTGGCTGACTTCAAAGCCGCCGCTGTCGATTGCCCGGCCCGCCTTCACCAGCTTGTAGCCGGTAGAGATGGTTTTGCCGGTCTTTTCCTCGGTCTTCACTTGGGCCGAATAAACGCCCGCCTCGAGCAGGCGCGCGCCGGTCACGCTCTGGGCCTGCGATGCCCCCACAAGCAGCAAGCTGAATAGGGCTGCTAAAACGGTTCTTACCCTCATGACTGCCCTCCATCCCCTTCCAGGACTGCGTCCGATCCATATCACGGTATCCAATTCTTTTTCCACCATGCGACCTCACCGCGTCGGGTTGGCTCTTCGATCTCGGCTTTCCGACGGATCCCGACGCACGCCAGCATATCCGCGCAACGGTCCCGAGATGGTCGCTTC
>WNFE01003417.1_pt1 | contig 11806 bp, 13 predicted proteins | sample 5400451 | NCBI WGS metagenome assembly WNFE01 (sample SAMN13153344, study PRJNA577476) | soil metagenome | isolation source: 200 cm saprolite under Douglas fir tree site 2 hole 2 | place: USA:California | collected 2015-04-18
AGCTCCAACCCATCGAGCGAGCAGTTTTCCTGCTGCGTGAAGTCTTCGAGTACGACTATCCAGAGATAGCCACCTTTCTCGGTAAGAGTGAAGTGGCTTGTCGCCAGTGGTTTAGCCGGGCGAAGAAACATCTTGCTGATCACCGGCCACGCTTTCCAGCTTCTCCCGAAACCCAGCGGCAGATGCTCACCGGGTTTCTGCAGGCGGCTCAGGCTGGGGAGATAACCACTTTGATGAATATGCTGGCCGAAGATGTAACCCTCTGGGTCGATAGCGGCGACGCGCCCGATTTATGGCCGTGATGCGGTGGCACGCTTCAGCCTGGGAACCAGGCGCTTTTTACCAGAGGACTATCGTGTTGAGCTGGCTGAAGTCAATGGCCAACCAGCGTTGATCTTTCGCACCAATGATCGCGCCTATCTCGTGCTGACCATTGAAGTGGAGGCACAACGGATTCAGACTGTTCGTATCGTGGCGAACCCGGAGAAACTCGCACGAGTATAACCGGTGGGATAGCTGGCATCGGGAATAACACACATCAGTGGGCGTTATACCTCAACACGCGGTTGTTATCTTCGTCAGTCAAGTAGAGGTTGCCATGACGGTCTGTCGCGATGCCCTGGGGACCAGCCAAGCCCGTGGCACTCGTGGTGGGGTTGTGACTCGTGAAGTTCGGCTGGCCGAACACGATATCGGCGCTGCTGCTGTTCAGAGGATGTGAGTACACCAGCACGCGATTATTGTCACTGTCGCTGACGATGAGCTGTCCGCTTGCGTCCACCGCAACTCGGTGAGGAGAACATAGACCGCTAGCGCCTGTATTACAGGCAGAAGTAGTCAAGTTGGGTTCGCCGAAGACCTGATCAGCGCTAGGGTTGCTAGTTAAAGGATGTGTGTACATCACTACACGGTTGTTGTCTTGGTCAGCGACATAGAGGTTGCCCGCCTCGTCTAACGTGACCCCCTTCGGGCTACAAAGACTGCTGGCACTCGGTGAACCGCCTTGATTGCACCGGTTACTGGTGAAGTTGGATTGACCAAAGACCAGGTGGGCTGCCTCCCCGTTCGTCAGGGGAGTATTAAATTCGAGCACACGGTTGTTATCGGCGTCGGCGACAAACAGGTTGCCGTTTCTATCCAGGGTCACGTCCCGTGGTGCACAGAGACGAGCGCTCCCAGCTAGACACGTAGCGCTATCGAAGCTGGGCTGTCCAATCACTAGACTGGCACTCATGCCAGTGGAGAAGGGAGGCGTGAATTCGAGCACGCGGTTACCGTCAGTGTCGGCAATGAACAGGTTGCCATTCCTATCCACTGTGAGGTTATTCGGATCGCAGAGACTTCCCGCGTTCGTCTTGCTGCATTTTTGGTTGATCGTGAAGTTGGGCTGACCCAACACCACGCTCGCGGCTTGCCCAGTAGTGAAATCTTGAGCGCTCGGCCAGATCAACAGGCGATTATTGTCCCCATCGGCGACAAACAACCTTCCACTCCGATTGTCGAGGGCTACGCCCACAGGGTGGCAGAGCTGTTGGCTGTTGGTCAACCCTGGATTGTTACAGGTCGGACTGCTGAAGTTGGGCTGACCCAGTATGGCGATAGCGCTTGTATCGCTAACGCTCAAGGGCTTTGGCATAGCTGTGGGAGTAAGCGAAGGGATGCTGGTACTGCTCCCGTTGCATGCGACAAGGAAGCCTGTCAGCACAAGAAACAACAAATTGCAAGTGATGCCTCGCGTTTTCAAGGAAAGATTCCTTTTCTATAGCTCTCTTTATAGCCCACTACCTGGAACAATCTATGGGATTACCTCTACTACTATATACCTGCCGTCAATATCCTTTGCAGCCGGGTTGACATGTATAGATAGGTCCATATGTCCGCATCACAGAGCCACTGCAAGCGTTTCTCAGCGTCATGCGGCCCTTCGTGGTGTCTCCAGGCCTCTCAGACCCTCTACGGCCTGTGCACTCATCAATTGAAGGAGCAAGCGCATATCTCTTCTCACTGCTTCTTGCGCTGCTCACCGGCTATGGGTACCGGATGTGGCGCATTGTCGTCGCGTATGTGCTGCTAATCTCCCTCTTTGCCGCACTGTATTATGGTTTCGGCCTGAGCCATCCTCCCCATATTAGCATGGTAGAGGCGCTTATCCTGAGTATTACAGCGTTCCACGGGCGCGTCTTCTCATCACCATTCCTGTCGGATAGTCCACAGGCCATAGTGACGGCCTTCGAGGCCATTTCTGGCCTTATTTTCGAGGGGATCTTTATCGCGATGCTCACCCAGCGCTTTTTCAGCAGGTAAGATCAAGAGACGGCGACTTTTGAATAGCCCTGTCTCTTAAAGGTGCAAATGGGGGCAAGGAAAGGTATTTCCTATCTTCCAGGCAGGCTCAAACAGGTCGAAGGCGTTGTCTCACAACTCGCGTGCTCATCGTTTGCAAAAAGCTGTGGCACACCCATTGGATCACACTTTGTAACGCATTTTGCCCGATCGTCAGTTCGTTTAGCTAACACCCGCGTTGCCATTGTTTGGCAGAAGTGAGAACATGGCTTGTCGGTTGAGATACGGTTAAGATGGGTGTGTGTAGAGGTCGGGCAATGGCTCCCACCTCGTCCGGCCTCCACAGCCATTTCCGTCGATCCGGTGCCATCAATCGCTAAGGCATGGTTCAAATGAACTTGACACTTCTATGCTCGTATCAGGCAAACATTGTCAAGCAGAGTTGTCCTCATTTGAACCATCCCTAACACAGAAATGCTCAATCAAGGTCTGCGAGAGACCGCTTGATGCCTGGCTCCCCACCGCCCAGGCCTCATTTGCGCGTGCATCGACACCTGCTAATGAACTCTGGGATGTTCCAGTACTAGGAGTAGATACAACACTCCAGCTTGTACCATCCCACTGCTCGATCAATGCCTGGAAGGTAGAGACCGTACCGGCAAGCCCGACGGCCCAGATATGATTGGTGTCCGGGATAAGCGCCGCCGCACGCACTGCATTATTGGTCGGGCCAGGGTTGGGCGTAGAAACCACACTCCAAGTTGATCCGTCCCAGTGCAAGGCCAGCACAAACACTGAATTACCAAAGGAGCCGTATGAACCAAGCGCCCAGACATCGTTGGACGCCGCCGCCGCCGCGCCGAGTAAAACATTGAATTGCGGTGAGTTGACGTTGGGGCTAGGAACGATGCTCCAACTCGTACCGTCAAAATGCAACGTGAGGGTGTTGGGTTGCGCAAAGCCCACGGCCCACAGCTCATTCGTCTCCGGAACCTGGGTAATCGCTTGTAAGCCAGCCGCTACTGGCGTGACCGGGCTGGGATAGAGGCTCCAACTCACCCCATCCCAGTGTTCGATTAACGTCTGGGTCGAGGGGGAATTCCCCACCGCCCAGGCATCGCTTTTGGAGAGGGCCACGACATCATTCAGGACATTGTTTGCCGTGCCAATATTGGGACTGGGAACAATGCTCCAACTCGTACCGTCAAAATGCTCGATTAGCGTTTGCTGTGGACCACTGGAATTCCCCGAAACTCCCACCGCCCACAGTTCCTTCGTCCCCGGAATACGGGCTACCTTTTGCAGAATATTCAATGACGACCCGGCATCCGGGCTGGGAACCACACTCCAGGAGGAGCCGTCCCAGTGTTCGATCAACGTGTGAATGACTGACGTGCTGGCATCCACATAGTCACCCACGGCCCAGATATCGTTATGAGAAATGATCTCGACACCGTGGAGCTCGTTGTTGGCGGTGGAAGCATTTGGACTTGGGACGATACTCCTCCCCCACAGGGCAACGCGGCGCTTGCCCCGGCAGCATGCGCCAGGGTAACCTTTGGTGCTCCGCTGCCGACCAGGACAATGGCCAGCGCGACCACAGCCAGGACAAGCTTTGACCTGAAAAAACCTTTCATGAATGTTTCTCCTAACTACTTGAAATACACAACAACAAAATCGCCTGAGAAAGAGGTGCCATAGAATGAAAAGCCCGATTGAATGGATAAATGTTTGTTGAGCCTTTCCAATTGAACCATGTAGCGGTTACGAGGGGGTTATGAATTGGTTAAGTTAAGGTTATGAATAGATCAATGTGGCTAAGATTTCTTAACCTCTTTACACAAGCAAAGCAAGCAGGAAATTTTTACCTGCAATAATTTTACAGCGAAGTAGAGTTAGATTGTTAACAACGTATCCAAAAAGGAGTCGGCAGATACGTTGTACACTCTCTGATCACTATGAAAAGTGCATCGAGATAAGCTTGTTTATAAACTCTTTTGCGCCTCGAATGATTAGATGAGTCTCCACAGTCGTGCGCGCTCCGTAATAACCATAAGAAGTCAAACAGGTTCAAGAAAAGAAAAGAGACACAATTATGTTACATCAAGAACAGGATGACATAAAACCGCCGGAGACAGCGCGACGGCCTCTCCCGAAACTGTGGTTTCGGATGTCGATCGTGACAGGAAATATTGTCCAACTTATGGGCCTGGTGATAGGGGCCATCCTTCTCTATCTGGCCGCACATCTCTCCATTGCCACTGCTGCGCGAGTCATACTGATGCTGCTAGGGTGGATTGTCATCTACATCTGTTGCCATGCGCTTGCCCACTGGGCTGTTGGCAGGTTAGTAGGCATCCGCTTTCGTGGCTACGGAGTCAGAGGGACCGATCACCCAGAAAATTATCCTCCTGGCCTGCGGCAGGTGATGAGTGTAATGCCATTCTTTACTGCCATGACCGAGAAAGCGAGCATGCAGAAAGCAAGCGCAGCAGCAAAAGCTGCCATGTTCAGCGCAGGAGAAACATCGACGACCGTCTGTTCTCTCCTGGCGGCAGGGTACGCCTGGCTTAGTGGGACACCAGGTGGGTTCACCTTGTTCGTCGTCACAGTTTGCTGGGATATCGGATCAACTATTGTGACATCCATCGTTCCACGTGGAGACTATGCCAAAGCAATACGTGTGTTGCGAGAAGCTTCGCGAGCGTAAGGCTATCCTTTGTTCAGACCGAGTGCCGCGTGGGCGATCCGACGCACTATGGGTGCGACTTCCTCAACGGTGCGTGTGGGACCGGCGAGGGTATCGAAGCTCTCGAAGCTGAGGAGAGTGTAGAGAACGTCTACCGTCTCGTCGAATGCCCCGGAGGTAGGTTGTCCGTGCTTCTCGACGAGCCGCCCGACGATGACACGCAGGCCTTGCCGCCGCCATTCGTCTCGTGCCCGCACCACCTGCTCGAAGTCCGAATCGAGTGCAGCCAGAGCTCGCAGTCGGCGCGTTACGAGCCGATCAGAGTTCCAGAAGCGACTGAAGACGGTTATGTATTCGTCCAGTGCATCGAACGGTTCCGGTTGACGGAAGGCGTTGGCCAATTGCTCCATTCCACCGTGGGCTGCAAGGGAGTCGCTCAAAGCTTCGAGGAGCCCAATTTTGGAGCCGAACTGGTGGTAGACGGTCATGCGGGCGACGTCGGCTTTGCGAGCAACGGCGTCAATGCTGAAGCCGGAGAAGCCATCGCTGGCCACGAGCAACTCACGGGCAGCAGCGATAATGCGGGCGCGCGTCTGTTCGGTGGTGACTTGACGCTGACCGAGTCGATAGGGGCGTGGGCTCATAGCAGACTTGACACCTCCCAAATTTCGTTGTATAATCTGTCTATCCAAGATAATTGGATAGTCTGTCTATATAATAGACTCTTTTGAAGCCGCTGTAAAGGAGGGTTTTTTCATGACTATTACAGTACGCATCTTCCTGTGGATAACTGGTCTCGCCGGGCTTGGAGCGCTGGCGCTTGGCCTGTTGGATTGGATCGCTAACATTAGCTTCATCAATGTGCATATGCTGTTTGGCCTCACAGTGACCCTCGCTCTGCTGGTACTCAGCATCCTGATGCTTTTCATTAGAGGGATGAGGATCTGGGGAGCAGTGGGCACAGTGTACGCACTCATCATCCCTGTCTTCGGATTGACGCAAGCCACGCTTCTTGTTGGCGACTTCCACTGGCTGATCAGGACCGCTCACTTGCTGGTCGGCATCGGTGCCTTGGCGCTTGCAGGGATTATGGCCCAGCGTTACACGCGTCTCAAGGCGCAGAGCCGGATCGCTGTGCGATCTGGCTCTGCGCCGATGCGGCGTCCTATGTGACGGGCGTGACCTTGCCGGTTGATGGTGGGTATATCGTTCCATAGTGTTGATCTACAATGAGAGGAGAATCACCTATATGCATCGACCATTTCGTTTTGGCGTGGTTTCGAGCCATGCCCCATCGCATACTGCATGGATCACGACCGCTCGCAGAGTCGAGGAACTCGGCTACGCGACCCTGCTAGTCGTGGACCGCATAGGCATGGGCCTTGCACCCTTCACAGCCCTCGCAGTGGCAGCCGAGGCAACAACGTCGCTGCGCGTTGGCACTTTTGTATTCTGTAATGATTACCGGCACCCGGCTGTGCTGGCTAAGGAAGCCGCTACTCTGGACCTGTTGTCCGAAGGACGCTTTGAACTCGGGCTTGGTGCGGGTGTCGGACCGTCCGATTATAACCAGATGGGCATTCCATTCGAGAGTGCTGGCACACGCGTCAGCCGCCTTGAAGAGTCCCTTCAGGTCATCAAGCAATTGTTCACGGAGGAGATCGTGAATTTCTCCGGGAAGTACTATACGATTAACGGGATGAAAGGTGTGCCCAGGCCAGTCCAGCAGCCACATCCGCCCATTTTACTTGGCAGTTCGGGCAAACGGATGCTTTCGATTGCTGCCAGGCAAGCCGATATCATTACCATCATGCCCGGCTGGGACCTACAAGGGGCAGATGCGGTGCACAAGGATATCCAGCAAAAGATTGCGTGGGTGCAAGAAAACGCGGGAGAGCGCTTCGCTCATCTGCAATTCTGTCAGACAATCTATAACATCCAGATCACTGATAACCAGGTCCCAGTCTCCACGCCTCCAGGTATGCCACCCATGCAAATACTGTCGATGAGTACAGAGCAAGCGGTCGAGCATCTGCTCGGACTGCGCGAACGCTACGGGTATACCTACTTCCAGATCTACGATGGACAAATGGAGAACTTTGCCCCGGTAGTTGCGCGGCTCGCGGGACAATGAGAGCATCACGCTGATCGTCAATGGAACCTGGGTGCACCGCAGGTCAAGGACGTGCAGATCAACGACTACAGTTCGAGGACCATTGGTCCCTGAACTGCAGCCGGAGCTCACGCGTCAGGGATATAGGGGATCAAGCCTTTGCGGAACGCTTGCTCCTGGATCTCCCGCGGCGCATGGCGCACATCGATGATCAGCCCATTGACCTCAAGCATCCAGATCAGGGGGTTCTGGTCGATCATGGATGGGATCGTCCAGTCCGGGTCCATCTGATACATGTCCAGGACATCACGGATCTGCTTGGATTTCGCCTGCATTGTACTCGAACTAAGACCGAAGTAGCTCCAGATCTGGCTCGCCGGGACATGGGGCTTCTGCGAGGAGTCAAAGAGAAAATTGACCATGCCCAGGGCATGGATGATGCCACACGCCCAGGTAGCGGCCTTGCCCTGGCTCAGCGGCGAAGGACGTTTTCGACAGAGTGTGGCCGTCAACTGACGGCAGAGGTCTGCATACTCATCATTCAAGTATGCCTGACTGAAGGCATCAGTGAGTTGCGTGATTTCGTCGAACCGCGCCTGCATGTCTTTGGGGACGTTCTGCGATACACTGCGTTTTGACATAGCTACCCTCTTTTCTGGCTTAGGATGATGAATAGCATAGTATTAAAACATCTTTAGAGATAGAGAGTAATACAAGCAGATTACGAAGATTATAGCACATACGAATAGTGATGATTTACTAATGACAGGTTATGGCTCCTGGTTGGCATGCAATGGAACTTACTGTTGGCTCTTCATCTCCCAAGGGGTTCCTTTTATACTGGTACTATCTTTCCTTCTCGATGAGGGGAATGATGCTGTTAGCGAAATGGGCCTTGCCCCTACCATAGACGAATTGGTCACTGAAGGTCGTGTATGGTAGGGGCGGGGCTTGCCCCCGCCCTGGGAGCGGCGCGGGGTGCGGCTACGACGTTGTTATGAAGGAGTTCACGATGGAACAGGTGCTGCGCGAAACACTCTCCAGCTACGAAGAGGATCTCATTGCCTTTACCAAAGCGTTAATTGCGATTCCCAGCGAAAATCCTCCAGGTGTCGCTTATCGAGCCTGCGCAGATCTGCTTACCCAGAAACTTGCTGAGATTGGGATGGAATACACCCTCCTGGAATCCTCTGCCCCGACAGCTCCGTCCTCACGACCCGGGTACTGCTTGCTGAGCTCATACGGAACTGGAGAGAACATCCTATATTTTCATGGGCACTATGATGTGGTTCCTGCTTCCGATCCCGCCCAATTTCAGCCCTATGTCAAAGGGAGCAATTTGTTTGGACGCGGCTCATCGGATATGAAGAGCGGACTTGCGGCCATGATTGGTGCAATCCAGGCCATCAAAACCTCTGGCATCACGTTACGAGGCAAAATCGGCCTCACCATTGTTCCCGATGAGGAAACAGGAGGCCAGCGCGGGTCACAGTATCTAGCGGAGCATGGGCTCTTGGGTCGTCAGGGCATTGGGATGCTGACGGCTGAACCCACGGGTGGAGTCGTGTGGAACGCCAATCGTGGGGCCATCTCCCTGCGGGTGCGAGTGAAGGGGAAACCAGCGCATGTGGGGCTTCACTATCAAGGGGTCAACGCCTTCGAGCAGATGGTGACGGTAGCAAATACCCTGCTGGACTACAAGCGTGAGATTAGCACGAGGCAAACACAGTTCCACATCGAGCCAGAAGCGGCACGTGCATCGATTTTGATGATGGGAGGGCAATGTTGCTCCGGGACCAATTTTAACCTGGTTCCTCCCGAGTGTACTTTTACCGTGGATCGCCGCATCAATCCAGAGGAGGACCTCGCGGTAGAGAAGCAGCGCTTATTAGATCTGTTTGAGCGACTCAAGCGACAGGGGATCGACCTGGATGTGGAGATTTTTCAAGAGGCTCCTTCATCAGGTGTGAGCGAAACGCACCTGGTTGCTCAGGCCCTCGCGCACAACATTGAGCAGGTGACGGGAAAAGCAGCCGTCTTTGAGTTGTGCCCGGGACTGCTGGAGATACGCTGGTATGCCCAGCAGGGTATACCAGCCTTCGCCTATGGTCCCGGTCTGCTATCGGTTTCGCATGGACCCCATGAATTTGTGCCAATCGAGAATATCACGAAGGTCGCGTTGATCTATGCGCTTACAGCAGTGCAGTTGTTAGGGTATGACTAATGCTACGTTCCTTACGCTTTCATTACGCTGCTCTTCACGCTTTCATTACGCTTCCTCCTTATACTAAGATAAGAACTTTGCCCAACACCTTTGTTGGTTTGTTCCTTTGAGAGTTTGTGCACAACCTAACAAGCTCTCCTAATTCAGAAAGTGAGAAAAGTATGCGAAGGTCTACCCCTTTCAAGTTGGGATTTCTAGGCGTTGTTTTCAGTTTAACGCTCGTGTTCGGTATGGCAATCTCTACCGGGACGGCATCAGCTCACACGGCATCAGCACAGGGGGCAAGCTGGGGCTGTGGTTTCGGCGATTGCGGAGGCGGCTTCGGATTTGACAGCGGCTTCGGTTTTGACGGCGGCTTCGGTTTTGACCAGTGCGGTAATTTCGAGTTTAGCGGCTGTGGGTTTGGCGGAGGGTTTAACGACTGTTTCGATTGTGGAGGCGACTTCGGGTTTAACAACTTTGACAACTTCGGGTCTAACGACTGTTTCGATTGTGGCGGGTTTAACAACTTTGACAACTTCGGGTCTAACGACTGTTTCGATTGTGGAGGCTCCTTCTCCTTCCACCACCACCACCACCACCACCACCACCACTTCTTCCATCACAGGCATCACCACCGCTTTTGATTCTGATAGTGGGCATCCTGGTCGAAGCAGCCACCGTCACCACGGTGACTAGATGAACTTCTGGCTTGGCCTAAACGCCTGGCGAGACAAGGTACCAGTGAAGGGAGTCCCTTCACTGGTATTTTTTTTGTTGACAGGTGAAAGTGCGCATCGCTCTTCGCTCCTGGGTGATCGCAGAGAGTATGACTCACTCCCCTTGCCAGAGGTACGCCTGAAATGTGCAATACTCGCGGAACCCCCAGGCGACGATAGAGGTTGAGACCCGTTGGCGTCGATTGCAAGGTGCCGATCCGGTAGCCCCATGCCCGTGCCTCCAGCATACGCTCCTGTGCTTGTTTAGCGCGGCAGGTGTTGGACAGCCTTATCGGCCTGCACAGCAGCGACAAACGCGGCATGATCGCGTTCGGTTTGGTCCACGTACTTCTCAGCGAAAGCTGCAATCGCGCGGTCAAACGTATCGCTTTTACCCAGGTAGCCGCTGATGGGCGCAGGATCGCCTGAGCGTGCATGGGCACGAGCAAGAGCCCATCCACAGAATCGGCAATACTCGATGAAGCCATCTGGGATCAGCGTCTCGAGATTCACCGTTAACTTCATGTCTCGCAGTTGGCGTAGATAATAGTCGGTAGTGCCCAGTCGTGTCCACCCAAGAAAGAGGTCACTGGCCGCCTGCATGAGACGTTGCCCGCACACAACTCGCTGGGCATGATTGGGAAAGGCACTCGGGCCCAGGTGTCGTTCGAGCACCGAGGCCTGAGCTTCCTTGATCTGCAAGAGCAGCGGGTCGTTGCTGTCGTTCCCCAGCAATAAGATGACATAACACCGCGTGCCGACGCTACCCACACCAACAACTTTCTGAGCGACATCCACACAGTGGTATTTGCTGAGCAGCACCCGTCGATCCTCCTGCACCGTTGGCCGGTAGGCTTCCACCAGCCCTCTCAACTGGTGGGTGAGTACTTCGTCATCGAGGTGCGCGATCAGCGGTGGGTCATCTTTGAGTCGGTACTGGCCATCGACTTGCATCGTGAGTTTGGGAAACGCCTGCAGGCTTGAGCGCTGGCGCGATTTTTCGCGCTGTTTCTCGATGTACCAGCGAAACGTGCGCCGCACGAATTGGAGCGAACTCTCGTAGTCAATACGCGAGTACCAGACATCGATATGGCGCATTTCGCTGTACTTCCATATGTGCTCGCGATACGATTGGACACCATTCAAAACCGCCCGCCTGTTCGTCGCGGCAGGGAAGCCGTTCGTCCGACCGGCGGCCACGATGCTAGCGGCAAATCGCTTGATATCCCATTCCCAGGGACCCGGCAGTGTCTCGTCAAAATCATTGACATCGAAGACTTGATTACGTTCCGGGGTGGCGTAGATGCCAAAGTTGTTGAGATGCGCATCGCCACAAATCTGCACCTGGACCCCGCTGACTGGAGTTGCAGCGAGATCCTCTGCCATGACGACCGCCGACCCACGAAGAAAGGTAAAAGGCGAAGCGGCCATCCGTGTATAGCGAAGCGGCACCAGATGTAGCAATCGGGAGCGGTTCTGTTCCTCCAGCAGGCTCAGCGGGTCAGGACGATCAGCAGCCGGGGTCCACTCGGCATGACTGGAACGAGGCACTTTAGTACGAAGCTCCCTGCCAGCAGCGCGACGATCGGCCAGTGTTCGGGCATCCTGCTCTGCTCGTAAAAGACCGTGTAATTCATCCATCATCTGCCTCCTTCAATTCAACGGCCGTCCTCTCGCAGCTCTTAAACCAGTGCTTACACAGCCTCCTCTATGAGGACTCGGCCTGTAAACTGGCTGTTGTACAGGTCGGCGTAGAAACCCCGTTTCGCAAGAAGCTCCGCATGGGTACCCTTTTCTAT
>WNFE01008404.1_pt1 | contig 11805 bp, 13 predicted proteins | sample 5400451 | NCBI WGS metagenome assembly WNFE01 (sample SAMN13153344, study PRJNA577476) | soil metagenome | isolation source: 200 cm saprolite under Douglas fir tree site 2 hole 2 | place: USA:California | collected 2015-04-18
GATTCCATAGCCATCGCCCGGTCTGCGCCAGCGATACGCGGACATGCCAGCTGCCGCCTTCGCGCGACTGGCGCGCCCGCGCCATCATCGCGCCGAACGCCATCAGATAGCCGGTGGCGTGATCGAGCATTTGCGCCGGCAATTCCTTCGGCCCGTCGACGCCGGCGGCCTGCCCCTCGGCGTGATTGAAACCGGTCGACGTCTGCACCAGCGAGTCGAAGCCGCGGCGCTCCGCCCACGGTCCGGCATGGCCATAGGCCGACATCGAGACATAAACGATGCCGGGATTGATCTTGGCGGCCTCCTCCGGCGAGAAGCCGAGGGCGGCAATGGATTTCGGCCGATAGCCTTGCGAGACAATATCGGCCTGCGCCAGCAGACCGCGAAACACGTCCCGCCCCTGCTCGCTCTTGAGCTCGACAAAGCTCGACAGCTTGCCGCGGCCGGTATCGATGGTGAGCCAGGGGATTGCGGGCAGATCGGGACCGGAAATCAACAGCACGTCGGCGCCATGCACGGCGAGCGTGCGGCCCGCGACGGGACCTGCAATCACCCGCGACAGATCGAGCACGCGAACCCCCGCCAGCGGGCGATCACCGCCCTTAGTCCAGGTCTCGGGCCACGGTTTTGGCGCGGCCTCGCCGATTTTCTCGATCGAGACCAGTGGCAATTCGGCAAGCGCCTTGGCGTGCGGCAACGCGGACCATTCCTCGTGCGAGCGCATCATCGCGACCACGCCGCCAGCGGCATAGGCCGCGGTCTCAAAAGCCTCGGCGTCCCACTGCATCAGCGCGGCCTGAACGTCATCGCGCTCCGGCCTGCAGGTCAACACCTTGCAGACGGCGTCGCGGTGATGCCTGAGGTCGGCGGAGGTGGCTTGCCGTCGACGCGCAAATAGCGTTCGGAGCGGCATTCGACGACAGCGTGACGCATGTCGACCGCGACATCCTGGCTTTGCCCGCTGCGCAATTTCCAGACGTGCGCGGCAGCCAGGCCCGTCACGACGACGCTGGCTTGCGCCGCGGCGGCGACGCGAAACGATGACGGCAGTTGCGGTTCTTCCCCCGTCAGCGTGACGGTATCCAGCGCGGAAGGATCGCCGCCGGCGGATGTCCAGATATCGCTGAGAATTTCTCGGGGACTTTGCATGACAATCTCTGTTCCGTACGTTTAAGGCTGCCTTACCATGGAGGGAGTTGCAATGGCTGCCATCGATCCGTTGACCGCCGGGGGCGTTCTGCTTGCGACTGCCGCAACCGATGCGGTCTATGTGATGTTCACCTCGGCCGTGGTGGCGCGCCGGCGTGTGCCTGCGGCGACATGGAGCAGCGTATGGTATCTGCTCTCGTCTTACGCTGTCATCAGCTATACGGAAAACTGGGTTTATGTCGCCTTCGCGGCGCTCGGTTCGTGGCTTGGCGCATTTGCATCGATCACATTCCTGCACCGGCCGCCCGGTGGTCCGCCGATCGGCGCCGCGCCGGAATAGTTTTGGCGTCATTGCGAAGAGCGCAAGCGGCAAAGCAATCCGGACTTGCCGTGATGAACTATGGATTGCTTTGCGGAGCCTGTCGTCGGGCGCGCATTCGCGCGACCCGTTTCGTCATTGCGAGCGAAGCGAAGCAATCCATTGTGCCGCGCAAAGAAAGAATGGATTGCTTCGTCGCAAGGGCTCCTCGCAATGACGCCTCTATAGTTCTGGATACGACTTCGTCCTCGCGGCGCGATGCGCCCGAGGCGTTGATGAATCTTCCGCCCAAAGAGGGCGTGGGGAACGCCGGGTGCCCGTTGCACCCGCAGCCTCGTGTGCGCTTGGCATTGGTAAAAAGCACACGAGTAAACGAGTACACCGGAATCACCCGGCATTCCCGCACGCAATGGTTTTAACGGTTTCCTTCGCGCTCTCCCCGGTGACCGGGCTTGTTTGCCACCGTCGTCCGCGGATATGTTTTGTCTAAGCCCGGTTGGGCCGACGCAACTCCGCGAACTTGACGCCAGCGTCGGGGCGTCAGGACCACACGACTTCGCCGTACGCTGCAACATCTCTCGTCCGCTCGCCGTTTGATCGCTCACGGATCCTTATCGAACCCGCCCTGCATCACGTTGCGCGCCTGACGCTGCCGCGTCCACCGCATCCCACCCCGCGTTCGTGACGATCGCGATACGCCCCTCTGTGGGACGGGATGGCGCGAATTTGTAGAGATGATTTGCCCGACGGGTGAAGCGAAATATTTTTGCAAATGGGGCTGGACACTGATTTGCCCGACGGGCGGTTTTTACGGAAGGCGCGCTTCCGCCTTCGCTCTTTGAGCTACGGCGGACAGATCCGCCTTCTCTTTGAGCTACGGCGGACAGGTCGCTTTGCCCAGCTTGCGGTTCTGCTACTGTCCGGATTTAAGGTGTCGCGGGTCAACAAAGGAAATAACAATGGACTTGGGTTTGAAGGGAAGAAACGCGGTCATTTCATCGGTTTCGGCGGCGCAGGCCGACAGCGCCAGCTCGTATGGTCCGATCAAGGCGGCGCTGGTGCACATGGCGAAGGGCCTTGCGCGCCAATACGCACCTAAGAAAATCCGCGTCAACGTGGTGTCGCCTGGCACCGTCTATTTCAAGGGCGGCGTCTGGCACATGGTCGAGCAGAACATGCCCAAGCGATATCGCGATACGCTCGCGCGCAATCCGACCGGCCGCATGGCCACACCGCAGGAGATTGCCAACGCGGCCGTGTTCCTGGCGAGCCCGGCTTCCTCGTTCACGACGGGTTCAAATCTCATCGTCGACGGCGCCACCTCAAACCGCGTGAATTTTTGAGCGGCGGTCCTTTAGCACGACCAGCAAATAGCCGGCGTAAACGGGGCATGTTCGCTGGTCATGACCGACCTGCCCGACCGGCAGGCGACGCAACAATATAGTAACCGCATCATTTGATCGGATGATGCGGCGGCTACGGTCGATCGCCTAAGATCGCGCATTGCCAATCTTGGAGGTTGTCATGCTCGCTCCTGCCGATGCGGCCCCTGCGGGCGTAGAACGAACCGGTAGGCCACAGTGGCCACAGGCGGCAGGGCGATCAGCCCAAGACCGTTGTGATATCGCCAAATTCGATAAGCCCGGAATCGAGCGAGACGCATTTCCGCCTTACAACCACAGAGGAACAGTCGTCGTGGGGTGCGCCTGGCTCGCATTCTACGTCATCGCGTTGTTTTGCTGACGCCCAGCCCGTGGATAGGTTGAGTCGGTAGATGGGTTGAGCTCTTCGCGAAACCCATCATAGGATGCCAACGGGTCTGGCCTTCGGGCGGCCCGATGATAAACTCCGCGACACCATCACGTCCGCGCGTCACCATGCCAGCGTGTCCGCATGACCGACTATCGTCGCAACTTCATGGCCGGGGGCAGCTTCTTCTTCGCCGTCAATCTGGCGGAGCGACGGCTTCCGTTGCTGACGCAACGTATTGACGAACTGCGTATCGCATTTCGTGAGACGCGCCGGCATCATCCGTTCACGATCGATGCGATGGTCGTGCTGCCCGATCATCTCCACGCGGTCTGGACGCTGCCGAGGGCGACGCGAATTTTGTCATGCGCTGGCGGCTGATCAAATCGACGTCCTCGCGCAGCCTCGCAACCCGGCGAACGGATTTCAGACAGTCGCGCCGCCGAAGTCGAACGCGGTATCTGGCAGCGGTGGCCTCCGACGGCACAGTGACACCCTGCAACCCACTTTCCAACCATGGCGGGTGGACCCGAACGGCTCATTGCATACACCTCTAAGACTCCTTTCCCATCCTACCAGTCGCCCCGAATGCCGGCGTTCGCCTTTTCAAAGCGGCATAACATTCGCTCCGCGTCGTAGCGCCCCTCCTTTAACGTTTCGGAATCCCATTCGCTGCGCTCGGCCGTGAAAAAGTCCCCGCCATAGACGTGAATCGAACCGGTCAAACGAGGGATCGGATTGGTCACGGAGTGAATGATGTTTTGGCCCAGGGGTTCAACATCGCCAACTGACAATGCGCGCGCCCCTGCGGCCTCCACCCGGCCGCTGCCGTCCGGCAGGCGGCGCCAAAAGATGTTGTCCTCCCGACCGCTGTAAATTCCGATCACCGCCCACATCCGATGATCGTGCGGCATGACAGTCATCATCGGGCCCCAAATCACATTGAGGATGGTGAGATCACTTGCGTGATGGAGCTTTTGGACTTCGGCGCGTTTGGGTTCCCCCAAACTCTTGATGACGGCGGCAGGTTCCGAGAGCGCACGCACCACTGCTTCGCGAACCAGCCTCTGGGAGGGGTCGGCCGTCAACGCGGCGCGGCATTCGGCAACGAAACATGCAAGATTGAACACGGAGGCACCCCTCGATCGAATGCGCCGCACGCCAGATCACGTCCGCCAAGTGTCGTCCCAGATTGCCACGCGCCGGGTCCGCGATGCTACGGTCGTCGAACCGCCACCATTTGAGCGCGCGCCTTTCCAGCCACCTCAATGAGCGTAGTCAACGAGTTCCCCTCAAATTTACTCGGCTTTGTACATCAGTGGTTCGCCTTTGGGGGTTACCTGAATGACGAGCAATTTCATTGGGTCGGATGTGCTGAGATTCCTTGTTTGCATCGGGATACCAATCGGCTCCGGATAGAGCTCGCCAGCCTTAAAGGTTTGACGTGACTTGCCCTGCTCGTCCACAGTCAACACGCCTTCCAGGACGTAAACGTAAACAGGACCCGTATGATAGTGTCTTCCGCCGGTCCAAGCGGGCGGGAGGGAGTAGTGATCTATGGTCACTTGCTGGCCCTCCAGCCCGTGAAGCGGCTCATCAAATAGAGTCTTCTTGTCAGCACCCGGCGACACATAGACCTCTTTGTGGTCCCCGGGGTGAAGTTGTTGCTTCTCTGCGGCGTAAAGATGACTCCCGACCAGTGCAGCCGAGATTGCGATGATGAAGCCAAAGCGGATTGCTGATCTGCCCATTGTACCCTCCATTGAAAAGCCTCGCCTTCTAGCGAACCGTCGGATACTTTACGAGTGAGCTTGTCATCGCTGACATATGCTGTCCAATGCCTAAATATTCTGGTATTCGATGCCGGATCGGCATGGGTACTGACATGGATCTCAGACGCATACGGACCTTCGTTGCTGTGGCCGAGCAGGGCGGTGTGTCTCGGGCTGCGCTGCGTTTGCGTATCACTCAGCCGGCCCTTTCCCGGCAGATCAGGGACCTGCAGGAGGAACTCGGCTTCAAGTTGTTCGAGCGAGTTGGTCGCCGCCTCTCGCTCACCGGAGAAGGCGAGGAGTTTCTCAGGGATTGCCGCAGTCTCCTGAGCCATGCCGGCTCGGTAGTGGAGCGGGCACAATCGCTTCGCCGGGGCAACACGGGCGTGCTGAGGGTGGCCGCTTCACCGCAGATGATCGAGAGCGTCTTCCCGATGTTCCTGCGACAGTATGCGAAGCTCTGCCCGGGGGTACAGATAAAACTGATCGAGTCGGCCCATTCTGAGCAACTGGCGAAACTCGAAACTGGTGAAGTTCACATGGCCATCAATATCATGCGGCCTGACGACCGTCGGCTCGCAGGCTGCTCGTTGATAATGTACGAGGTGTTAGCCGCGTGGGCCCCATCGCTTCGAATTAGGCAGACTAGCATGATCGACATCCGCATTCTCGCGCGGCTGCCACTGCTCCTGCCGAACTCCGGCTTCGGGTCGCGAAAACTGTTCGACGGCGCATGCCGTCTCGACCGTCTCGAGACGAACGTCGTAATCGAAAGCGTCGCGCCTCATACCTTGCTGGCTCTTGCCGAAGCAGGACACGGCGTCGCTATTATCCCGTCGAATGTCCGCATTGACAGCAAGAAATTGCGAGTCGCTTGCGTTTCGTATCGGGGAAAACTGCTTCAGGGGAACTTGGCGATTCTCTGGGACAAACAGCGACCTCTTCCCCGTTATGCCCAGAGCTTCTCGGATGCACTGGTTGCGCACATGCAAGAGATCTTTCCGATCTCCGGACCGTCGGGTGCGCGGCACGTTCGTACGCGACGACGGCGGGAATTTCGGCGAAAGGTCGTAGGTCGCGCGGCGAGATGATGGGTTTCGCTCCGCGCCGCCCTGGAACGGTGGGCACGGTTCCGCTTCGCTTTTTGAGCTATGGCGGACGAGTCGCTTTGCCTTGCGATTTTGCAATGACACTCAATGAAAATCCCTCGAAGGCGGCAGGATCCGCACGTTGCGCGGATGGCGGATCTTTTGGGCCGGGTTGTCCGGGTGCTGGCGGCGGTCGTCATGCAGCGGTTCGATCAGCGCCGGGCCGGCCGGCACGGCGGGTTTTCGGCGGAGCGCGTCATTGGCGAGACCCATCAGATCATGCGAGCGATCGAACAATCGCTGGGCGACCAGATGCGTCACTTCTTCCGGGCTGCTCTGGATATAGCCCTCGACCAGAATGAGCCGCGCGCCCATCACCTCCTTGCGAAAACGCTCCATCACTTTCGGCCAGACCACGATATTGGCGATGCCGGTTTCGTCCTCCAGCGTCATGAACACGACGCCCTTGGCGCTGCCCGGACGCTGCCGCACCAGCACCACACCGGCGCAGCGCACACGCTTCTTGTCATTGGCATGGCAGACACCTTCGCAGGCGATGACGCGCTCCTTGGTAAACATCGGCCGCAAAAATTCCATCGGATGGCCCTTCAGCGACAGCCGGATGGTCTGATAATCGGCGACCACCTGCTCCGGCAGCGGCATCAGCGGCAATGGACGCGCGCTCTCGTCGGGCTGCTCGCGCGCGGTGGCGATTTCGAACAGCGGCAGCGGCACGTCATCGGGCAACCGCCGCACCGCCCATAATGCGGCGCGGCGATCGAGCCCGAGCGAGCGGAACGCATCGGCATCCGCCAGCAGGATCAGCGCGCGCTTGGGAAGCCCCGTGTCGCGAGCGAAATCTTCCAGCGAGGTGAAGAGACGGCGGGTGCGCGCGGCGACGATGCGTTCGGCCCAGTCTTCCGCAGGTGGGCTCTCACCGTCATTCCGGGGCGTCGCGGCAGCGACGAACTCCGATGTGCTATTGCACATCTGAGAATCCTTGGATTCCCCGATATGCAGTGCACATCTGAGGTCTGCGCCTAACGGCGCATCCCGGAATGACGATTGAATTTGTTTCAACCGCTCTTCGTCCGGATCGGCCCATTTGAACCCGTCGATCTGCCTAAAACCGAGCCGCACCGCGTGATAGTTTCCGCTTCTCTCTTCCAGCGTGTTCTGCGCATGGCTGAACGAGACATCGATCTCGCGCACCTCGACGCCGTTATTGCGGGCATCGCCGACGATCTGCGCCGGGGCATAAAATCCCATCGGTTGCGAGTTCAACAACCCGCAGCAAAACGCATCGGGATGGAAATGCTTCAGCCATGACGAGACATAGACCAGTTGCGCGAAGCTCGCGGCATGGCTTTCCGGAAAACCGTAGCTGCCGAATCCCTTGATCTGATCAAAACAGCTTTTCGCGAATGCCGGATCGTAGCCGCGATCGATCATGTTGTTGACCATCTTGGATTCGAATTTGCCGATGGTGCCGACATTGCGGAACGTCGCCATCGCGCGGCGCAGCCCATTGGCCTCTTCGGAGGTGAATTTCGCGGCCTCGATGGCGATCCGCATCGCCTGCTCCTGAAACAACGGCACGCCGAGGGTCTTGTGCAGCACCCTGCGCAATTCATCCTTGTCGCCATGCGCCGGCGAAGGCGACGGGTAGCTCACCTTCTCCTGGCCATTCCGGCGTCGAAGATAGGGATGCACCATGTCGCCCTGGATCGGGCCCGGACGCACGATGGCGACTTCGATGACGAGGTCATAGAATTTGCGCGGTTTCAGACGCGGCAGCATGTTCATCTGCGCGCGGCTTTCGACCTGGAACACGCCGAGCGATTCGCCCCGGCACAGCATGTCGTAGACCGGCTTCTGGTCCTGAGGGATCGTCGCCAGTTCATAACGCTTGCCCTTATGATCCGCGATCAGGTCAAAACATTTGCGGATGCAGGTCAGCATGCCCAGCGCCAGCACATCGACCTTCATCATGTTCAGGGCATCGACGTCGTCCTTGTCCCACTCGATGAAGGTGCGGTCGTCCATCGCCGCATTGCCGATCGGCACATAGGTATCGAGCCGGTCCTGCGTCAGCACATAGCCGCCGACATGCTGAGACAGATGCCGCGGGAATTCGACCAGTTCGGTGGCGAGCTCGACGGCGAGTTCGACCATGGCGTTTTGCGGATCGAGCCCCGCCTGCTTGACCTGCATCTCGTTGAGGCCCTTGCCCCAGCTTCCCCACACCGTATCGGCCAACGCCGCGGTGACATCTTCCGTCAGCCCCAGCGCCTTGCCGACATCGCGGATCGCGCTGCGCGGCCGATAATGAATGACGGTGGCAATGATCGCGGCGCGGTGACGGCCATATCTTCGGTAAACATACTGCATCACCTCCTCGCGCCGCGAATGTTCGAAATCGACATCGATGTCGGGCGGCTCGAGGCGTTCCTTGGAAATGAACCGTTCGAACAACAGATCGACCTTGGTCGGATCGACGGACGTCACATCGAGCACGTAGCACACGGCGACAGAGGATTTTTTGGCTCCGCGCGTAGCGAACGATATCGTGCACGGTGAGAAAGTAATGCGCGTATTTGAGCTTTCGGATCAGGCGCAATTCCTTGTGCAAGACCTTCTTGGTCTTGGGTGCAATCCGGACCGGAAATCTTTTATGCGCGCCGGCCCAGGTCAGGTCTTCCAGATGGCGCTGCGCGGTCTTGCCCGGCGGCACCGGCTCGTCGGGGTATTGATATCTAAGCTGATCGAGCGAAAAATCGATGCGGCCGGCAAACCGCATGGTTTCCTTAATCGCCTCCGGGAGGTCGCGGAACAGCCGCGCCATTTCGTGTCCAGGCTTGAGATAGCGTTCCGCATTGGCTTCAAGACGCCTGCCGATGGCGTCGATGGTGGTCTTCTCGCGAATGCAGCTCAGAACATCCTGCAGGGGACGGCGCGCGGGATGGTGATACAGCACCTCATTGGTCGCCAGCAGCGGCACGCCGGCCGTCGTGGCGATGCGATAGAGCCGCATCAGACGGCGCCTGTCGTCGCCACGATACAACAGGCTCGCCGCAAGCCACACCCCATCGGCGCGGCTGCGCTGCAACTGGTCCAGAACATCAAACGCTTTTGCCGCGTTGAGGCGATGCGGCAGCATCACGGCCAGCAGCTGGCCTTCGGCGAATTCGAGGAGATCATCGAGCTTCAGATGGCATTCGCCCTTCTCGGTATCGTCGCCTCGTTTGCCGCGGGTCAGCAACTGGCATAGCCGGCCGTAGGCGGCGCGGTCGCGCGGATAGACCAGAATGTCCGGCGTGCCGTCCATGAAGACGAGGCGCGAACCGATCAGAAGCTTTGGCTTGTATGTTAGCTCTGAATTGTCGAGTTCCTTGTAAGCCCGCACCACACCCGCCAGCGTGTTGTGGTCGGCGATGCCGATGGCGGGAAGACGCAGCTTGCTCGCCTCATGCACGTAGTCTTGCGGATGCGAGCCGCCGCGCAGGAACGAAAAATTCGTCGTGATTCCGATTTCGGCGTAAGCGACACTATTCATGCGAACAGCCCGTGCACGAACCAGTTGGAAGGCGCCGGCTCGCCCTCCCCGGTGACGAGTTCGCTGCCGTAAAGCCCGTCCCGGTAAATCCAGAACCGCAATCCAGCCTCATCCTCGACGCGGAAATAATCGCGCGTCAGCGCCTGGCCATTCTGCCGCCACCATTCCATGGCGATGCGCTCGGGGCCCTCGACCCGCACCACCGCATGGGTCGCCCGCCGCCATGTAAAATGGTGCGGAGGCCCGTCAGGGACCGTCGCAAACGGCACCTTGATGGGCTCCGGTCTTTCGAACAGCCGCAACGGCCGCAACGGCGGCTCCTCGTCCACCCGCGCCGGCCAGGCCGCCTGCGCGGCTGCCGCCAGATGGTGCTGCGCCGATACAGCCTGCACCGCGCGCTCCGGAATATGGGTGTCCTGCGGCAGGTGCACGACCACGCGCCGGCCGCCGATGCGCGCGGCGATGCGGTCGATCAGGGCTGCCAACTCGTCATTGTCGTGCACATTGGCGTCGAGATCGCGCTGCTGCTGCACGACGATTTCGGTGCGGCTGGCGGACAGGCGAATGAGATCGAAGCCGAAGCCGGGATCGAGCGGATCGTTCAAGGCCTCGAGCCGCTCGCGAAACAGGCGGTCGATCATGTCAGCTCTGGTCACGGGCTGGCCGGTATCGACCGCGATCGCGCGCACCGCGCCATCGGTGCGAAAGAAATAAGCTTCCAGCCGCCGCGCGCCCTTGCCTTGTTGCGCCATCGCCCCGACCAGCATCTCGGCCAGCCGGGATAATGTCACCGATATCACGCCCTCGGTGGCGATCGGTTCGGCGAACCGCTTCTCCACGATATAATCCGGCAGCGGTTTTCGAGGGCTGATCGGGGCATCGCCCTGCCCCAATGCGTGTTCCAGCAACGTTGTAAACCCGGCGCCGAACCTTGCGGTGATTTCATGTCGCTCGCGAAAGGCCACATCGCCGATGGTTTTCAGCCCGGCGCGGCGCAGGCCGTGGGTGATGGCATCCTCGGTGCCGAGCGCCGACACCGGCAGCGGCCTGACCGCATCGGCTTCCTCGCCATCCCGGACGATGCGGCCATGGACATGACGCGTCATCGTCCGCGCGCACACCGAGGTGCCGGCGATGGCCGCACTGACGGCAAAGCCTTGCGCGGTCAACACGTCGCACAACAGCCGCATCATCACGGCCTCGCCGCCGAACAGATGGGCGCAGCCGGTAATGTCTAAAAACAGGCCATGCGGGGAATCCAGCGCCACCAGTGGCGTAAAGCGGTCGCACCAGTCGGCGATGTCATTCAGCGCCTTGGCGTCGGCCGCTGCATCGGCGTCGAATACCGTTAGATTCGGACAGATGGCGCGGGCATTGGCCAAGGGCAAGCCGATCTCAAGGCCGAGATGGGCGGCTGCATCATCCAGCGCAAAAATCTGCAGCGCGTTGTTTTGCTTGGTGACGACGACGCTGGGATCATCGTTAACTGGCGCGCCGCGCGCGAGCTGGCGTTTGATACGGTCGATGGGCAGGCGCGGCAGCCACAGGCTGAGGAACCGCCGCCGGTTTTGCGAACAGGCACTCATCACATTTCCATTCCATGATCCACCGCCCGACAGGGCCATGGCGGTTGCGGACAAGCTGCGCGTCGAACACCGGTGCGCCCCACGCGCTTCCGGGCTGTGCGGAGGGCGGCGAATGCGCCGCGCGCACGATCCATCTGGTTTCCGCGGTCGAGGGCAATGGCTCCGCCGCCACCCGCAGCACCAGGCCGGTCACGCCGGACATCTGCGCGGCCAGCGTCAGCTTGCGGCTGGCGACGAGATCCAGTTGTCGCGCCTCGCCCCAGACTTCCAGCACCACGACGCCGAGCGCATCGCAGGCCAGCGCGTCGGCCGCCGTCTTCAACGCGGTGTCGACATCCGCCGCGCGCACCGTCACCAGCAGGCGCGGATCGAGCCCGAGTTCGGCCAGCCCGCTCATCGACAGCGCACCGGATTCGATTTCGGCAAAATCCTGCCGGATCCACACCAGGGGCCGCCGTGCCGCCGCCCGTCCCATCAGGCCCGTGACAAAACCCGTCGCGGCGGCGCTGTGCCGTCCTTCGGCGAACACCTCGTGCATCGCGCCCAGCGCGAGGCCGCCCTGCAGCGTCGCATCCGCGTCGGCATG
>WNFE01011517.1_pt1 | contig 11797 bp, 12 predicted proteins | sample 5400451 | NCBI WGS metagenome assembly WNFE01 (sample SAMN13153344, study PRJNA577476) | soil metagenome | isolation source: 200 cm saprolite under Douglas fir tree site 2 hole 2 | place: USA:California | collected 2015-04-18
GGTTGCGGGCGAGGCCAACAAAATCCGTATCGGCACCAAGGGAACGCAGAAGGCGGCCTTTATTGCCGGCATCAGTGGAGCAACGGTTGCAAGTGGTGTAGGGGTGATTGTCGGTTCCAACGGTCAGTTAGGCACGGTAGTTTCCTCGGAGCGTTTCAAGGACGCGATCAAGCCCATGGACAAGGCGAGCGAAGCGATCCTTGCGCTCCAGCCGGTGACTTTCCGCTACAAGCACGAGCTTGACCCCGATGGCATCCCGCAGTTTGGCCTCGTGGCCGAGGAGGTGGAGAAGGTAAATCCCGATCTCGTGGCCCGCGACGCTTACGGAAAAGCTTACACGGTGCGCTACGAAGCGGTAAACGCGATGTTGCTCAACGAGTTTCTCAAAGAACACCGCAAGGTGGAATCGTTGGAAAAAGCGATAGCGGAGCAACAGAAGGAAAACGAATCGATGCGCGCCATGCTGAAAGAGCAGGCGGCGCAAATTCAAAAGGTGAGCGCACAGCTTGAAGCGAGCAGAGGTGCACAGCAAACGGTGGTCAGCAATCCGTAAAGCTGCTGCATTTCACAATCAGCCGTTACTCTCCATCGCAATGAACGGCGGCGCTGAAATCAGCGTGCGCCAAAATCAGAGTTTGCGGCTCGCGCGCGCTCGCGAGAGGTTCGCGCGATCTTGCGCAAGTTACTGTGAGGCGGCTTGGTATTTCGTTTTCGAAATAGCAATAGCAGGCATCAATTTCTTATCATAGCTGACAATCTCTGCACGGATTTTGAGTCTCATTCCGATTCGTGGAATTTCGAGCAGCCAAATAAGCGTAAGTATTTGCATCATAGTATGTTGAGGCGTGGGGCTGGAATCGAACCCGCTACTATCTTCCTCCAGTTACAGTATACCCTTCGGCTCTCAAATCTTCAGCCAATTCGATCTCCATCTGGGCCGCTGCCTCAAATGGCATTGGGTTCAGATGTTCGTAAAGTTCTGGCATTAATCGAAGGCCGTATTTTTTCACAACCCAGGCTGATTTGTAGCCGTTCTTGTGATTTTCGAATCGGTGATCAACGGGTAATCCGGTCATTCCGACATACACGCACGGCTTCAATGGATCACGCTTTGGATTGACGCGTAAAATCGATGGGTGCTTAGCAACAGCATTGTCAAGCAGGGCCACATAGACGCTGTGATGAAATTTCTGCTCTTTGGACGTTTGCCAGCCTTTCATTGACTCATTGTCAGAAGCGATCCTAACGCGATTAAACGCGCGATTCAGGCGCGATTTATTGACAGTCGCTCTTTGTACACCGTTTTGTACACCGGTGGCTTTTTTTGAGCTCATTTAAGAGCACTTGAGATACACCTTGCCCGACTATTTTACCTATGAAGAGCACTTGGGAGCGGGTGAGGAAAGGTGAGCGCAACCGATCAGTACTCTTTGGCAAGGAGGTGCTCTACCACTGAGCTACACCCGCGTTTTACAAGGGAAGCAATAATGTCCAGCGCGCCGCGTGGCGCAACCTTAAATTCCCCCCGCGCGCTCAAATATTCTAGAAATAGCTGAATCCAAATCGAGCGTTGACCGCATCTCACCTCCAAAGGATCGCTATGAAAACATTATTCATTGTCTGCATTTGCTCGATGGCGTTCGCGGCGGGTTTGTTTGCGCAGGCCCCGACAGTCTCGCCTATCATGAGCGCGCCTGCAGCAACGACAACTATCTCACCGGCTTCGACGCCCGAGAGCGAAATAGAGCAATCGATCAGGAAAAGACAGAAAAGGCATTTCAATTTCACAATAGGAAACCACGAAACCGACGCCGATCACGAGAAGTCGAGTGGGGATATTCCGGAGAAGGTGATTCCAATCGTTCTTATCACCATGCTGGCGGTCTTTGGAATGCCGGTCCTGATTGTGGCTGTGATCATGTATTTCAGCTTCTCGAAAACCCGAGCACTTCAACGGACGGTTCGCTTGATGGTGGAAAAAGGCCAGCCAGTGCCCGAGGCTCTGCTGAACCCGCCCCCCGCGCAGCGGCAGCGCTCCGATATGCGACGTGGTGTGGTCCTGGTCATGGTCGGCGCCGGTCTTATGATTTTCCTGGCTGCCGTGAACGATTGGGAGGGCGGCGCGTGGAGCATCGGGCTTATTCCCTTTTTGATTGGCGCGGGTTATCTGCTGGTGTGGAAACTGGAGGGAAAAAAGGACAGTGCGCCGCCGGTACCCTAATCTGCGAGTGTGGAGCTGACCGATGCAGACCTTGTCGCGCGAGTTATTGTTGATGATGATCAGCACGCTTTCGGCGAGCTGGTTCGACGCCACCAATCGACCGTGCGAGGTCTGCTGCGTCAACTCACCCGAACGGATGTCGCGCTCGCGGATGATCTGGCTCAGGAAACTTTCCTGCGTGCCTACAAAAACATCCGCAGCTTTCGAGGAGAGGCCCGTTTTTCGACCTGGCTTTATCGCATTGCGTACAATTGTTTCCGGGAAGATGCTCGCCGCCGCAAGGAACTTGTCGGAATCGATGAAGAGCAACTTCAGGCTGAGCGGGATCCGCAGGTGGCCGATCCTGGTTTAAGACATGATCTTATGCATGCGCTGAGTTTGCTTCCCCTGCACGAGCGTTCGGCGATTTTGCTTTGCTGCCAAAATGGCCTGTCGCATGAGGAAGCCGCGCGGGTATTGGATATTCCGCTTGGCACGGTGAAGACGAATGTGCTAAGAGGACGAGAGAAATTGAAGCGTTCGCTGGCAGCATGGAGTCCTAGTTAATATGGACGAAAAACAACAGGAAGATTCGCTTGATCGGCAATTGCGTGAGGCGGCGCCGTACATCGATGACGAGGGATTTACTGCTCGTGTGCTGCGGCAATTGCCCCCACCACGGCGAGGTCGGGATTTGTTACGCGCTGTCATTCTTCTCGGAATCACCTTGCTCGCGAGCGCGCTGGCATACGTACTGTCGGACGGAGGACGTTTTCTGGTGATAGCGATGGCACGCTTGACCGCATTGCCGACTTTGTGGGTCCTCGTCCTCGCCTTTGGCAGCGGCCTCTTATTTATGGCCGGTGGCGTGGTTGCCGCGCTCTCCAAGGCAAGGGAACTGCGACCTTAGGCCGCACAAAGTTCGCGCGCCTGCCGAACATCGAGCTCGATCTGCCGAACCAGCGCTTCCAAGCTGTCGAACTTTCGTTCCGGTCTGAGATAGCGCACAAAGCGGACTTCAACATCTTCGCCATAAATATCGCGATCGAAATCGAACAGGTAAATTTCCAGCACGCGCTCGGATTTTCCGCTGCTGACCGTGGGCCGATAACCGAGATTGACGACCCCGTGATGCAAGATTCCGTGGATCCGCGCTTCCGCTAAATAAACGCCATTGGGCGGGAACTGCTCGCTGTGCGCACTCAGATTGGCAGTAGGATAACCAAGTTTCTTCCCGAGATTATCGCCTCGCACTACTGTTCCGAGAATGGTGTACTCGCGGCCGAGCATCGCGGCAGTCGTCGCCAAATCGCCTTTCTCCACGGCTCGTCGGATGGCCGTACTGCTGACAACCGCGCCATTCACTTTCACCGGTGGAATGCCAACGACCTCGAAATGAAATTGCGCACCAAGTTTTTTGAGAAGATCGAGATTGCCGCGCCGATCTTTTCCAAACGACCATTCATGTCCGACGCAAATTTCGCGCAGCAGCTTCGAATGAACGACCAGTTGCTCGATGAAATTCTCTGGAGAAGTAGCGGCAAATTTCCTGTCGAAGTTGATAACGAGGAGGTGCTCGACACCCAAATCGCGGATCAACGCGATTTTGTGCGGGGTGGCAGTGAGCAGATGCGGTGCATGGTGCGGCCGCAACACTTTGAGCGGATGTGGATCGAACGTTATGACAACCGGCGTTCCGCTCCCGAGTTGTGCATGACTCGTTGAGGTCGAAATCACAGCTTGATGACCAAGATGCACTCCATCGAAAACGCCAATCGCCAGAAAAAGCGGTCCGGGCAATTGGGCAAGCTCGGAGATGGAATGCAGGGTTTTCACCAGCTGGATTTCGTCATTCCCTTCATGCGCCGCGCATGCGCGAAACTTCGGGAAGGGTCAGAAGCCGACCAAGGATCTCTTCGCACGGCGCATTTTTGATTTGATCAACACTGATCGCCCGAGCGACATCGAAACGACCGGACGTTGTGCGCCGCAGCGATTTCAAATGCGCGCCGCAGCCGAGTTTCTCGCCGATGTCATGTACATACGTGCGAACATAGAAACCTTTGCTGCAAAGAACGCTGAAATCGATTTCTGGCAGCGCGATTCGATCCACATTGTAACGATAAACATGAACAAGACGCGGCTCGCGCTCGACCACTTTTCCCTGGCGCGCTAGTTTGTAGAGCGGCACGCCGCCGTGCTTTTTCGCCGAGACCATCGGGGGCATTTGATAAAAATCGCCGCGGAATTTCTCAAAGGCCGCGCGGATCCTATTTCCATCGAGCGGCGGAACATCGCGCTGATCGATGACTTCGCCTTCTCGATCTTGCGTGGTGGTTGTCACGCCGAGCAGCAGGGTGCCGGCATACTCTTTATCTTCGCTCATAAGCAAATCCTGGATTTTCGTCCCGCGTCCAAGCGTGAGCAGCAACAAGCCGGTTGCAATCGGATCGAGCGTGCCGCAATGACCGACCTTCCTAATGCCGAGCTTTCGCCGGACTAGCGCCACAACATCGTGCGAAGTCATCCCCTCCGCTTTATCGACAAGCAGGACGCCGTCAGGAGTGGGATTTAAGGACCTCACCAATTTCCTCCAGGACTCTTTGTTCGACTTCAGCAAGCGTCCCGGGCACCCGCGCGCCCGCAGCGAGAGTATGTCCGCCGCCGCCAAACTTCTGGCAGATGGCACAAACGTCGACGGCATTGCTTTTCGAACGCATGCTGACGCGCACCTTGCCGTCGGTCAATTCTTCGAAGAAGACGGCGACGATCACACCGCGAGTCGCGCGGAGATGGTCGATCAGGCCTTCGTTGTCTTCGGGAAGAACACCAAGCTGCGCGGCGGTTTTTGAACTTAGGCTAAAACTCGCGGCGCGACCTCCGTGTTCAAAACGCATGGTACGCAACAGTTCTCGCAAAAGTTCGAGCCGGCGGCGCGGATAATTCTCGTAAAGCTGCTGGCTTAGCCGGCCAACGTCGAGACCGGCGCGAATGAGCTCTGCTCCAATCTCGAAGGTGCGCGCGCTGGTTTGTGGATACTGAAACGAGCCAGTGTCGGTGGAAATTGCGGCGTAAAGATTCTCCGCGATGTCGCGATTGAACGGCAAGTCCTGGGTTTTGATTAGCTGGAAAACAATTTCTGCCGTGGCAGGCGCGTCGGGATCAACATAAACAACATCGCCGTAGCAGGGATTACTCAAGTGGTGATCGATATTGATCCAAATTTTCGCCGACCGAACAGCCGTAAGCGCGGTTCCGAGCCGGTTTTGAATTGCAGTATCGAGCGCGACGGCAACATCGACAGTTTCCGGGGTGGAAGGCGGCTTGGTCAGTAATTCCGCGCGCGGAAGAAAGGAATACTTCTCCAGCATTCCATCTTCATTCCAAACGCGAACTTCTTTTCCGAGTTGTTGAAGCGAGAGTGCAAGTGCAAGCTGACTGCCAAGCGCGTCCCCATCCGGACGGACATGACCCAAGACCGCGAAGCGCTGATGGTCGCGCAATATCCGGCCGATCTCTTCAAAATTGAATCTAGTCATAACATCGCCTATTTGCCATCTGCCATCGCAGCGAAATGGAATGTGGTGCAAGTTTTCAACTTGCGCATTTGATTAGCTCGCAAGTTGCAAACCTGGGCCACTTTCAGGCTACAGCCCTTCACTTATCGTCGCCGCGGGGCGTTTCGATTTCCTGTAGAATCTCGATGACGCGAGCGCCGCGTTCGATGGAATCATCGAGGTGAAAAATGAGATGCGGCGTATATTTCATGGTGACGCGCCGGGCAAGCTCAGCTTGCAATGTTGCACGATGAGACGCCAGTTTATTCAACACACTTTCTCCGATGTCCGACCCAAGAACGCTCACAAATACGTGCGCGTTTTTTAAATCGGAGGTTACGTCGACATGATTGATGCTCACCAGCGCGCGTCCAAAACTCATTTCTCGCGCAATGATTCCGCTCAGCTCTCGTTTCACAACTTCGTTGACGCGTAGCATTCGGTGTTTCATGACTTAGAGTAGCGCAAGCCTCCGGCTTGCCTCGCAAGCTGGAAGCTTGCGTTACCTTCATAGTTTCTGCGCGATAGCTTCAAGTTGATAGCATTCGATCACATCGGCGACTTGATATTCGCTGAAGTCGCCCAGCCTGATCCCGCATTCGAGACCTGAGCGCACTTCTTTTACGTCATCCTGGAAGCGGCGCAGCGTAGAAATCCCGCCATCGTAAACCGGCTGCCGCTTACGGAGCACGCGAGCGCGTGCGGTGCGGGCGACGCGGCCATCGGTAACCAAACAGCCCGCGACAATGCCTCTGCTTAATTGGAAAACCTGTTTTACTTCGGCATGACCGATGACGGTTTCTCTATGCTCGGGCTCAAGTAGACCGGCCATCGCTTCTTTGATCTGATCGAGTAGCTCGTAAATGATGCTGTAAAGTTTGACCTGCACGCCTTCGCGTTTTGCGGCCGAGACCGCCATGGCCTCGACTTTGACGTTAAAACCGACCACGACGGCGTCCGACGCGCTTGCGAGCAGAATGTCCGATTCTGAAATCGGTCCCACCGCCGAGTGAATGATCTCGAGATCGACTTTCTTGCTTTCGATCTGCTGCAACGCACCGACCAAGGCTTCGAGCGAACCTTGCGCGTCGCACTTTAAAACAATCCGCATAACTTTTTTTCCGTCAGCCGCTTCGAGCAAACTTTCGAGAGTGGCGCGTTGCGGCAGGGTCAGCTTGTTTGCCCGCTTCGCCTCGAGCTTGTTTGCCCGCTTCGCCTCGAGGCGCTCGTCGCTTAAGGTCTTCGCCGAGCGTTCCGACTCCATGACGAGGAGTTCATCACCGGCATTCGGCAGCCCGGTAAAGCCGAGCACTTTTACCGCCGTGGATGGCTCGGCTTCCTTGACCGGCTGGCCCCGATCGTCCAGCAGCGATTTCACTTTGCCACTGTAATCGCCGCAAATGAAGGGGTCGCCGGTTTTTAAGGTTCCCATCTGTACAATGATGGTGGCGGTAGGACCGCGCCCTGCTTCGACTTGCGCTTCGATCACAGTGCCACGAGGTCTGGCAGTCGGCGATGCTTTGAGTTCCATCACTTCCGCTTGCAACGCCATCATCTCCAGCAAGTGATCGATACCCGTGCCTTTGCTTGCAGAGACGGGACAAACAATTGTTTCGCCACCCCAGTCTTCTGGGGTGAGCCCCCGGTCCTGAAGCTGTTTTTTCACTCTGTCGATATTTGCGCCAGGAAGATCGATCTTGTTGAGCGCGACCATGATCTTCACATGCGGCGCGGCCTTGGCGTGATTAATTGCTTCGATCGTCTGCGGCATGATTCCGTCATCGGCCGCGATAACGAGCACGACAATGTCCGTTACATTGGCTCCACGTGCGCGCATCGCAGTGAAAGCGGCGTGACCTGGTGTGTCGATAAAGGTAATTTTCGCTCCGTTGCGATCGACGCTATAGGCGCCGATGTGCTGGGTGATCCCACCAGCCTCCCCGGCAGCCACACGCGTCTCGCGGATCGCGTCCATAAGTGTGGTCTTGCCGTGATCGACATGTCCCATGAACGTGATAATAGGCGCGCGGGGCTTTAGCTCCTCTTCCTTTTGAATGACCGGTGGGGGAGGCGCCACCACTACTTGTTCCACTTTGTGAACGCCGGCGCCTTTTTCACGGCGCTCTTTTTCGAGGACAAACCCGTGGTTTTCGCAAATTTTGGACGCGATATCGGGCTCAATAGTCTGGTTGATGTTCGCAAAGATGTTGTACGTCATCAGTTCCGCGATGAGCTGATGCGGTTTTAAGCCGAGCTCACTAGCCAAGTGCTTAACCACAATTGGCGGCTTGATAAGGATGACTTTCTGTGGCTCTGCCGCCTCCGCTTCAGCGCCACCGAGTGCCGGGGCAGTTATGCCATCGGCGATAACCCCCGGCGATTCTTTTGGGGGCGGTGGCGCGGCTTCGGTCTTTGCTGGCGCTGCGGGTTTTGGAAGAGCACCCGGCGCTTCCAGCGATGCTCGGATGCGTGAAATGGGAGGCAAAACCTCGCGCTTCGTTTTTACTTCGCCGTCTTCCGTCTTCTTACGCGGTTTCTTCTTGTCGATGAGGGATACGCTCTCAGCTTCGTGGCGCGGGGCTGGAGCAGTTTGCGGAGCGACTTTTGCGGACGACGGCTCGGCAGCGCGCAGTTTAACCGGTGCACCCGCACCTGCCTGCGGGGGCGCGGCATCAGTTTTTAGCTTTTTCTTCGGGACCCTGAATACCGGTTCGGCTGCTGGCTTGTGGGCAGCAGTAGTCTTGCGCGCGGCTGATTTGCGCGCCGCAGTTTTGCTGCTCGTCTTCGTTGCCATGTTGTTCCTCTAAAATTTTGCTCATGGCTCTAGCGCGTTAAACCAGAGCCATATTACTGCACGAGCTCTTGCCTGTGCACCGCCTCGTGAATCTCGCGCGCCTTTGTCTCGTCGACCGCGAGAATATCCACCAAATCCTGTACGTCCGCATCGCGTAATCCTTCTAAGTTAGTAAAACCGGATTTCACAAGCGTCAGCGCCTGATCCTCAGTAATAGGCAGTGCACCCGCGAGCATCTGCGCCGCTTGCATCACTTTTTGTTCGACTGCGGTGGTGGCAGAAATGTCCTTGCCGATGTTAATTTCCCATCCGGTTAGTCGCGAAGTTAAACGCGCGTTCTGTCCCTTTTTCCCAATCGCGAGCGAGAGCTGATCTTCATCGACAGAAATCTGCACGCTCTTTTTCTCCGTATCGAAAACGAGATTCTTCACTTTCGCAGGCTTAAGCGCTTCCAGAACGTATTCCTTCGGGTCGGAACTCCATCGAATGATGTCCACCTTTTCGTTATTCAATTCCCGAACGATGTTTTTGACCCGTGAGCCGCGCATCCCGACACACGCACCCACCGGATCCACCTTCTCGTTCGCGCTCCAGACAGCAATCTTTGTTCGGTAACCCGCTTCCCTCGCGATTCCGCGAATTTCCACCGTGCCATCGGCAATTTCGCTTACTTCCAATTCGAAAAGACGACGCACGAAATTTGGGTGGCTGCGCGAGACGATGATTTCGGGGCCGCGGATGCCGTTTTCGACCGCAACGACATAGGCGCGAAGCCGGTCGCCCACATTGTAATCTTCCACGACCACTCGCTCGCGTTGTGGCATGATGGCTTCAAATTTTCCAAGATCGAGAATCACATCCGACCGATCAAAACGGCGCACCGTGCCGCTCACGATTTCACCGGCGCGATCTTTGAACTCCTCGTAAATCATTTCCTTTTCGACCTGGCGAATCCGTTGCATCATAGCCTGCTTGGCCGTCTGCGCGGCGATGCGGCCAAAATTTCTCGGCGTCACTTCCATTTCGACGGTGTCCCCAACGTTGACGTTCGGTTTGATCTTACGCGCTTTCGAAAGTTCGATCTCATCCTGCGGATTACCGACGTGATCGACGACCACCAGGTTGGCGAGCGCACGGATTTCGCCGGTTTTCGGGTTGATATCGATGCGCAAGTCACGCGACGCGCCGACGCTCTTTTTCGAGGCTGAGAGCAGGGCGTTCGAGACCGCCTCGAGCAGGATTTCGCGTTTGATCCCGCGCTCCCGCTCCAGGTAATCGAGCATGGCGATAAATTCCGCGTTCATAAAAACATGTAGCCCGCAGACTAAAAAGAGTGGGATACGAGTTCCCACTCCGTTCAGCGCGCGGACTAGACAGCTAGCATAGCTTTGTGAACCCTTCTCGTCAAGCCGCCGTTCAGTTTGATTTGACCTTGGGAGGTCAACATTCAACATGAACATTCAATGAATTCGCGCCTCCGAGCCTTGTTTGTCGTCCTTCTGGTCTGGGCGGCGATTTATTTGCCGGCGGTTGGTTCTATCGCGATCAAAGGAGAAGAGGGACGGCGAATTTTGCCGGCGATCCGGATGCTCGAGACGGGCAACTACATTGTCCCACAAGTGGGCAGCAATCCTTATTTCCGGAAGCCGCCATTGGTGAACTGGCTGGTGGCCGCGTCGTTCAAGATTTTTGGGGTGCGTAACGAATGGACAGCCCGCTTGCCCTCGGCGATTGCCGTGCTCGCGGTGGCCATTGCGTTCGTCACGGTTGCGCGCGCCAGTCTTGGCCCAAGCGGATCTACGGTCGCCGCGCTCATTTGGTTAACAAATATCGGCATGATAGAAAAAGGCCGACTAATTGAGATCGAAGCGCTCTATGTTTCCCTTTGCGGTCTCGCAATTATTTTTTGGCTAAGCTTTTGCGTTCAAAAGAAATCTCCGTGGCTCATTTGGATTCCCGCATCTATTTTTCTTGGACTTGGTCTGCTGGCGAAAGGTCCAACGCATCTGGTATTTTTTTACGCGATCGTGCTGGCCGTCCTTTGGCAGACCAAGAATTGGCGGCTTCTGTATCATCCTGCACACTTCGCCGCACTCGCCATCATGCTTGCCATCTTTGCGGCTTGGGCCATTCCTTTTGCCAGAAGCACAACCACGCACGTGGTGGTGTCCAAGTGGTCGGTTCAATTCACCGGCCGATTACGAGGCGTCGATTTCAAGTTTTTCAGCTGGATTCGAAATGTTCCGCACGGTCTTATCTATTTTCTGCCATGGATTCTCCTCTTCCCATTCGTTCGGCTTTCGAAATTTCACGATGACGCGCAGCAGCGGCTCGGGCGTGCTCTTGCCTGGGGAATTACCGTGCCGTTTCTCGCGGTTAATCTGGTGCCCGGCGCCGTCGCTCGATATAGCATGCCGGTATTAGTTCCTGCCTCGTGGTTGCTGGCGATGAGTTATACCGGCGCTGCGCTGCATCGGCCTCACGGGATGCGGGAAGGGAACGAAGGAATCTGGGCTAAGATCGTGGCGGCCTTCGTCGGACTCGGGCTCGTCGTTGGCGCGATTGGCTATCCGCTCACCGCGGTCGTTTTGAGAAACAGGCAGCAGATAAAAAACGCCGCTGCGCAAATCAACGCTGTCGTGCCGGGCAGCGAGACGTTTTACGCAGTGAATCCAGACTACCAGCCGGTTTTTTTCTATGTGAAAGCGCCACTAAAGTATGTGAGTTACGTCAAGGACCTTCCGGCCGACACGCATTATTTTGTCGTTCAAACCGACAACGAAGCCAAAGCAGTAGCCACGCAAAAGTGGACGCCCCGGCATGCGCATCAGCTCGCTCGCATACGGGATTACCCCATGCGCGAGATGATTCTATTCGAAGTCGGTCCCTAAACGAACATTGACAGGCTCACAAATTCGAATTGGTTAGCATGCTAACCAATTTGATCTGTCATACGTCCAATGGCGAAAGTTTACCTATGAAAAGACCAATAGCGGGCAACGGGAATCGAACCCTCTTTCAATACTTCGTAAATTAGCGCGATTTCGGCGGAAACCTGCGGCAATCAGCGCGTTAACTGCGCTCTCTGGAAATGGGTGCTTTGCACGAATCGCGCAGAATTACGCAGTTCGAGTGTCCGAATTTGTCCGAAAACGTTTCTCGGCACGAATGTTGCAAATAGAGTCGCGTTATTGCGGCGGCGATCGTTGCCATGAATCTACGGAGCTGTACGATGGGTTTCATGCC